>Ga0099848_1001135_pt1 | contig 12458 bp, 13 predicted proteins | sample CB_VirMetaG_3_FD_78179 | JGI IMG/M metagenome (GOLD analysis project Ga0099848, IMG submission 78179) | Freshwater to marine saline gradient viral communities from Chesapeake Bay - CB_1508_1S Viral MetaG | ecosystem: Environmental > Aquatic > Marine > Coastal | place: USA: Chesapeake Bay... | reverse complement strand
TAGTTAAACCAGAGTCGATCAAAGCACGCTTGTTGAACTCTGACGGCACGATGATCCCTCGAAATTTAGACTGTAGAATCGAGACAATCCATTGAGGAAGTCGAGTCGTCTCGAAAGTTGTAAAGGCGATATTTGTAGCGCCGTCGAAAATCGGAGCTTCGCAAAGCTGACTCGGTGTCAACTGGACGATATTGATTTTTTCATCCAATTTACAGTCGGTGAAGTAGTCTCCACATTCCTCAGCCCAGAAAGGAGCACATCTCCAACTTATGCCTCGACCTAGAGGTCTTATTGTAAAGTCGATGTTTTGGGATTGGAGAGCTTTTAGGTAGTTTAACGCTGCCTGCATATAGCCGACAGATGGGTTATCTGCGGGAGTAAAAGTATAAAGCATTGAAAGTCAGATTCCTCTAAAATAGTGAAACATAAGCTGTTATCGCAAGCGCACTGCTGACGATGATTAAGATTTCGCGATGTAGCCTCAGCGATGCTACACGAGTCTCAAGTTTTTGATTTTCCGATGTTACGCGAGCAGTGTCTTCTTTAATCCGCTCAGCCTGCTGACTCGCGATTTCGAGCTGAGCTGAGAGCGCATCGAGGAGCGGCTCTAGTTGATTTTGAAAGGTTGACAGCCGTTCAGCAACTGCCTCCCTCGTCCTTAGTTCTGTATAGCTGCTCATGTTCAAGTGGATTCCCTGAGACAGAGCGATGCAGCCTGTAGGCAGCTTGAGTGCGCGTCCCGCAGCGAAGTGTGTTGTCTGGGGGCAAGGGCGACATAGGGTTTCGCCGTCGCTTGTCAGCCACAGACCTTCACCTTTCGCACAAGTTAGAGCGTCTGCCCTACTCGCCCTTGGTGTCATCCATAAAAAAAGAATCATTATTCTGAGCAGAGCGGACTTCATCTTGCACATCCTTTGCGATCTCGTTCTCGTTGGGCGGCGTGATTGAAACTTTTGTATCTTGAATACGATCGATAACTTTTTGTGCTTGATCCGCAAGTCCCTCGGTAGCCGGTTTTGATTCGGAGCAAGTTTTAAGTAGAAAAGTCCCTGCGGACAGTAGAGCAACCATTCCAGCAGCGATGGTTTTCGCATGGGCTGATGTTTTCGCAGCCGCGAGAAGACGCTCTAGCGCTGTCGGGGTGTCGGTGTTCATAAGTCTTGCCTCTCATCTAGGGCTCTGTTAGATTTTCGACTCGCGATGTGTTCTACGGAATTTCCAAGCATGAATGAGCCTATAAGTACCTCTAAAACTTCCGCAACAGCTTCTGTCATCACACCAGCAAAACCTAAAACCGCAGTGGTTACTAAACCAGCACACAAGCCTATCAATTTCCGATTTGAGACAGCAGGAGATTTTGAATGACTACCGAGAGCAGAAGTATTCTTTTCAACGAGAAGTGTATCCGAACTAGAAATATCTTCCATGCTGCGATCCTTATAAACTGTGGGGCGCAGCTTGTGGACATTATCAGCCCAGAAGAGTCCGATAGCCACAAAGCTTGTGAGATTGTACTAGGTCTGTCGCTGCTAGACAAGCGTTCTGCGGCTAGAAAATTCCAAGAAGTTGCAGACGATCTCGCGATCGGCTCAAGAAATCGGAGCTTGAGAGATGTCCTTGAAAATTCAATTCTATCGGACATAGAAGCGACTTACTTCAGGCTGAAGAAGCAGATCGCAGTTTCTCCCCCACTATGAGCAATAATTTCGGACAGTAGATGCGTACCACCTCCCACCTCGTTTTGTCGGAATCCCATCAGAATTCAAACGATCGGCGACTTGCCGGAGAGTGAGTCCTTGAGCACGAAGCTCTTTGCATCTTGAGACGGATGTGGATTCGTCTTCGCATTCGACAAGCTTCGCTGTCCCACTATCATCTTTTTCGTATCGAAATCCTAACGGAGCAGCACCAAGGTCGCCGCCACGCTCTTTGATTTGAGAAAGCGCCTCTCTCGTCCGTTCGGAAATCAAATTCCGCTCTAGCTCGGCGTATGTTGCAGCGTTTGTGAGGAAAGCTCGACCCATTGCGGAGGAGGTATCCACTCCGAGATCCAGCAAGTGAAGCGCGACTCCTCGCCTATTCCAAGCTTTCGTTACGCCAAGGCAATCATGAGCATCTCGGAAAAGCCGGTCGAGTCTGACTGCAACAACTGCGGTTGTCGCAGATGCGATCAGTCGAGCGCCTCCATCTCTCTCCGCGAGCGGGATGCTGGCGCTGACATTCGCATCTTCGATGATCTCGATCAAGTTGAAATCTTTGTATCTACAGAAGTCTTTTATTTTCTGCCTCTGGGCAGAGAGGCTTAAACCAGAGTCTACCTGCTCTTGCGTAGAGACTCGAATGTATCCGTAAACATCCATTTCAATTCCTCAAAGCTTTGTTCGCGGAGTAGAGTGCGGCAGACGCTAGACTGCCAATAAGTATTGCGGTGCTCTTGTGTGTAGAAGCAGGCGATCGCGCACTGTTTGAGCGTACCTTTGTTGGCGCGATCGCGTCTATTGGGTAGATCATTGCGACATGAGGGAAGTCTGGATTCGCAGAACTCCACGAATCTAAAATATCGAAAGCCTCGCGCTGAGCTTCAATGTTATTCGACAGTCCTAGAAGGTTGTACAGTAGCTGGATCTCATAGGGAAATCCCCCAGACAGGAATACAAGAAGGCGACTCTCTTCATCCGTCATGTCGAAATCTCGAATGTCCTTGAAAAGAAGAGATGCCTCTTGGGGGTCTAAAGTTTGAAGTCTATGCAGCAACTTTACAGGGTCAACGCATTGCAGACATTCACTTGCAAGAGCGAGTAAGCCTTGAACTCCGGAATTCGACTCTTTCGCTTTCTTGAAGATTTGACGCAAAATCATCTCCTTCAATCAGAAGTCTTTGAGTCTTCGTAAATAACCGCAGAGGGTAGCGCTATGCTGTACGCAAGCGCTTTTGCCCAATCGTAGCCTCTTTGTCTAGCAACCGCAGCACCGATCGCAACTTTCGCCCCATAACCTGCAACCAAAGCTGCTCGAAGGGGAAAGCTGTATCTGTCAGAAGCGTTTAACACTGTCGAAGCTCTCTTCCGCAACGCAGAGGCGCTATCGGAGTCGATTGTCGCAAGCTCGCGAGATCTTAATTCGGAAATCTTGTACAGGACTTGGTCTCGGAGAGAAGGGGCGTAGTTCCCGTGTTCGGAGCCTTCTGTAGAATGCCCTAAGCCGTAAATTGTTTTCCCTAAGTGCATTGAAAGGAAGTACATTCCAGTTCCGCACAGTGTCATTATCGGGTAAACTCCTTTTTCACCTTTGAGATCGTTGTAAAGATCTCGAAGTAAAGCTTGACCTGCCGCTTCCGAGAGCAGAAAATAGAAGCCGTAAGGTAGATCGTACTTTCGCATAGGAATTACTCGTTAAACTAATGGAAGATCTCATAATCTTTATCAGAAATTGCACGGCAAGGGAAGTACGGGGCGCGTTACTCGAAAACGACCTGAAGCGCAGAATGGGCTGTCGAGTTGTTCGACTGGTCTCTAGAAGTAGGGAATTTCTAGTCCAAGAACTTTTCTCCGCGCTACAAGCGATTGCTGACGCGAAGGCAGCGTATATTTTCTTTCTCGAAGATGACATGACTTACACAAATTCGATCGCGGCAGACTTGCGCGAAGCGATCGACTTGGGGTATCCGTTTGTCCAATTTTCTGTGCCGGAGCAGCGCTACCTTCACACACCTCTCGACGAAAAGACCTATGTTTTGAGGGTAGAAGAATTCCATTATTCGGGAGCTTACTTGATGAAAATGGCGTTTTTGCGTGAATTTCTCGCAGAACAGATTTTCGGGTCTGATGTTGTGGATGATCAGCACTTCGACTTACTCATAACGAGGTACTTGAGTAGGCAGAACTATCCCTTGATCCTCAGACCCTCCGTAGCGGCAACACAGCTTGGGTTGGAGTCAGCGCTTGGGAATGTGTACAAAGCCCAAGACCCATTGTTCGATTATAGTTTATCGGTGATTTGAAATGTTAGAGATTGCAGCGAAGACTTTCATTGTGATGCTGTCGCTCCTCGACTATGCGGGAGCGCCTAAATCTGTAGTTGAAGACAACATTTGCAGGCTTTCCGAAGTTGCTCGCGGGATCGCAACAAATGCGAGAACGAGCGAAAGTCTGCTCGACTTGATCTCTTTAGGCTATGTTGAGTCTAAGTTTGGGTATCGTGGGAACTTTTTGATTTCCAGAAGAGGAGCTTGCGGAGTTTTTCAGCAGATTCCCAAATACGCTTACCCTACAGACTTCGCCAAGCCTACCTGCAATAGCCTGCAATCTCCGGATGAAGCTGCTTTCCGCGCAGCCGCTGCACTGCAAGAAATGAAGAACTTATACGGCGAAGAGCGCTTTTGTCACTACAACAGTGGAAATACTTGCGGGTCACAAGCTTATAAGTATCAGAGCGCTGTTTTTAGCATACGGAGTCGCATCCAAAAAATCTTTTGGAGACTTCAACACCCAGCCCTAGCGACTCGTGCGGTTTCGCGCTTTCTACACACTGTAGACTGGTGTGAAATTCTAGAACGGGCGATTTATTGAAATAAGCGATGAAGACCTCTAGACTATGCACTAGCCGATGATGCTTGAAAGGGGTCTTTTATGTCAGAGTCAAACATTCCGGTTGAAGATTTACAGAGATACTCGGACGCTTTCGAGAAAGTAAGTCGAATCGAACTTTCGAACATACCTTTGGGGTACGCTTACGGTCGCCTCGCTGGTGAGCTGTTTGATGTCGGAGAAGGTGGTGGTTGGAGGAGTTTCGGCGCTACAAGCACCGCTGTTATGCTTGGAATGTTGACGGAGACTCTGCTGGTTCAAAAATTTGCACGAGACGACATCGACGGTGTTCGGCAAAAGTATGTCCCCGAAATCTACAGGGTTCAAGAGTTGATGAATCGGGAGATCGGAGTCTCGTTTTTCCCCCATCCGCTTTACCTCTCGCAAAATCCGGACGAGAAAGACTTTCTCTACTACTACATGGCTGCAACGCCGCAGGAGAAGAAGTCTTTGCGGACTCTGCTAGGCTTAGAGCGAGCCGAAAACAACAGTAATACGAAAACCGCGCATACACTACTCCACCTTGCATTGACTGGCGTATATGCTGCGAAAATCGCAGTCGAGCGAGGCATCGGTTCTGCTCTTTTAGAAGGCATTGGAGCATTTTTATATGGGCCGAGCATCGCCCTCGGTATTGAGAATGCTAAAGATTCAAAGGAGGGATAGTTGTGGCGGCTCCTAAGAGAAAAGTTTTCGATTTAGAAGTTGGTGGATTTTCGGGGGACGATCTCTCTTACAGAGGAGACTTGGAATCCGACGCAGCTCCTGAAACAGAAGTGTTTATCCCGATAGACACACAGATTTACTCGCGGCCACTCCCTTCGGAGCCCCCATTTTACAAAGATCCCGCAGTTTATGCGGCTGTCGGCATAAGCTCTTTCTTGATCGGTGGCTTACTCTATGTCTATCGAAAGAAAGCATCTGTTCAAAATATCGAAGATCGATCGCCTTCGCCAGTGCGCCAGCCTCCAATAGAAGCTGTGGAGGAAGCGATCTTGGAAGATAAGCCTATTCGAATCAGCTTCCCAAACGCGCTGAAAACGGGCCTTGAGCTTCAAAGCCAACTTGAAACCATTTTCGAAGCTCCTCTTTCTCTGTATAGGGAATCGGGATGGGCGGAATCTAGAATCCTTCTCGATTTTACAGACCCGTTCAGCGTTGATCGCAGCCCAGCACGACCGGATGTCCCTCTAAGCTGGATTGCGCCTAAAGAGACTCGTCAAAACAGCGTTATCGTAAATGTTCCGTTTGATCCTGATCTCGGAAATCCGAAAGACTCGGCTGTAAGGCTTGTCGAGTATCTGCAAAAGAATAACTGCCTGCGAATGGATAGCGATTCCGTCATAGATGTAAACTTGGGTCGTTTCAATACAGTACCTTATGTGATGGTGTACGGTGCTCCTGAAAAGATACAGATGACGAACGCTCGCGTGAAAGATGTTCGCCGAGTCCCAATTTCAGCAAGACCACTCCGCTATGTCTTGACACTAGGCGCACCCCCGAACAGAGAAGATGTGGTTTCTCGTGGAGGTAGCGCAGAACTGAATTTCCGACTAAGTGATGTCGGAATCACACCTTACTATAAAGATTTTCTCGCAAGAATCTTGTCGGGCGAGATGAACGGGTGGAACAAAGAGGGGAAGTGTTATGCAAATGACGCAGGCGCTCCACTCTGGTGCGAATTCGAGCGTGCTGCAATCCTCCAGACAGCGCTCAATAGGATCGAATCCTTACAAGCCAAGGGTCGCATCTCGCGGCGGGGTCTCGCAGAATGGACTTTGGACAATCTGCTCGAACTTCTACGGATGACTGAGTGGAACAACTCTAAGAAGTTCAAAGAGCTTTTCTCTTTGGGATCAGAGTCTTGGATCTATCGGAGCAACCGAGAATTCATCGATCTTGCGATGTTTTTCCCTGATTTCATCCCGCAGAGTTTACATTTCGTCCATTATTTGGGATTCTCCAAGCCAGAGAAAGGCACACCGACACCATGTCTCCCTGTCTGGATCGCTGGTCAGAAAGAAGGGGGTCAAGTGAAAGACTACCCGAAGCAAATCGGGTATGCGCTTTTCTCTGAGCCGGACAACGGCATTCGGGCGAGCAATAACTACTGTCGATAATTTAGAAATGCGAGGGTACTTTGGATTTACTTTGGATGGACATTAAGCCTGACGGCTCCGGAGATGCCAGTGACGGCTCTGGAGCCTGTATACTCATTGGGTCACACTTCGGGAATGTCGTGCGCTTGCCTCCAGATCTTGGAGGTGCGACAGAGTCGTGCAGCGAAGAGGTGATTCGAGAATGCCCTAAGTGTAGCACGAGAAGTCGAAAAATGATTCTCGAAACTTGCGCTGTTATCGCGTGCAGATCTTGTATGCAGTTCTTCTGGGTGCGAAGTTAAGCGCAGCGCCCATCACGAATCATCTCAAGGGCGTGTAGAAGCACGAACAGTTCTATCGTGGTCGCTCCAATGACCCCAGAGCTTACGCTTTCGTGTGCGCCTTTCCCTGCGACGAGAAAGCCTAGCGTGAGGAGAGACGCTCTCCCAAAGTATGAGCCCACAAGAGCTTTTGTCGTTTTCAGGGACGGGTTTTGGATGAAGCGGACGGCAGACCTGTGCGACGGCAGCGAGCATTGCCTTTGGATAACAGCCATGCGAAACTCTCCTTTCAATTTCCCGATTTTACAAGGTTCGGCGCTCGGAAATCAAATAATGCAGCTTTGAATTATTCTGGCACACCCTGAGTGCGGTAGAAACCTTTTATTTTTTAAGCACTTAGATTTCGAGGTGTAAACCCAACCCCCTTTTTTGTACTGCAAAAAACAGTAGGTTTTTCAGGCACTTACGCTACTCCGTAGTGTACAAAAGACGGTCGTCTTTTGTATTTCGCGGCTTTCTTTAGTGCTCGAAGGCTGTTAATTTTACTGGCAGCCTGAGTTTTAGATAGAACTTCCGTATGCTTGGAGGGGAGTGGGATGGATAGTCAGCTTCGGCGCAAGATCAAGACATGGCCCACTTGCGGTGCTCGTCAATTCCTCAACGGGAACGACGCTGCGCTTTATGCGAGAGTCAAAGATCTGATCGGAGAGCGTGTTCAGGTTCACACGAATCGAACGAAGAAAATTTGGTCAGTTCACTCGGTAGAACGAGCAGGCGCGTGCATTGCTTATGCGAAGGATGCTGTTTTCCTCAAAGATGTGCGTTGGGTTCCACCAGAGGTTGGTGCTGCACGAGGGACATATTTCCCTTCGAGCAAAGATGCTGGAGATACTGGACGGCGCACCGTCCAAGCTTTCGCGGAAGGCATCCTTCTCTATGCGGAGAATGACGCGAGCGATGTCTCGAAGAACTACGCTGTGAGCGGATGGGAAGGGATGCTCGCCGCCGCGCAGAAGTGTGTTAAAGTCGAAGCTTCGTACCGACCGTTTCTCCGAGAAGAACTTGGATTTTTCCGAGGTGAAGACAATCGTGCGCTCGATCACAGCGACTACGCGATTTTGGAGTGGGCTGAATCTGGGGGGAAACGCTCCGGTAAAGCTTATGCCTACTGCGACCCGAAATACTTTTCCCAGCGAGAGACGGATCTCTTTGTGGAGAAAATCCTGTGTCCTTGTGAGGACTGGCTACGCAACCGATTCAAGTCTGAATCTGACTTCCGAGAATATCTGAAGACTGAAAAAGGCCAACTTTGGCTCGCTTGCACGAAGGGTTGATTCATGCTGATTTCCAAAGAAGAGCTTGAGAATCTTGAGCGCTATGAAGCCAGTCAGGCGCGAAGGTCAGAGAGAAGCATCCAAGAGGTTTTAGAGGCAACCTTTGAGGAGAACGCTGCTCGCTCGAATCCCTACGATAGAGAGTTGCCGTTCAAGAAGTTATCCCGCAAAGAAGCTCGGACTCTGGTTCTTGATCAGCTTAGAAGGTTCTTCCGGTGGGACGGGAAATCCGAAAGCGAAGCTGATGAGGTGTTTGAGCGGGCTGAAGAGAAACTTCAAGATAGCGGAAGCCCAGATTTTGACCTCGGTAAAGTGATACAAGACATGACCGATGTCGCATCCTCAAAACCTAACTTCGTAACAATCTACAACGCCCTCCTTCTACGCAAAAATTACGACTCGAAATCCGACACATATCTCCCTGAAGCTGTGGTAAGCCAGTTTGCAGAGGCAGTCTACTTGAGCATTCTCGGAAATGAAGTTGCTCACTTCGCAGATACACTACTCCTTGCGGAAGAAGGATTTAGCGGAGGATTTTCGGAGCGAAGGGAAAGCTACGGAAGCTTCATTGGAAAGTCTCGGACGAGCTCGCGCCTAGAGTCGGAATTACGCCAGCGCCGAAGGACTTTCGCCATTGAGCTGTTCGCAAGTATCGAGTTCGACCAATACGAGTGGTTTGACGACACATTGCGTAAAGGGCTTCTGTACCTGTGTTGCAGGCTTCTCACACTCCACACATTCTCGCCGAACTACAAGTTTCTTCAAGTAGTGCCTGAAAATGGTAGATTCCTCGAAGCAGCCCTGCCAAGCTTGCTCCAAGTCACAGCGGATTACTGGTCCAACTTTGAATCCTTCGAAGACATCATCGCGTTTGCGACAGATCCAGCCCAAGAACCGCAAAGAGTTGTTGTAGATAAGACATTAACGCTCATCGCTGCACGATTCATAGGTAAAGGAACTCCGGATTTTGAGAAGTGGTTCGTCGCCGTAGGATTTTCCGGATTCAAGCGCTTGCTGTCGCTTGTCGAGGATGTTCTCTTCGATCCAAAAGCAAACAACGACGACGCCCTTGAGATGCAGGAGACTTTCTCGCACGCAGCCGCAGGCATTCTCCTCACCATCTTCGCCTTGATCAAAATGCCTGCAAATCAACTTAAAGGGTATTCCAAAAAGCTTAAAGCGCGGGCGTGGGATGAAGAACAAGACAATTTTTGGGATGAAGAACAAGACAATTTTAGCGAAGCTGACAGCGGCGACATCAAAAGATTCTTCAGAAACGCATTCGCACCGACTTGGGCGCAAATAGACTCACAAGAGAGCTTCTTTTTCTTCGAAGGCGAACTTAAAAAGCTTGTGAATAGCGTGTCGGCTTCTGCGGGCTTATTCTTGTCCTTTGCAAAAGAGCTTCACCAAAAAGCGGGGGGGTCTCTAACCTTTGATGAAGACCTGCTGACAGCTCTAGTTTTCGACAAGCAAGGCGTCGAAGGGTATTTCGAGAGAGAAGTTGCGCTCTGCGCTGCAATCTTATCCGTGCTCCCCGAAAAACAGTACGATGAAATCACAAACTTGAAAAGTCGAAATTTCGACTACCTTCAAGGTAAAATCTTGAACTTCCTTAAAACACGGCCCTCTTTGACAGGGGAGTCTCTGATACAGTTTTATCTGAATCCGCAAAAAGAGATCTTCGAGAAATCTTATCTGGATTGGTGTCGTGTGCTTTTCGATGTTTTCAAAGCTGCGGAAGGGGCTTCCGATTGGAAGCCTATACACTTGGAAGGTTACGACGCAGATCTTCTTTCAAAGTTCGACGACGACGCCGGTGATTTCTTAAAAGTCTATCTGGAAAGCGACGACCCGACGCTTAACTTTCGAGATTTTGAAATCAAAGCAACCGTATGTTTTCGCGGTGGGAGTTCTACCTCTTTTCGAGCTTCCGGCCCTTTAGCTGAAGCCATACAACTGGCTGACGCATACCGCAGGCTGCATCTAGGTGTTGGAGGAAATGTAGATAAGACTCTCCACCCAAAGTGGCATGAGGTGCTGCCCGCAGAAGGGCTCTATTTTGTAGAACTTCCAAGATTTCACCCAATTTGGTGGATTATAGGCTCGGTCTCTATTGCAAATTGCTGTATGACACCGGACGGTGTCGGAAGAACAGCGAGCCGAAGCGGGTTCTGGGGGAACCGAGACCGTAGTTTTTTGGTGGTACATAAGCCTTCGGCTACCATCATCGGGAGCCTACAGGCTGTAGGGATGCGTCTAGGCACAAAAGGGCCTTGGGGCTTGGCTTTCGACGGTTTTGAAAGAAGAAATCCCCAAAAATCGGACAGCGCTGTTCAAAAGCAAGCTCTGGAGAAGTACCTGACAACGGAGCCTTTTTACAGTGAGCCTCAAGTATTAGCTTGGATGCGCGAACACATCCCCTATCTCCCGAAAAAGGATTCCGATCGGGCTTATTCTGGCTACATCGACTACTTCGACCCAGCCGAAGACTCTACGCTCAGAGACTTGGACAGGCTTGTCACAATCTCGGATGCGACTGCCGCCTACCGTGATTACGCTCTCTCTGGAGTCGATGTCCGATATGTAGGGGCGAATCCGCCTACTCCAGCCCAGATTTGGGCCTACGAGCCGGACTTGCAGGTGGTGGATCTCGAAAGCCTTACTTTAGACGGCCACAGGTTCGCGCCAAGTGCAAAGCTTATCGGGACTACATTCGAAAATTGTTCTCTCGTGGGCGTGTCTTTTGAAGGATGCGATCTGGATCAGGCGAACTTTCTAGAGTGCAATCTCACACGGGCGAATTTCACTGGAGCAACCCTGACCGGTGTCGCGTTTGACGACTGCACATTAGGAAATGCGATTTTTGACCAAGCAGATCTGACGGAGGTGACATTCGCGAATGACAGCTTTAGTCGAGGGGTTGGTTTACGGGGAGCGTCGTTCAAAGACACTTCTTTCAATGATGTGAACTTCGAGACTGCGAAATTTGTTGAAGAAGCGCTCTACTTAGATAACCTCCCCCCTAACGCACTCGTTCGATTTTAGGAGTATTCCATGCTGATTTCCAAAGAAGAGCTTGAGAACCTTAAGCGCTACGAAGAAGCCCAAGCGCGTCTTTCTTCTCGAAGTTTGCGGACTGTGCTAGAGGAGGCTTTTGCGAATAGAGAGTCTCGGCAGAATCCGAAGGATGTTGAGGAGGATCTGCCTCCAGAGCTGCACCTAACTTACGAGGATTTCGAATCTGCCGCACAAAGTCTCGGCATCGATTCCAGCTTAAACAACACGGATACCATCCTGAATGCATCGTATGCAGGTAGGATTCGTTGGCGGGAGTTCTACGAGGCGCTCATCGAACTCTATCCGGAGGAGTTTGTAGAATCGACTCTGCTCCCGCAGTTCAAAAAGCCATTTGCCGAATTTAGGCTGGCGGCAGCTTTTGCACTCTCAAGAGGACACTATCGTCTAGAGGATATAGAAATCCCAGATCAGCTAAAGCGCTTGCTTTCCGCCATAGAGCGAAGAGATAGAATTTTCTTGGCTGCAATTAAGGAATTGAGGACAGGCAAGACCCTGAAAAATCAACTCCGCACACAACCTATGAGAGCTGGAGCGTTATACATTTTAGGACGGTTGTGCGCTGCCCCACTCGAAGCAAGTGGGTATCTCGATTTACCAAACGCTCGCGGCGGTCTGTTTGGTGAGATCTTGTATGTGACTTCCGACTTTTGGGCGACATTCCAAAGTTACAAAGACATAAGCGACTACCTCTTAGATCCGAGCAAAGAGAAAGAACGACTCATCACTGATCAAACGATCTCGATCACAGGCTCTTACTTCGCAGAAGGGGAAGACTTCATTAAGTGGTGCGTAGCTGCGGGCTACACGAGCATTAAGCGGCTGGTTCCGATCGTCGGGTCTTATTATGCGGAGAATCATGGGGGCGTAGGGCGGTCCTATGCCGTAGATCACGCCGGTGCGAAGCAGCTCCTTATGACCCTAGCGCTTCTGAAAATGCCTGCGAAGCAGCTCAAAGGCTACTCCAAAAAATTACGAAACTTCATAGAAGAAGCGATGACAGATGCGGGATACGATCTAGTCTCTTTAGGCCACAACGAGCCTCACAGGTTCATCGAGGAATATCTGGCGGGGGCGCTC
>Ga0099848_1001132_pt1 | contig 12471 bp, 6 predicted proteins | sample CB_VirMetaG_3_FD_78179 | JGI IMG/M metagenome (GOLD analysis project Ga0099848, IMG submission 78179) | Freshwater to marine saline gradient viral communities from Chesapeake Bay - CB_1508_1S Viral MetaG | ecosystem: Environmental > Aquatic > Marine > Coastal | place: USA: Chesapeake Bay... | reverse complement strand
TTGTGTGATTTGATTGAATGAAACTGTTGATGCAACACCACTTCTTACCTGATTTGTGGTTGTAGTTACATTGTACAAGTCTGTATCAGCAATTCTGTTACCGCCTCCACCTTGTACAGCACCTTCGGTTGATATGCCACCAGCTATGACTTGTTCCCGCCTCATTCGTTGTGTTGAACCAGATATTCTATCAGCCGTTTGACCTGTCCAAGTTGTTTCCCAAGAGTTCCATTCGTATGTTGTTGTAGCTCGTGCAATCTGAGCCCAAGCGGCTTTGTCGCCTGTAAGATCAACAAGAACATCTGGTTGTCTATCGGTGTCAATCCAAATATCTGTTTTTGGATTTAATTCGATATTTCCAAGATAGTTGATAATGTTAAATGGGTTAACATTGGTTGTCTTTGAAGCTTTTGTTTGTTCAGCAAAAGATTGTGTAGTTGAACTTGTTGTTAAGAACACACCGTTTTGCGTAAAGTTACTTGATGAACCAGGAGTAAATGATAGGCTGTAAGAAGAAATGTTAAATCTAGGTCTAATTTCTCCAAGGTTTCTGTCAACGGCTATATCATAATCATTTTTGAAAACGTCAGCAACAGAAGTGCCAACAAACGAATCTGTTATAATACCGTTTTTAAATCTTGGTAAATTTGTTGAGTCGAGAATAGACAAATCTTGTCTGTTTAATGTTGACTGTTCAAGTAAACTCAACGATGTGTAGTACTCTAAGTTACCAACTCGTTTTTCAATTGTACCAATATCTCGCATCGTATATCGTCTATTATCAATATAAATGACATTGGTATTTGATGTGCTTACGCCGTAAGGAGGATGCCTCAATGTATAAAGATGCATTGAGTTGTCTGTCTCTTTAGGATCTCTAGAATAGATTGATGATGCACCTTTAATGACACTAAATGTTCTATTTTTATTGAGGACAACACGGTCTGTTCTAGGCAGATAGTAGTTATAATCAACTAATATATCAGATCCATTTTCTGGTATTTTTGGTCCAGTAACAGTTGAGCTAACATCAAAAACGATACTATTTGCAGTTGATACGGTGGCATTAGCCCTAACAGGTCTAAAGTCTATAACATCTCTCAGTGAATATACTGTACCTGTTTTCGATTTAAATGTTGGAATGTTACCGTACGTTGTTCCGCCATTGATATAAGAGTCAACCGTAAAGAAACCTGGCCCACTAGAAGCATAATGATTAAACACAACAACTAGAGGTCCTTTTGGAATTATTTGACCCGGTCTTAATTTAATAAAAGCGTGGTCATAAAACGAATCTTTCTGACCATTATTTAATTCATATCGACTCGTTACATCTAATGCGCTACTAGCGTTAGCCACAGAAATTTCATTACCATTAAAATCATATACTTTTTCAAGACTAACAACATCAGATGTGTAAAGGTTTTGTGGATTATTGTATGACTTGACAACAGTATTTGCAGAAATATGAATCTGACCTTCAGAACCAAATAATTGTACTGCACCATTACCATGTAAATTTAAACCGCCGGTCGTTTGTATTGTGGTGTTACCAGAAAGGTATGTTTTAACTTTTGGTGATGGAAGAGAAACATCAATTGTTGCGATAACATTCGCAGTCATGGTGTTAGCATTTTCAACTGAAATTTCATCGTCTGCTGTATCAACATCTGTTATAGCTGATGCTGGAATAATTTGACCAATTGTATAAGGACTACTACCTGGGTTTGTTACCACAATCTGATAATTTTGTGCTTTTGCTGTAGTCGTAGTGGCTGATGATAGTGTTTCACCAGAGAGTATAGACAAAGGTGGATCTGTCTTAGTCGCATCAAAAGTTACACCCGTAAACAATCTACGATAAGAAAAGGACAAATCTGATATAGAACCGTCTGCTACAAAACCATTTCCTAAAGAAACAAGAGTTCTTTCAAACTGACTATCAGTAATTACTGTATCGTCAAATTGTGAAGCATAGTCCTTTGAACGATCATCTATATTAGCTGCACCTTTAAAACTTGTGCCACTTAGAGATACAATTGATTTCACATCATTAATTTCAAAGTCAATTGCAAATTTTGATTGACTGTTTACGTTAGCAGTAAATGGTTCAGAAATCTGTAATGTTTGTGTAGCACCATTATAGTTTGTGATTGTTCTAGGCAGTTCACCAACACCAGGTCCCTCAGTAATTCTTATTTTAGCACCAGTGTATGCGTTGTTTGCGGTAGAGTAAAGTAAACTACCAGCAGCGCTATCTGCTATCTGAATATAACTTGTATTTCCAAAAAGTATATCGTTATTGGTATTAGAACCTACAATTGAACCAACATTAATATCAAACAAAAACAATTTATATTCATATGTTGATGAGTCTGACAGGTCTGTTGCAGTATCAAACTGGATCGATTTTACTCTTGCCGTTCCAATCTTAGTGTTGGATATTGTACCAGAAGAAGCAGTATTGATTGTAGAATTTGACACACAATGCAAATCAACTGTTTGAAGGCTGTTGATAGGAAAAGTTCCATACAAATTATTTGCATAAACAAAACTTCCATAGTCAACCGTCAATCTCTCATTGTTTACATTATTTGTTTCTCTAGGTCTTTCAATCGTAATTCTTGTAGGAGAAATTGACTCGTACTCGTAACCAAAAACATATGCTTTACCTGGTGACAAAACAACATCCATATTTGCAGTATTAGATGCGTTATCTTCTAGAGCAATCTTAAATGGTTTTACCGTATAGTTTCCAGACTCATCAAATGTTCTTCTTGCTAATGTGTCTTCTAGAATAGAATAGATTGGTGTTTTGAAATATTTTACCAATTCACCATTTTCGATTCTTGCAATTTCAATAAACTTTTCATCATCTTCAGAATCAAGAGCTCGTGTCGTCAATATCAAATCTATTTTATATCGATCTGACCCTGGTGCTTGAAAGTTTGAGGCGTTTTGTGCTGGATCTAAAAGTGAGGTATCTGAAGTATAATCAACAAGTGATTCTGTGACTTCTAGACCAACACGAGCATTACCAGTTGTTGTATATTTTGAAACAGCTACAGTTTGAGCAGAATTTTTAATGAAGAAACCATCGTAGTAATAAACACCTTCAGTAATCGAAAATATTTGGCCAGTGCCTGAGCCAGATGTAGCTACATTAGCAAATACTGGAGAATCTTCAAATGTGGAAATGGTGTTGCCAGATTCAAATGATCCATAGTTTACTTGGATTAATAAGGTTTTTGGATCTCCTGTTCCTGCATCAGCATCAAATACTTTAATGACTTCAGCTCTTTTTGTTGGTGCCGTAGTGTTATCAACAATTGTTTGTCCAACAAAATTATTAGCAACAACATCTGAACCAGAATAAGTTGACTCTAGTTTTAGAAAAGTTGTATTAGCAAAAAATGTGTCTGCACCGGTAACTATAGAACCATTTCGAAAAATATGATTACCAAAACGTTCTATTTGTTTCTGAATGATTGTTTGAGCTTGTGTTAATTCACGAGCCTGAACTGCAAACCCAGGCTTGTATAAGAGTCTAAGAAACTTCTTATCTTCATCAAAATCGTCATAATATGGGTTTGCATTAAAATTGGTGTCAAGTGCCATTTGTTAACCTTAAAAGCTTATTGTCAATTTAATATCTTCTGCTTGACCGTCTGTACGGTCAGTTTTAACTGCATTCTGTACATACACAACATCACCTGTATATGGTTGTAATTCTGGATTTGTTACAGCAGTAATTGTTCTAGTTACACCTGAGTTAGCGCCAATCAAAGATAGACCAGCAACAAAAGTGCCTTTTACTTTAGTCAACCTAACTTCGTTTGTTGTTTGAGCATGGACAAAACCGTAGGCCGATGGACTATCTACGGAACCCTGATAAACAAATTCATTCAAAGTAAAGTTGAGACCTGCAATAATACTTAAATCTGTTGTCTGTGATATGACAGAATTTGCTGTTGATGTAGTTACAGAATTCGCTGAACCATATTTATATGGGTCTCTCATAAGCGCAACTTGTCTAAATGAAGTATCTACCGATATTAGACCGTTCTCTGTTGAATCTATTTCGCCAATTTTAACAGCAATCATTGCGCTGTTTGAACCAAGTTCTTTTGCGGAATTGAAAGCGTGACCAAATTTTGGCGATAAAATAACTCTTGCATTTGCACCTGAACCTGAACCATAAACAAAAGCATTAGCTCTACTATAGTTTGTTCCAATTGTTGTCACATTTATTCGTGCTATATTTGCTTCAGCGTCTGCAACATTAATATCTGTATTTGATATGACCGCATTTGCCACTGCACCAATGCCATCTCCATCAATGTAAACTCTTGTTGATATTGAGATGTTATTTGCATTGCCGCCAAAGTTTGTTGTATTGGCAGATAAAGTTAAAACGCCGGTCGTATTGGAAATTGTTGTAATATAAGTGTCTGTAGCAAAACCAGTTCCACTTATTTTCATATTTGCCAAATTAGACAAAGAATCTATACTAAAAATAGAAAGTGTCAGTGAAGTATTTGAGAGTCTAACAGATGATTGGCCAACAGAAAAACCATCAACACGAATATTTGAAGCTTCACGATAATTTGAACCATTGTCTGTCACTACGATTGTTGTCAATTCTCCATCAACAACACCTAATGAACTAACACCATAATCTAAAGCACTTGTTGTGGTTGGTGCAGGCATCCAATCTGTTGTTAAAAACTTATTTGATGGTTTAATGTTATACATGTACTTCCAAACATAACCATCAGCAGTAGCAATATTACCGTTTGATGTTGTGTAGTCACCAGAAGGTTCAACAGTTGAATTGGCTGAAACAGAATTTGATAGACACTTATACACATTTCTATCTGAGGTAACAACATACATCGGTTTTAAATTTAAAGATGTATTTGAACTTATGAGTTCTGAAAATTCTGTGGTGTCATCATATTGACGATATTTTGTATTTGCGGTCCAATTAATTCTAGGAAGAACCAATTGAACATCGTTTCCTGTTACCCGCTTTGCAGCGAACATGTTGTCCCATATCTCTTTCTCCGATGATATGGTGTCTACAATATCTGGTGGAGAACTCTCGTTTGTATATGGAATATGATTTCCAACTGATATGTATAGTACTGGGCATACATTCGTAGCTTGCTCAATTGAACTTTTCCAGAGAGAAGCAACGCTATATGATAATTTTTTAGTAGAAATTGACTGCATAGTTTGTATTTATGTCAACACAATGAGGGTTTGAGCGGTTATGTTTGAAGAAAATGCAGAAGTAACTGATATGTTAGAGTTACTTATAATGCTATCTACGGTTCGTATTTGGTCGTAAATTGCAATGTTTGAACCTACGGTCAATATGCCAAGGCTGTTTGAAACATTAAATCTGGTCGAAACACCAGTGACAAATATTGAGCCATTTGATACTGATACTGTACCAGGAATAGATGTTGAAGTTGAAGAGACTGTTGATGGGTCTCCCAAATTAGTTTCCATTTCTTTTCTAAATGTAGCATAGTTTACAAAACCGGATGGATGCAACAATTGTTTTAGGACGTTTTTATATTTGCTAAATTCGACCAAAGATGAAGTCACATATGAGTAGTCAATATAGTAATTTGAACCTGCTAGTTTTCTTTCGGATGAAGAGATGATTGAATCTGAAGTTAACCAACGGCCAGGTAATGTCGCATATGAATTTCCTAAATCTGCGTTTGCAGTAGCATTTCCATCACCATAATTACTCAAATCAACCTGAGGTATAAACTCATATCCAATACCACCACTTGTGAGTTTAATTGAAAGCACTGAACCAGGATCAGCATCAGCGAAAGCCGATAGGTTTTCTCCATCACCCATCAGTGAAGTTACTTCAATATCTGCGTCAGAACCATTTTCAGTGATGATTGAGACTGTTGGTAAACTTGCTACATCATAATTTACACCACCAACTGGACCTAGAGCATAAGAACCAATATTCCTATTATTAGCATAATTTGTATCTAAAGCTATTGACTGTAATCTCCAATCATTATTTGCAATTGCAACCGTGTCATTAACAATAGACAAGATATAATTGTCTATAGATGATATGATAATTTTATCACCTACCTGTAATTCTGAAGTAAATGCAGTTCCCGTACCTTGTATGTAAGCATTGTTGTTAGCAATATTAGCGGTACCAGTAATTCTTGGTGCTTGTATTTGTATTGTCTGTATCATACCATTGGCAGCTACACTTGAAATAGCAGCTGCAGCACCAACACCATATGTTCCTACAGGATTTGTAAAGACTATTTCTTCACCAACATTGTAAGAAACGCCACCATCATTTACATCAATTCTACCAATAGATTGAAAGTCTTTAATGTCATATAGAAATGTTGAGCCACCATTTGAAGTGACTTGATAGATTGCGCCTTGCGTATCTAAATTACTTGTATTTGTTGATGTGTTTGCGAAAAGAATAATCGCATTCGTGATTGGCCCAAGGTCGGTCACCGTAACAGGAGAAAGAGCATCAACAATTCTAGTGTTTACATTTTCAGTGAAAGCACCAGGAAAACCATAGTCTGCATCGGAGATAACCACATCTTTGTAATCCAAGATAACATCTTCTGTGACCGTGTAAGTGTTAGCGGTATAGTGGCTTGTATTTACTCCATCAACCGAACCTGTAATCACAACTGGACTTACGTTTGATTGTATCAAAGAAGCAACTTTAAAACCAGCACCAGAAGAATTAATTACAATTCTGGATGTGAAACCATCAGTTACACTTTCAACTTCAGCTGTGGCAGGAACTGATGCACCGCCACCAAGAATTGAAACTGGATCACCAACATTATATGAAGCACCAGAATTGATAACATTGATTTTCGTTAGAATAGAAAAGGTGTCCGCTTCAATAACAATCAAGTTACCATCGGAGTCTACAACATCAAACCTTATAATTTCACCATTAACAAATTCACCAATAAGTGTTTTGTTGTTAATGAATAACTCAAATGGCAAACCAAAGTTCAATCTATCGGTAATAATTCTAGGCACACCACTTTCAATCAAAGCAGTAGCACCGGAAGTTAGACCTGTGGCCTTTCTATTGTTTAAAATTGATGGGTCAAAATTATCATAATTTATTTGCACCACACTGTTTAAAGTTGGAGCAGTATTGAATATGACCTTTCTTGTCTCTTTTCTTATCGAATAGTCTACATTTTCAGTCTGTAAAACATCATCCAAGTAAACATCAATTTCTCCAGTTCCAACAGTTTGAGCCAATCTAAATGTTTGATTTGTGCCATCGCCTGTATAGACGCTTCGAACATCGGTTTCAATTCTTAATATGTTATCAATTGTCCAATTACCATCTGAAGCACGTAATACATTATTTTTAGGAAGTACAACATCTACTTCACTATCAAACAAAAGTCTAAAAAGAAATTTAAAACTTTCTTGGCTTCCTTTTGATAGATATAGAGGCAAAACATTTTTGATTAGAAATGATTTATCGACCCTTGCATCTCTAGGAAATAATGATGCAAAGTTATTGAAGAAGCTATCTTCAAATTCGTCTATTGATGCATCTACATCAGGCAAGTATCTTAAATCTTTTGCTTTTTTCGTTAAATCATTTTTCTGTGAGCCTTGTTTATTTTCTAAAAATTCATAGTAGGCTTCTAAAAATGATATAAAAAGAGGATAGTCTTCCCGAACGTATTCAGGAACTTGTCTATTGATAAGTAGAGAAGTTTTTAAATCTGACATTATACTTCAATCGTATTAACAGTTATTGATACTGGATCGTTCTCGTCAATTGTTATAATTGTATTTTTAGATGATTTTAAGAACCCACTTTCAGATTCTATAGACAATCTCAATAAAGAGTCAGTCGAATTAACCGAAAGAATGTTTATATCATTTATGACTACTTCACCTGTTTCGTAGTTAACTGTACCGGCGTTCTCATCAACTATTTGTCTTTGAGCATCAGCATCATAATATATGGTTCTTAATTGTCCAATTCTGGAGTCAATTACTGCTGTTGCAGAAGCGCCGTAACCATTGCCGCCACTTATTGTTACTGTAGCTCGAGTGTAATCAATTCCACGATTCGTTATTGTTATACTCTCTATTGAACCATTGACAATTTTAGCTTCTGCGACAGCACCAGTGCCATCACCAACAATCGTAACTGTTGGAGCAGAAGTGTAACCTGTTCCTGGATTAACAACTTGTATGGAAGAAACACCAGAGAATGATTGTGGTAATTCATCAAAAGTTACAGTTCTTCTAACACCTGAAGAATCTACAACATCAAATTCTGTCGATGTTAATTTATTTGTTATTGTACCTCTATGTAAAGGAACATTAAATTTTACATTGTATGACTGAGAATTGTTTAAGTTAGGCTCAAATCTTTTTTGAAGGCGAATTGTTAAATCGTTTCCTTTGATAGCATTTCTATCAACAGCATCAATTGAAGATTCTAATTTTGAATCTATGAGCTCTGAGGTAAATTTATTAAGATTTACGTCTGCATAATTCAAAACAGCATTTCGCACTAAAGTTTTAATTTGATCTTCTGTATTAACAGTTCTTTTTGGATCATACTGAACATCTACATCAAGTAAAAGGTAAAGATACTCTGGATCCAATATTTGTGTTTGGACAGAAACGATAGATTTTGGAGATATGATGTTGTCAACAATTCTTTGCTTTTCTGTTTCTGAAATAAAATAATTTTCTTTTGGTTTCAAAGAAACAAAGACTCTTCCAAAAACAGGAGGGTCATTGTCTTCTCCGCCCCAAACCGATATAGAGTCTACATTTGGATAATTTGTTAAAATGTATGTTTCATAATCTTTAAAGGTGACCAGTCTGTTTTGTGTGGAAAACTGTGATGCCGATGAATACTTGATAGAATCCACACTTTCTCTAATAGCACCTCCACTTGCAACCGTCACAACGCCAACATCAATGTCAGAAAAACCAGATATTGACTGGTCAGGAATAAAACCATTTGCTTTATTAGCCGCAGTACCATTCGTAACAAGATAAGATACACTTACTGTAGAACCATCTTGTAGTGCTCTACCTATGACACCATCACCAAAATAAATTTGAAATTTTCCATCTTTTTCTTCTTGCAGAAAGTAAACGAAAGAGGAAGAATTAACATCTAAAATATCTGTAACACGATTGTACACATCTGTCGTTGTATTTGATGTTGAATTTCTAACCGTTACTGAAATTGTTGATGTGTCTATTGTCGAATCTGGCAATATAAAAATAGATTTTGGGTTACTAGAAGCGGTATAGTCAAAATTATAAGAAACCAATGTTCCTTCATAAATTTCCAAATCTTCAAAAACAAATTGAGTGTTAGATTTGGTAACCGTTGTGTCTTCTATAACAACAAACTTATATGATATTTCATCAATTAAATCTGACGAAAATGTGTAGCCTTTTGGTATCGTTAGTGTACCAGTATTTGCTTGGCCAGTTTCTACTACAACATTAATTTTAGCTTTTGGTGCTGAATAAGAACGAGGAATATAACCTAAAGTTTTTGCATGTGAGACAACAGAATCACGCAACAAAGCAGTATCTAAGAATGCTTCATTAGCAACCATATTAAGATAGTATGCATTGTAGTGAGTGTTGTAAGCAAGAATGTCTAACAATACAGAAAGGCCTGAACCTTCAAAATCGTAATCTTGAAATTCTGTTTGTTGTCTTAAAAATGTTTTAAGATTAGATTTGATCGTATCAAAATCTAAATCGGTTACGTTTAGTCTTGAAGCCATTTATCGTACTCGTTCTAAGAAAAAATTAATTGTGATTGGCGTTGTCTGATTTACAATAAAAAATTCCATGTAAACTTTAAAGCCGTTCTTATCAAAATCTGGTTGTACAATAACAGTTTTCACGTCCGCTCTTGGCTCATAATTGACAATCACTCTACGAATTTCTTGTTCTACCGTTGAAGCAGTAATAACATCTAAGTTTTCGAATAACAACCTACGAACATTAGAACCAATGCGTGGTTGAAATGGTTTTTCGTAATAATTGGTTAGAATAAGGTTCTTTATTGAGTTTATGATAGCTAAAGAACCAACATTCTTGTTGATATCCTTTTTAACTGGATGAATATTGAAGTTTAAATCTAAATCTTTAAACTCTCTTACTGTATCTGTAACGACTGTTGCCATTTAAGTGTTCGCTAACCTTTGTTTTAGTTTGTCTGTTCCAACATATTCTTTCGACAATCTCGTTTGAGTTTCACCCATATTTGAAAATTTATTTACAGAACCATAATCATCTATTATATCTCTAGCATTTCTATAAAAAGTTATATCGTGATTTCTTCTTGTAGCAATCAAACTATTAGCAGTCTCTATGTGTGTTATAATTACATTTATCTCACTGTTTGAAAGTGTGTAAAAACCTCCACTGTAAGATGCATTTATTGTTGCTAAATCAGTAGAAATAATTGTATCGTTTGCTGTCAACTCTTCTTCTATAAAGAGTGAAGTCATACTTCCTATTATTGGTGAATTATTTAGGACACCATCCGATTGATTTGTCAAAAAAATCAACAATCTTCCAAATCCTGTTGCGGTATCATAATAAGGAAAGTTAACAGTGTCATCACCACCAGCACTTATTGGAGTTACACCAGACACATTATTCGTATGACTCAGAAAAAGAGCTATTTCTTGGCCAAAAGTATTGGCTCTCAAAGAGAGTAGATTAGCCCTGTCAGACTGGTCACCCCACTCTATTGGATTAGACGTTGCAACTTCAATCGCAAAAGTGTTTGCAAGAAGACTATTTGTTGAGTTTGCTACTGGATTTTTAAAGTAACCACCAACATCATCATTAGCAATATCTTCTACTTGCCAATCTTCTAATAATTTTGGCATCGAATTGATAGAATCTTTCGTATCATCAGATAACAAAAGAATTTCATTGTTTGATGGAGTAAAATTGAACTGTAGTCTACTGTATATACTTGTGCTCATAATATATTTCCTTTAAGGTCCACTACCACCAACTTGTTGTGGAACTCCAGGTCCAGTAGGTCCTTTTGGTGATGGGTGGATGTGTACATTGTGTAAAAGATTGTTAATAGCATCATAACCAAAAACAGATGCATTTATAACTGAACCCGAAAAGGTGGTAAGAACTGATATACCAAATGCGCCTGTTCCAATAGCATTGACGGAACCAGGAACTGCTATAGGAATACCAAGAGAAAGACCACCTAAAACAGATACAAACCCAGCCGAACCTGCTGTGATTCCTCCTAGAGAACCTGTTGCAATTCTAGATTCTGCGGTTATCACATCAGCTTGAATTGAACCTCCGACAACAAGGTCAGAAGCGAGATAGAGACTATCTGCGGCACCAAAACGCAAGGTGCCACCAAAATTTTCATTGGCCAATATCTCAATATCTCCACCGCCGTCAATTGTAATGTCTTTTAAACCTCTAACATTGATTTTTCCACCAACAAGAAGGTTATAATCTCCTGCTACTTGGGCATTATAATCACCTTTAACATCTAAATTGCAATCACCCTCTACTGTAACAGAACATCTTCCTTTTATCAATACATTTTTATTTTTAACAGTGATTTCATATCCATCACCGTAAACTTTATGTACTTCATCGCCGTTTGGATGCATTTCTATAAATGTTCCAGTTCGATGTTGTAGACGAACACGCTCTCTTCCTGGAGTATCATCCATTTCCATGGAATGACCAGATTCAGTTTGTGTTACATTGTTGTATGGATAATTTGGTTGTCCATCCGGATTAGCTGCCGATTCTGGTTCTATCCATCCTGAATTATCTGGTGGTTCTTGTATGTCTGCCATAATTATTAAGCTTTTGAAAAATTATTTGTACGCATTAATGTTGTTGCACTATTTGAAGTCTCTTCCGCACTAGGAAAACCATATTCTCTTAACCCTGAAAGACCCGCTGCGCCTGAAATTTCTTCAATTGTAGGATTTTGACTCTGGTAGGTATCTATGAAGTTATTGGCCGCATCTAGGTCTTCTTGTGAGACTGGTACCAAAAGACCTGCTGTTGCAGCTATAGGTATCGATGCACCTAAAGCTACAGCCGTTGTTGCCGCTTGTACAGTTGCTCCAGCTTCATCTAAAAGTTCTTTTGTTGCTGAGAACAATTCACCAAAACCACCTGCACCATCTCCTGTTGAGATTGGTCCAAGTTCTTTTAAGAAGTCCGTAAATATACTACCAATTAATCTTAAAAATTGTTCTAAACATTCTCTGGCTGCTTGTAAAAGTCTTTCAGGTAAACTCAAAATATATTGAATCAATGCTCTCAACTTTGTGATGTAAGCAAGAACATATTTTTCAAATTCGATAATAGGCTCAATAAAGGTTCTTCGTATGTAATTAAGTTCACGAGCCA
>Ga0099848_1001131_pt1 | contig 12486 bp, 9 predicted proteins | sample CB_VirMetaG_3_FD_78179 | JGI IMG/M metagenome (GOLD analysis project Ga0099848, IMG submission 78179) | Freshwater to marine saline gradient viral communities from Chesapeake Bay - CB_1508_1S Viral MetaG | ecosystem: Environmental > Aquatic > Marine > Coastal | place: USA: Chesapeake Bay... | reverse complement strand
GTCTGCACCGTCATAATCTAAATTGACAACGTGATTGATAAGGTCTCCATCTCCGTCTTCTTCTACTTTAGGCGACCAATATTCGACAAATTCTTTAGAGACTCTTCCGATAGTAACTTCACCACCGTATCTGCCTCCCCTAACTACAAATTTTCGCATGAGCATACTCCTATAATTTATTAAGATTTATAGTATACACTATGATTGCAGGAGAGTCAAGCGTTTTTGTGTTTTTTTTGCCCGAATTATAAATCAAAGTGATTTATGATTTCTTTAGCAAGTCCATCATGATAGGTAATGTTAGGGTGTATTGAATCCGGAAAAATATGCCTTAATCGTTCCATAATGTTTAAAATTTCTAATTTTAGTTTTAACTCACGTTCTCTAATATCTAAGTCAAAGGCACTTTCTATCCAATCTTCTATTCCCAATGAATGACATGCAGGTACTTTTTGGCCTGCTAATTCTGATTTCCAGTCTTCTTTCACAAAATCTGCCCATTGCCAATCTTCTGGTTTATATAGAGGAGCATGTCCTCCTATTACTGCCCAAGGCACATCTGGACATAATTCTCTAATCGCATCAACATATTTTTTTTGATACTGATATGAAACTTCTAGTATTTCTTCGAATGTAAGAGGTACTCCCTCCCCGTATTTTTCTTTTTTACTAATAGGAATACTTCTATTTTTAGGTATCGGAAGAAACCTAATATTCGGAGGCCATTTAAAATCTATTTCTCTGAGCAGTTCTGTAAATAAAAAAACTATTAATTTTATTTTTGGGAGTGTGTTTGGTCTATATTTTAAATATAATAAAGAAGATGCTAGCGTATCAGAATTTGCCGCGCCCCACCATGATTTATTGACAACTTCATATCCTTTTAATTGAAAGTTTATATCTAAATTATACAAATCTTCAGATGGATTAAGAGTGTTTACCGGGTTACCTGAGGATGGCATAGAATGACCAGTTGCGGCCCAGCTATCTCCTATGATTAAAATAGTTTCGCTCATTTCAATATTTAGCTATGGCAAAAAAAGGGAGAGTCTTTCGACTCTCCCATACTTTGTAATAAGTTGTGATTATTAAATAATCGGCTTATTGGAAAGTTAAGTTTTGAACTGCGATCTCACCAACATAGTCAGCCGCGTTACCGAACGATGACGCAGTGTTTGTTAATTCGATGTACCCGTAACGAGTCATAAAGCTCACTACTGGTTCGAATGTTGATGGATCTAGTACAACGCCACTGCTCATTAACGGAATGTATGGGCAGTAGAAAGCGGCTGCGTCAGTTTCAGAAGAACCCTTATAACCAACTAACACTGCTTGAGTGTCAGGGGCATATGAGTCAACGAATACACGCATAGAACCATTCAATGTACCAACGAACTTGGTGTTAGTTGGAGCTTCGAATGTACCTTCTGTTGTACGAGCAAACGCAGAAGTTGTAGCTGACTGAAGAACTGTAAGAGCGGCTGAAGAAACAACTGCCCAGTTACCAGCACCACGTCTTGTGCGCTGTGCGATCAAGTTAGCAACACGGTTGATAAGAACTGCTAATGCGGCATGTTCGTCACCAACGTAAGTAGCTGTACCTGATACAGTAGCTTGGTTGTATGTAAACTCTGTAGCGGCTAAAGTACGTAGAGATAGTAAAATCTCCTGATCAATTTCAGCAGTGATTTCTTGAGCAAGAGCAGCCATAATTTCTGCTTCTACGTCAATACCGTGCTGAGACTGTGCGTCTTGAGCGGCTTCAAATGTCCAACGTGCTTGTAACTTACGTGATTTAGCTTCAACAGCCTGACGTAAGATTTGTACGCTGATTTGCTTACCACCGTTACCTTCTAAAGTTGCTGTATCAGCACCAGTATAAGAGTTAGCAGTTCCAGTTGCTTGGGCTGTACGTGAGTACGCCTGTGCAATCTTGAATGGTGATAACGCTTCTTCACCAGCTGTTACAGATGTAGCGGCTGCTGAGTTGTCAGTCAATGACTGAGCGTAACGAACACGTAATGTGTGGATCTGTCCAACAGGTCCTGTCATGGGCTGAACACCAACTAATTCGTTAGCGATAACAGTTGGCATAACACGACGGATTACTGGAAGAATCACACGGTTAAGAGTTGCGATGTTACCAGCAGATGTTGAACCTGCGGTAGCGTTTTCACTTAATAGTGATTTACGGGTGTTCTCTAACACAACACCCATTGTTGAGCGGCGAGTGCCTTTTAAGCCTTCTAACAGGGCCTCTTTGGTCTCGTCCCAACGGCTTTCTAAGAGTACTTTTGACATTTTAATTATCTCCTAATCTATGTCTATTTAATTAAGCCCTGCCAGACGCTTGAGGTCGATTACGTTTGAGTTACCTTCGCTCTCAACTTCTTTGGCTTGCGTGGCAGATTTATTACCATCTACAACTGAAACACTTTCTGTTAAAGGAGCTTTCGCTTTCTTTTCACTTCCAGTATTCAATACTGCTGGTAAATACTTGTCGAAAGCGGACTTCAATTTTGGTGTCTGTACGCTTTCAAGTAAACTTCTCATTACCTGAGCCTTCTCTTTGTTTAAAGGTGCAAGAATTTCTTCCATTGCCTTTTCACGACTGATTGACTCTTTAATAATTTGAACTTCACGATCCTTGTTCTCTAAGACTTTTCTTGCTTCTGCAAGTTGAGCCTTAGACTTAGCTAGTTCTTGTTCTTTTGATTCTAAAGTCTTAACAATGTTACGTGTTTCGGCTTTATCATTTAAATAAGTTGTTGAGAATTCTGATGCGAATGTCTCAAAAATCTTACGACCAAAAGTATTTTCTCTAGCAATTTGAATGTCTTCTTTTAATTGTGATAATTCACCTTTAAGATGAGACGATACTGCGTGTGATACTTTCTTGGCGCTCTCTGCAACAAACTTTGCTTTGAGTGCTTGTAATTTCTCACGACCTTCAGCTACTAACTTGACACGTTGTTCAACCACTGCTTGCTTGTCCTGAGCAAATTCTTTAATCTCTTTGGCCAATGCTTGCACGATAAACTTCTGTAGCTTATCTTGGTTTTCAAGTTGAATCTTACGATCAGCACGTAGTTCTTTGATTTCTTCGGCTAGTTTAGTAACCATGAACTCATTGAACTTTGATGCTTGCTCGGAAAGTTTCATCTTTGCTTTTACGCGGTCTTCGTTAATTGCTTTTTTCTCCTCGTGAAATTCTTTAATTTCTTCACTTAGAGATTCAGTAATCATCTTATCAAGGGCTTCAACCATCACACTTCTATCATGTTCGTATCGTTGTGCATACTCTTGACGGAGTTCTCCACGAACTTGATCTCTGGCTTCATTAAGTTTAGATTTCCAGACGGTTTCAATATCGCCTGCAACGTCTTCGTTAATGAGACCTGAATCGATTAATGGTTTGATAGCATCTAACATGCTGATATCCCCTCTGATTTTAGTCTATCTTTAAGTCTCTGATTAGACGCATTACTTCGTCTTTCAGATACCGTTCTACTTGCTTGTTGCCCCTAGCTTCTCTTGCTACTTCTAACACTTTATGACCATGCTTCATGTTCATGAGCCCTTCATAAATTGCTTTCGGATATGCATTTGGTGCGCTAGGTTGAGCAACAATGTCAACTGTGATTATTTCAAAATCACTTACCTTACCGTCTAAGTCGTTTACATTACCTGATCCACGACTTGAAACGCCAAGTTTCACCCCTGATTCCAACATAGTCTGAACTAACTGACCCATTGGAGTTGGTAAAATCTTTAACTTTCCTAGACCGTTAGGGCCATCCATCCACATCTTAGTAATCATGTGTGATACACGATCTAAGTTGATTTTTAAATCGTCTGGGTGGTCTACTTCGCCTAGGACTGAATGTCCTTCTTTGATTTGAGAATTGAGAGTCTCAACGGCATTCTCAATTTCATTGACGGGGTAGACACGCTCATTGGCGTTTCTTACCCCACCCTGAATAAAGATACCCTGCATATAGAGGGTTTTTAAATCACTATTACCCTCTTTTACAGATTCGACCACCATTTCTGCTCGGTCGAATGTCAAGTGCTCCTTAAGATACAAAGCCATCTGTATCAGTTCCTTAATCTATAACAGATTTGTTATTAACGCCTGAAGCCTGTGCTGTTACGGGCTTTGGAGCGTTGTCTAGTTTTACGTTCTTTTTACCAGGTACGTTCTGGAAGCTAGATGCACCATCTACGTCTTTTGCTTTAGGTGCGGGACGGCCTTTCTCATCGCCTTTAGCGAAATCGACGGGCTTGCTGTCCATGCCAGCTTTACCTGAGTTTGCGTCTACTGGGCTTTTTGTATCAGCGCCGTTGTCTCCACCGTGTGGATACTGAAGGCCTACTTTCTGTAGAGCAACTGCTTCTGCAACAACTTCTTCGTCTGCATCAACATCAATGTCTACTTCCTCACCTTCGTCGCCTTCGATGTCTTTTAGATCAGCGTCCATTTCATCGTCACGACCTTCTAGGTCATCGGCTTTGCCCATTAATTCTTCAAACTCGGCCATTAATTCGTCAAGTTTGTCTTCGATGCGAATAACTGCATCTTCAACTTCTTCTGAGGATGAACTTTCTTCTTCGTCACCTTCAATGTCGAAAACTTCTTCAGAATCAACCTCGATTTCTTCTTCGTCTTCACCTTCGGCAACACCCTCTTCTTCAGCATTGATCTCATCAAGTAGATCACCTACTTGACCGCCCATGCCTTCTTCAAGGTCATCGTCCATTTCCATCATTTCTTCTTGCATGATGTTTTCGTAGATTTCTTTAGATTTCTCTACTACAATATCATGAAAGAGTTCTTTTGCTTGTTCCTCATTTTCATTGATAATGAGGTCAATAAGTTGTTCAAATTTCTTGTTGTCCATTATAATGTCTCCTGATTAAGAATGGCTTTGTATAGTTATTTAGTGCGTAGTCAACAAAACTACGTTTTAAGTGCTACTTTTTTGCGTTTTTGGTAGATTTTAGGTGAATTGTAGGTCCAACCAAGAAATTTGGTTGAATATTGATATAATATTAGATGCTTGGAGCGCCTTCAGCCTCAGGTTTTGCACCGTATTGTTTTCTCACTTTGGTTAGATGTTTAGCTTTTTCGTAGTTTCTTACGTCTAGCATTTTACGTAATTTACGTATTTGATTTAAAGTAAGTTTAGTTTTTCTAGAGGTTCTCCATACAGGTTTGCTGTTGTCTTTGTCAACATCTTGAAAACCCGGAACTGGTGCATCAAACATCTCAAATAATTTCATAGTAGTATTTAGTCAAACAAGTTTTTTTCTAGCAAGAAAGGCTTTAAAATATCGTCAAAGTACTTCTTGTGCCCTTCTGCATTTGGATGTACATCTACTTCTGATAGAGTCAACCCCATCGGTGCAACATATTCGTGTATAGCAGGAAAGACTCTTGTATCATGATCTATCTGTCTGTAAAGGTAGTTGATAATAGGATGATCTTTAAAACTGTCTATGTCTGCATATGTGTGTTTCATATAGTACTGCTGGTAAAAAGTAATACCGTGTAATTTACACAAGTTTTGTAACATGATCATGTTTTCTAGCGAGAGATGTAACGAGTGAATGTTATGTTTGTCGTAATCTCTATCAGTGACAGGTTCAGTAAGCATCACATAGTCATTGATAAATTTAGGTTCTCTATGATGCCAAGCTGAGTGATACCAGCCCCCGTCAGGATTATACTGTACGAAATAATGACCGTGTTTATTATTGTATTCGATTACATCAATCCCATCTTTATTATTCTCAAGATTACAGAATTGTATGTCCCAATCATCTCCACCTGAGTGACCCCAATGATTTTTGATCTCGTTGATGTAGTCTTTGTTTGTTATGTACCAAGTTTTACGATCATTGCCGCTCCAAGATACTACTACTGCTATTTCTTCTGGTTTTACCCCTCTTTCGAAAGCATCCATAATAGCATGTGTTGATTTTTTTTGAATCAGTTCTTGACCTTGATGACCCATGCCTCTATGATCGAAAGTAACTTCAGGATCGATTGTCTTTACATAATGTTCTAATAGATGAGGCCAAGTCCAGTCAGTAAGCGGGTCAGCAAAACTGCAACCGGATGTGATAATATGTTTTATTTTCATTAAACACCCGGAGCTGGAGGAGTAACACCGGCTGCGGGTGCGGCTGAGCCTGCATCTACTACAGGTCCTGCAACGTCAGGGCCTAAGTCTCCGGCATTTTCAGCTTCTTCACCTGCTTCGATTTCTTCGCTGGTATCAATGTCAGCATCAAAGTCGCCAGTAGATACACCTACGTTTCTTAAATCAGAACCTTGAGGATCAGAATCAGTTGCTTCTGTATTTTCTTCTTCCCAAAGTTCTTCGTTACGTTGAATTTCTTCTTCGCTCAAGCCTAAGAAACGTTCCATAGCAAATCGTTTACTGATGTAAGGGAATGCTTCCATTGACGAGAATGTTGATACTCTTGCAGTATCAAGTTCGCTTTGACGATAAGCGGCAAAGTTTTGAGGTGGATTAAATGTCAACTGGAACAATCCAGTATCAATGTTGAATCCTCTCCAACGCAAGAATAGTTTAAATTCTTCGTCTAGTTTTTGACAGATATAGTTCTGTAGTCTTTCGCAATACTGGTTAAATCTAAATTCTTGAATCATTGCAGTACCAACACGACCGTCATTAAGAGGGGTAGTGTTGTCATCAGGGCCAGTAGGCAAGTATGAACTTGGTACACGTAGACCACGTGCTAGTCTGTTATTGAAGTATTTCAAGTCATCGATCTCACCCAAGTTTTGTCCACCGGGTAATACTTCAACTGAAGAACCTCTACCTTCTGCTGTTACAGGGAAGAAGTAATCTTCGTTCATTGATAAAGGGTTATATGTAGCATCAACTACTGATGCGCCACCATGAACGCTTGGAATACGTCTTTGGTGAATCTCGTTCTTGATTCTATCTACAAACGCCATTGCTAAGTGACTTGGCATGTTACCAACGTCAATCTTAAACATTCTACGCTCTGGCGCACGTTGTACACGATAGATAAGAACAGCGTCTTCTAATAGTTCTTTCTGCTTGTAAACTTTAAAGATGTTTTCTAAGATCGATTGTCCAAAAGGCCAGAAACGATCTAAGCCTTCAGTCAATGACAAATGTACTACGTGTTTTGCATCAATAGCAGACTCAGCTTGTCCTAAAGTAAATCTACTACCCGAAGTATTAAACGGCATCGATGGTACTGTGTAGCCACCTCCGCCGGCTCCCCCTCCTCCACCTGTACCACCTAACCCTGTAGTTGGGTTAGCGGCAAAGTCAGTGTTGTTCTTTTGTGCAACTGTTAAGTTTTGTAAGTTAACGTTAATATCTTTGATAACGTATTGATCAGGTAGCTTACCTTCACTTTCATTAACGATCACTTTGATAACTTTAACCATATCAATCCAGTACAGTTTAAAGTTTTCTGGATCACGTACAAATACTTGATCTCCGTACTTGATAGAATTACGGAAAATCTTGAACATTCTAGTGTCAAATTCGTTTAACTTACACCATTGCTGTAACTGCTTCATCAACAGTTCGATCTCATTTGGTGTTGGGTCTTCTTTAAATTCGATTGAAAAAGGTGTCTTATTGTGTTCGTTCTTTTGTGTAGAGAATTCAGCGATGATATCTAAACATGCATTGATCTCTGCATCAACGTCCATCATCTCATATTGATTGTAACGCTCGATTCTGTTAGGGTGACCTGTGTAGACTTCAGGAAGTCTACTCATGTAGTTTTTATAACCAAAATCTGTGTTTACGTAAGGGGTTTCGCTGGGGCCAACGCCATTCCAAGATCCGGAATTACTATTGATTCCCGAGATAGGACTAGACTGTCCGCTCTTGTTTGTAAACTTCTTTGTATATGGCATCGGTTTTCTCTTAATTAAATATATTTAGTTACACTTTACTGTACTGTAACATTTTGCCTTGGATATCGTTGTTATCGTCTAGTTTGGAGACCATCTGAGTTAAATGTTTCTCTAACACACCAACCATTGCTCCGTTTTGTCCGTCTAGTTTATCTATCATCGTATCCAATTTAGTAGATATCATAGCGTAAATTTCATCGTCTCCCATAGGAGCTTTTTCTTCAACTTCTTCTTCTACTGTTTCAGGTTTACCTAGCTTTTCAATAAGAGAACCTATATCAGCCAAACCTATACCAGATAAATCTTGCGCTGTCACGGTCATCATGTCAGTAAGTCTAGACAGTGGATCTAGATTAACTTCACTATCTTGTTTGCTAAAAGATTCACTTGTTTTTGTAAAAATATCTGTTATACCAGAAGTTAACGATCCTATATCAAAGTTTTTTGTCAAATTACTAGTAAAATCAGCAAAACCGCCTGTTAACGATTCTATATCAACATTTTTCGTCAAAGTGCTAGTCATATCAGTAAGAGCGCCTGTTAACGAACTAATATCAAGCGATTTTCCAATGTCTAAAGATTCACTAGATTTTGAAAAATCTTTTGACAGTGCTAATCCAGATAGGTCAAATTCTCCACTAGATATTTTACCTAATTTAGCTAAAACACTATCTTTTTCAAGTGGTATTTTTCCTAATTTTGCTAAAGCACTATCTGTACCGGATGGTACGATCATCTCGTTTCCGTGTAGAGTAGCTGGGTAACCTGATTCAGGACCCATAGCAAGTCCACCGTCTCTTGCAGTTACTTTAGAGTTTCTAACCATGTTAACAATTTTAGGTGCTCTACGACCAACTTGAGTATACCACAAGCTGTCTTCTAATCCTCTAGCGGCACCTTCAGTATCACCAGCACCTAATTTTCTGCTAGTATTAGGGAATTTTCTAGGCCATCCTCCGCCCATGTTGAACGTGAGGTCAATAAGTGCTCCTTTACCCATTGAATCAAATTTGTTGAATCCAGGAACATTAGATTGTGCTTCTTTTTTATGTTTTTCATAATCTTTGTCGAATAAAGCATTTACTTCAGACATACTGAATTCACGATTCCACGCAGACGGTAGTGATTTACCGTCACCAATCAAGTGTCCTACACCAACTGTCCATAATCCTAAACTGTCTTTATACGGTCTTGTACGAACTCCTTCGTGTTCTTTGATCATGTCTTTAATGTCTTGTTCTGACATCTGACCGCCCGCACCGGACGATCTCCTATTACTTCCTATCCATGAAGAGGGGTCGCCGGCTGAGCCACCGCTGTCACGGCCGGCACTAGCACCTGAATCACTGCCGCCGCTTGCTCCTCCTCCTCCACCTGTGCCTCGACTAGCTCTGCTACCTCCAGAACCTCCACTAGCTCCGGCGGCTCCTCCACCTATAGCTGAAGAAGCATCAGCAGTGCCGCCGCTTGCTCCTCCTGCGCCGCCGCCGCCAAAAGCAGGTGCGCTTGCGCTAGATTCTTCATCGTCTCCTCCGAAACCAAACCAGCCTCCAATATTACTAAACATGTTGCCGATTCCGGCAATAGCTGATTCAAACGGCCCTTTAATAGTTTCTTCGAATGCTTTGCTAGCTTCTAAATCTTTTTTAGCGGCATCTAATTGTTGCTGTAAAAGTTCTTTTTGTTTAACATCAGTTTCTTCAAGAAGTCGCTGTTCTAGATCCTTAACTTCAAAAGATTTTGTAGCCACTAGTTGAGCTTGTTCTATAGTCACAGCTCCGGATTCTTCTGCTGAAGTTATAAGAGCATTGGCTGCTTCTCTAGATTGAGATAGTTGTTCTTGTGCTACCTTTAATTGTTCTTCGATTAATGCTTTTTGTTCAGTCGATTGAGCTTCAGTAAGTTGCTGTTCTAGATTTTGAACTTCTATTGCCTTAGCTGAGGCTTCTTCGATAGCGGTTGCTACTGATTGCTGTTGTTCAGTTGTGGCTTCTAGACTGCTTAACTGTTTTTCTAGATTTTCTTTTAGTTTATCTTGGTTTTCAGCCTGAAGAGCAGTCAACTCTTCCATTTGAGCATCGGTAAGATCGTTATCTTGAATCATGGCATTTATCATGTCATTTGTGACTTTACCTGATTCAATGCCCTCTCTGAGTTTTTCCATATTGACTTCACTAGCACCTAGCCAGTTTTCATTATAGATTCCCATTTCAGAGACTAACTGTCTGTTACGTTCGTTTTGTTCTTCTACCTCAGGTGAGATAGTCATTTTCTCACCGATGGCACCACCGATTTCTTCACCGCCTTTAGAACCTAACCAAGCACCTGCAATACCACCGATAATACCACCGATAGCAGTACCGATAACGGGTACTACTGAACCGATAGCGGCACCTGCGGCTGCACCTGCTAATGCACCACTTGCGCCACCGACTGCTTGTCCCGCACCCTCTGCGGTTTCTTGAGTTTTTCTTCTATCTGCTTCTTCTTTAGTAATCCTACCTTCAGCAAGATTTTTCTCAGCACGTTCTCTGCCTTCCATAGCAGACATGACACCGCCTGCAATTTCTGTAACTGCGGCTAGAGGTCCAGCTAGTCTGCCTAACGCTTTCATTGCGGTGCTGCCGGCACCAGTACCTACAAACCCCTGACCAGTTTTTAACGCTGTCGCTCCAGTCTTGAGTGCTCCAGGCGCCGCTTTTACTCCTTGACTTATTGCTTTAGGTGCGGCTTTTATAGCACTTACAGCTTTACTTCCTACATTTTTTACTGTACTCAATCCGGGAAGTTTGCCACCCATCATCATAGTGGCTGCGGCTATACCTGCGGCTACAGTTAGCGCCTGCATTGCAAGTGTAGTTTTATCTACCCCATTAGTAAGGGGATTCATTGAATCTAATAATTCATCTGCGGCTGTTTTTATTTTACGTTCATTATCAACTAATGCGGCAGCTAGATCACGCTGTGCATCATTACCAGCCATCTTGCCTTCGATATCAGCTTTTACTTGTTCACGTCTGGCTGCTTCATCATTTGGATCAATCATGCCACCGCGCATGACAGCTTCTTTGCTCAATCCTAACTGTTTACCTAATTCTTCTCCACCGTACTGCAATGATTGATTAAATTGACCGATGCGTTCATCTTGTTTTTGTCTGATCTCTTGTGCTGTTTCAGCCATCAAACGATCAAACTCAGGCGTACCTTCTTTAACTCCTTCAAATCTCTTTTTAAGATCAGCCGCAGAAATACCTAATACTGCAAGACCTTTTGTTGATTCGTCAAACGCACCTGTACGCAACACCTTACCAAACTGTGCACCGAATTCAGGTCCGAAATCGTTTGCCATTCTGCCGATAGCTTCGTTTCTAACGGCAGTTGCATTTTTCATCTCATCGATTTCTTTTTGTAACTGTTCTCTACGGGCTTGATCAGTAGTGTTAGCAAGTTCTGCTTCCATCTGACGGATTTTTGCTTCTTCTGCTCTAGCGGCAATTACGTTTTCATAAGCATTTCGAGCAGACATCTGCTCTTGCTTAAGGGTTTCTGCACTTTGACCAGTCAGATCAGAAAGTTCACGCAGATTTTGAGCATATTTTAATGAATCTTTAGCAAGTTTTTCTTCATCAAAACCACGTTGTCTTAAATTGACACCTGACTGTCTTTGTAGTTCTAGGTATTCTGCTTGAGTTTCTTGTAATTCTTCTAAAGAATAACCGATCCTAAAGAATGCACGTTCGTTTTCATTAGCGGCTTTAAGTAACTTACCTAATGCATCTGCTCCTTGACCAGTTGTACCGCCGAGAGTAGTTAAGCCCGCGCCGGCTTTCTTCATTATAGGAACAAGTTTGTTTAAGTCTTCTGCCGCATAACCTGCGGCTCTAGCCATGTCAGTGAGTTTTTCTGAACTTTGTCCAGATATAGCACCCATCTTGTACATTTCACCAACAAACTCATTTTGAGCGTCGGCTTGTTCGGTCATTACTTGAGCAACTTTACTGACAGCTTTTATTGCACCGCCGATAGCCATACCTAGCGGGCCGAAGGCTTTACCTAACTGCCAAGCGGCTTCGCCAGCTCCGTCTATAGCTTTGTTATATGATGAAAATTTTCCTTCGCCTTTAAGTAAAGTATCAGCAAACGATGTTGCGGCTGATCCAGCGGCTGTAAATCCTTGTTTTAGATGTTCGGCTGCTTTTTTTAAATCATTTTGGGCACGTATAGTTTCCTGAACAGCTTTAACTTCGCCTTCACGATAGTTGGTAGCTTTTTTGATAGCTTCGCCATCTTTATTGAGTGCGTTACCTTGTGCATCAAGTGCCCCTGACATCTGACCCATTCTTGTAGCCAGCGGGCCCAAAGAGGCATTGAGAGCATCTAAGTTGCCCATCAACTCTCGCATTACTTCTGGATCATAATCTGCCATGTTTTTTTCCAAGATTTTAAATCGAGTGGTTTTTGACCACTAAATATATTACACTAAGTGTATTTAGTATTAGGAAAATACCATATTATTTATGAGGAAACAAAATGGCCGCAATTGACAATCC
>Ga0099848_1001129_pt1 | contig 12495 bp, 21 predicted proteins | sample CB_VirMetaG_3_FD_78179 | JGI IMG/M metagenome (GOLD analysis project Ga0099848, IMG submission 78179) | Freshwater to marine saline gradient viral communities from Chesapeake Bay - CB_1508_1S Viral MetaG | ecosystem: Environmental > Aquatic > Marine > Coastal | place: USA: Chesapeake Bay... | reverse complement strand
TTTTCTTATTAGCTTTTTGTGATTCAATGGGAGACACACCGACTGTAAAGTAACCGGGATCACCAGGACTACAGTATGTCTTGGTGACGTATAGTTCAGTTATCTGACTATCATCAATCCAAAGTTTTCCATTTAGCGAATCAAGAACGGCCTTGGCATAGTTATCGACATCGCCGCGTGGGTAGGTCTTGGTGGGAGGTTTGGGTCTTTCCACATAGCACTCTATATCGACACGGAGTGATCCGTCAAGTGGCTTGAAGCCGTGACCAAGAACATTGGCCACGGCTTCAGCCGCTCTTGAACGGAAGCTCTTGTAAGTACCCGTGAAGTATGATCCAAACTTACCGACCCTTGGTCTGGAAGCAGGAACAGGATTCACGGGAAATACATACTCCATCAGAATGGTACGTCTTCGTCAGAGATGGCAGGGCCATCGACTGCCTTGAATCCAGACGACTCACCGACATAGTTGCGCTTCACCAGCTGGATTGCATCCATGTAGAATGAAACGGAATTGTCACGTGTGATCAGCGAAGGAACAACCTTCACGCGAACAACGTCTGAACCAAAGGGAACTACATCAGAACTCTTCAGGTCAGGACCAACGACGGGGAACTTCTGCTCGCCCTTCTTGGCATACTGGGAATTCTTGAACTTGATTGTACGACCATCATCGGTGTCCTTGACACCATTGATCTTCTTGCCACCGAGATCCTTGACAGCAGCCGCGACAAGCTTCTGAAGCTCAGGAGTCATCGTGACGGTTACAGAGTGATTCGGGTTGCCGAACTTATCGTCTGGCTTGAGTAGGTGACTCCATACAACAGTCACCTCCGGTGTGAAGAACGACTTACCGTAATTAGACTTGACCGGGGGCATCTTCCTGCTCCTTGACATCAACCTTCGTAGTGATGATGTTGTTCATAGTGGTGCGAATCTGGAAACTCATGTTGTCCAGTGCCATGTATACTTCCCGCAGGTAGCTGAGAACAGCATTCGTGTTAATCAGCTCTGGATAATTAGGCTTTTCTGCGGGTTTTGGGTCTTTCATTTCTTCTGACATCTACATTCTCCTTCATAAGTTCAAGATGCGGAATACCGTTGGTTACTACACCACAGGAAAGAACAGGTTTCCGCAGGTTGTTCTTTCCGTAGCTCATTGTCGGATGGTTTCTATCAACACCACAACCGACATTCATTCCGAACACGACGCTTGAGCCGTTTGACTGGGTATTGATCGAAGCATTTGCGTGTGTATGCCCACATACAACGGACTTTCCAAGCGATTTCGCAGCATTGTATGCAGGAGTCATGCCTGACCAGCCCGTTCCATGCGTGTACAGCACGCCATCCAGCTCTATATCGAACTTCCAGACCCATCCGTGAGTCCCGTATACGGAATTATAGTCTTTTAGATACATCGGGGGTATGCCCGACGACTTTGAGACTCTGAATACACGTTCATCATGATTGCCAATCGTTACATAGGCATCTGGAAACGCCTTGTAGAACCTTGCGATCATCTTCAGCGTCATGCTTGCTTCGTCAACGGCACTTGGAAGCTCTGGATTCTTGTCGTGAAATGAGATAGCGTGGTGGTCGATGATATCACCGATGAATACTACGGTATCACACGAGAACTTCTTGTATGTATCCTTGAGGAACTGTAGATATCCTGGATGGACTGCCGGTATATGGAGATCACCCGCGACTAGTACTGTTGCCATTGTATCTCCTTGCATAGTCCATCTTCCATTGAGTGGATAGACAGGGAAGATCCTCGCCATCTTCCTGAGGAATGGGAGCATTTACATCAAAAGTACCCGCAATATGCATCAATTGATACTTGTTCAACGGAGGCTTTGGATTACAGGGTTCTTTTCTTGCGCTGCTTTCGTCTTTCGATTTCACGTCTTTTCCTTCGCTCAATCTCGGAGCGTTCCTTATAGGTTTTCTTAGGAGATTCCTTGGGATCCTCTTCCTTGTTCATATTTCCTCTATCTTGTAGACCATCTTCTTCGGAATCTTGTTTACCTGACTGCTTTGGTCAGGACCAATGGTGTTCACGACGGATATCATATCGTCGTCTTCCCAAAGAACATAGCCTACAGTAAGCATTATGGGAAGCGGTGACTTGGCGATGTCATTTGACTCGTCCATGGTCATCCAGTTGGCATCTCCTACAGTTTCTGCATCTATCCATGTTATCTCAACACGCTTTGGCTTCGACCTAAAGTAAACCTTAGGAGAAGAAGTAGCGGGAGTTGAGGACTTCTTCGACTTTGAAATCTTCTCTTCTTCTTGGTGGGTCTGGGAGGCAGACTTCAAAGAGTTGTTCGATTTCTGTCTTGAATTTTTCAAGCAGATTCTCCTTGTGCATGAATGCAAATTCTTCACGAAGGATGACGTTCATCCTGTCTATCCTTGGACCGTATGTTCCAAAGCTATCGTGAATAAAAGAGAATGAATCATCACCCTCAATTTTCATACGGTATATCGTGCAGAACATGTGGGAGGAATCTAGAGAATGGATAAAATTCGGAGAAATCCCCAGAAATTGAGATCGTTTATCCAGATCATTTGTTATTGTGCAGAATACAAGCGCCTGTCTGTTGTACAATTCGGAGTAGGATACACGCTCTACAACCTGATTGTAGACGTGCTGAACCGAGAACCCGCATGGAGTTGTCCATGACAGTGCCTGGTTGGTGCCTCCTACTATCTTGGCTACTTCACGCAGCCATTCCCTACCACGGTTTGGAATAGACATGGTTTCTTCAAGACCATTCTTTATGAATCTCGCTAGTTCGGTGATAGCGGAATTCTGGATGTCCTTGGGAACCCAGTCAAGGTGTCCTTCAAGCTTTATGTACTTCTGTACACCGAAGAAAGTTACACCATATGGATCAGTCATCGTCGGTCTTTTGGTGACGGAACGATTTATACTGCCATTCCAGTGATCCAGGAACATATTGGCCCAGTCATTGTTGCTGGCTATCATCTCGGCTGTGACCGAGTCGGCTACATACTGGTAGAGATCCTGAGGGCTTTCGGATGGAAGTACATTCGTAAGCTTTGCAAGATTGTAGTCGCCAAGTATGGCAGACCAGTGCTGGACACCGTTATTCGCACCGTCCATCTGGACAGGTAGCTGAGTCATGCCGTCAGTCCTGAACAACTCAAAGATCGCAGCAAGTCTCTGGAATGAATTGTTCTTCTTCTTTGCATCCGATATCCATTCCTTGTTTGAGAACGGATCGTCGTTGATCATTGACAGCATCTTCATGTTGTCATCAACCCACTTGACACGGTCCTCAAACCGAAGCTTGTCTTTGTCGAATAGATTGGCGATGTGAACCTTCAACCAGTAGATACCTCTTTCGGTCTGCGGTATGGGATTCGCAAACATTATCAGCGCCTTGTCGAAGTCAACGCCCTGGCAGCTGAGAAGCTCGCATGCAGTGTACTCTCTACCACGGAAATCAAGTGTGTGAACCTGATAAAAAAACCCGTAGGAAAGCATCTGCTTTGCAAGCCTAAGTCTTACGAACATCCTGGATCGAGACTGCTCCTCCTTGTACCAGTTGCCCCAGGCTTCCGATGCATTGGACATCCACTTGGCCTTGTCCTTCTGAGTTCCTTCGTTCGGGAACGGAGTATTAAAGGCAAAGTCCTTGAACGTAGACGATGGAAGGTTGGCAAGACGGTAATCGTGATAGAACATCGACTCCATTACATCAAGCACACGCTTGTTGATACACCACTCTGTATTCATCAATGCATTAAGGGAGTCAACGACAAGTTCGGATGGCTTGGAATCGAAATCCTTGGCCTTCCTGCCAACAGGATGATACCTCTTGATCTTCTTCTTCCTTATCCACTTGCTGTAGTAGCCACCATCCTGATCGACCTCGTGAGGGATCGGGGGAGCTATCATCGGTCTATACACAAGGCAGGATGTCTCAAGCGTCTGATGTCTTCTGCCAAGTTCCTTAAGGATCTTGTCTGAAAAACATATCAGGAGAGACTTCCTGTTCTTGCCGCTGTATTGAATCCTGGTCTGTAGGATGTCGGATTCAATGGCGATCCTAAGCATGTTGTGGCCGAAGTCCTCGCGTTCCTTGGCACTCAGCTTTGGAATGCGTACCATCTTGTCCGTGAATGCCTTGCATCTCTTGACGGACCAGTTCTTGATGAATTTAGATTGCTTCTGCCAATCATTTCTGAAGTTCCTCTTTGCAAATTGATACGATACTATCGAAATAACATCATCAGCTATCGTCTTGGCCACAAGCTGGGCTATCGGAGCATTGCTTGGGACACCAAAAGAGATGTCGGTATCGGAAAGGTTGCCACGACTCAGGAAAAGACGCATCACGGTCCTAACCGTTATGTCAGCCATCTTCCTGGGACCTATTGTAACCAGTGTTGACAGCCAGTTTGGGCTACGGGTGCTTGAACAAGCCTTGTCTATCCATAATTGGTAGAGAGGTTCAAGATAGTCAACGCAGGACTCAAGCAACAGTTGCTCAGGCTTGCCTTCGTCAACAGCTCTTCCGTATTCAGACCAGTACTTCTCAATTCCATAGGAAAGAAGGTCCTCTTCCATCGTCATCTGTATGTTGATGCGACGGTCACGCTCCTCCTTGGACAATGAAAGCCATTTATTCATGTCAATGCTTTCCAGCACACCGGAAATAGCTTGGAGACTATTTCACCGATGCGTACAGCGTAATCGCGGATCTCCTTTTGAGCGGTGGGGTCGATCCTCTGCTTGTAGAACCGCGCATAGGCCGCCAGGGATCCCGTCCAGTACCATTCCGTCATCATTCCGGTCGGAAGGACCATGCGAGCCTGCTCGGGCGCTACGCCGAGCCTCAGCAGCTCCTCGTATGCCGTCCTACAGGCTTCGATTGCATAGGCATATGTGAAATGACAGGTATTGGCGTCTTCAATGTCAAGGGGAGCACCTGAGCCCTGCTTTATGCTTTGTGCTGGTCTTCGCGACCACTTGGGATAGAAGAATTCAGGAGAAGTGTCAACATACCTGCGACTCACCTCGTTCTCCACAAACCCAACCTTGTGCTTGAAGAATTGCGTCCTGATGCAGATTGGTGCCTTGATGTGCAAGGTAATCTGGGGATGGGCAAAAGGTGTCCAGTGCTCGTGTCTGGCAAGATAGTCGATCAACTTCTCGTCACGACTGCTTAGTACTTTATTTTCCTCCCAGTCGCTTGTTTTATTCAATGAAACACGTGCAGCATTGACAACAGTGAGGTCGCTACCCATGCTGTCAACGTATGTCACCAGGTTTGATACCTTGTCTTCCATCTCTCATGAGCTCCTTGAAGAATGAATTTGGTGTATTTGATCTATACTTTCCAAGACCCATTACTTCAAGATAGTCCTGGACATAGGTTGTGCAGTTGACTGGTCTATATAATCTTAGTAAATAGACCCATCTGATCTGGGAGAAAAGCGTTAATGAAAAGTCCTTGCTGTATTCAAACAGAAAGTCCCAGCTTACATCCGAAGAACCCATAGGTACTTCCATGTCTGGTGTTCCCCAGACACGGTTTGATACATTTGAAGAAAGCCAGTAGGCCCTGCTGTCGTTCCTATTCACGGGAACGCTGAAGATCATATCGTCAACCTTCAGACCACAGTGTATGTACTTGTCGAAGGGGAGATATAATCTCCATTTCAACGAGTTGTTTGTCTTGTTCATTGAATAGAACAAAACAGATACATTCTTCTCAGGTATCACCTACTGGTTCCACATTAGTAATCCTATGGAGAACCTCAAAGTCATTTGAAACAACCTTATAGTTTTCGGTATGGGATACCGCATCGTCCTCATTCAAGGCCGATGTCCTATAGACAGTTGTTATGATCTTTGTTGATACTACTTTTACAAGATAATCGTTCATGAACGTTTCCCCCGAGTTGTAAACAGGTACGTTTCAATTAAGAAACGCACCCGTGGCTTAGGCAAGAGCCAGTTCAAGCATCCTTGCCTTGTTCTTTGCATTAATTCCCAGCAAATTGCTGTGAATCCTGCGCTTTTCCTTTCCCTCACCACGGAACTGTGTATCGTGATCGACCCAATTGGTCGCCGAGTTGAGTGCAATCCAGCGATTTGCACCGAAAATCGGATATTCACGATCCCAGGTCATGGACCACTTGAGCATAGTGCTCTTCGCCTTCATGTAGCGACGCATCTGTGAGTCAGTGGTGAACGTATTGGGATTATCCTGAACAATATCGTCGTAGAGTTCAGAATAGACGTTGGCCCAGAAGTTCTGGAGCCAGTCACGATTGACATCCTTGGATGCAAGCTCGTTGGCGGTGTTGAAGAATGCGTCACGGGTAACATAGTACCGTTCCACAACCTCGTACAACGCCTCAATCTTGCTTGCGATGTCACCGGTATGCTTGATGGTGATGGTCATTCCCTTGCGACGGCCATCGGAGATGGCCATGTTCAGGCTGTTCTTGCAGAACACGCGAATACTGGTGGGAAGACCTTCCATGGACCTGAGTCCATCGTGTCCGTTGAACAGCAGGAAGTAGGGTTCAACAACATCATCACCCTTGCTTCCGACCTGGCGTGACGCACCAGACAGCTGGATGAATACCAGCTTGCCATCGTCAAACTCACCACCATTGCAGATGTTGAAACCCAGAGGTTCAATACGCTCCGCAAGAGCAAGGAGTTCCGAGTTCTGGATGACCTGATAGGAATTTCCAACCACGCCGAGAAACGAATGGTTGTCACCGCGAACAAGTGCATTGTACTTGCCGCTGTAGACGGATTCATCTCCGTTAGGCATGATTGCCTTGATTCCATGGGACTTGATTACATCCCATTCAAGTCCATATTCACTTAGACTTGGCATTGCTATATAGCTCCTTCCACTGTTTATGTGGAATCCACTTACCTTCGTTAATAAGCACCCAACCATCGTCGGTGTAATCACTTATCAACTTCGATTGAAAAGCATCTTCCAGCTCCATCATAGAGCATCCGTGCACAATTTCTGTCAGATTCAATTTCGTTTGGTTCAAGTACGAACGAATCATCGAAGTCCATTTCGTCTTCTAGAAGTTCAAGATCAGAGGGATTCTTCGGCATTTGCACAATTCTCTCCAGTGAGGAATGACATCTGCCACTTCAGATTCACTGTTTCCTTGATCCAGTGCTGAAGCTTTTCACATTGCTCACCTTCGATCACGCTGATCATATTACCATCCTTGTAGATGGCGATCTTCTGCTTGTCCTTTCCATTAGTTACATCCAGATGGAAGCAGAATGAAAGATCATCAAACAAAATCGTGCTGAAAAGGGATGAAACTACAGTGCTATTACTCATCGAAGATCTCCACGAATTCCTGGAAGCCCTCGCCACCCCAGATCTCGTTAACCTCTTCGTTAACAATCTTATTCAGGGTTTCGATGATCTTCTCCTCGGAATGCTCTGGCTTGACCAGAACCGTAATCGAAATCTCCTTGAGAGCGTCGATAATCTCCCGATAGTTTTCGGAAGTCACGGTTTCAAACTCAAGGCCAGCTTCATTCAGCATGATACGGTTCGTGGTAATTGGTGCTTCCTGGTCGTATTGAACGGCTCCAGTAAACAGATTGAGCTCGCGTTCCTCGCAGAACTTAATGATGCTGTCAATTCGCAGCTGCTGCTTCTTCTTGACATATTCAAGATCCAAAGGCATTAGTACCAACCAATCACTTGTGCGTTTTCATTGGCGACAGTCCGAAACCATTTGGCGAGACTACGGGCCTCGTCAATCGAAATGTCGTATGTGTTAAGGTATTTAAGACAGTACTCTGGGAACAGTTCTTCAGTTTTCTGTTCCAGAATATCGGCAACTTTCTTGACATCCTCGGGTTGAATCGTATCATACAGGCTGTATCCTGTAGCGAAATCTACCCAGGAATCATAGACTTTTCCACGAAATGAATTACCAGTACCGGTGGAAAACATGCCCCCGCATAGACAGATGTCAGTTGGGAACAGTTCGTTAGGAAGAAGATCCTCTTCCTCTTTCCAGTTTATGTGGTAAGGTGGATATACGGCGTAGTTATCTAGTCCCATACCTCTCCTTTCTTCGACAAAGTCCCCCGACAAGGGGGACATGAAACCTTTGTTATACACTTAAGTATAACAAAGGGTGCTCCCTAGATACTTGGGTTTAGGCTTAGGTATATAATATACCTAATTAATCTAAACCTTAGGTGATTCCTTGGGTTTAGACTCTCTGCCCTTGTACTTAGGTGCCTTTGGATTATCAGACTCGTTTTTCCAAATGACAACAGGATAAACGATGTTGTTCACAATCACTTCGCCTGTCAGAACTGGAATATTGGGTCCAGCATTTTCCTTGGGTTGAACTTCCCAGAGTGCAAGTCTCATAAGTCCTCCTTAAGTCTGTTCCTATACTTGCGTACATACCAGTGAACCAGAGTCACGGATACACCAAGAAGTCTAGCTACTTCCTTCAGGGTCTTACCCTGCATGACATAGCCAACTATGGTCTTGAATCTTTCAGGATACATCCCACTTTCAAAGAATTCATGCAAACAAGCAGAATCGTTTGAATGTGAATGTTTCCTAAGGTTCCTTGGTACTTCACAAAGATATGAAGTCTTGGTCTTCCTTCTGGTTTCAGTCTTGAAGCAGTCTCTTACCAGAAACATAGCTCTGTTTCTGGAATACTTGAGAGGTAGGTTGCTTTCTATAAGACGCAACAAGGATTCCTGAGCTATATCCTCTGCGTCCTTGGCATTTATTGCCCTGTCTCCCATTGTCTTTCTAGCATAGAGACATGCAGCCTTGAATCCGATCTCAGGATCACATGATGGTTCCACCTGTACTCCTGATCAATTCCAGAATTACCCTTGTAGGAACAAAGGGATACACGGAATCGGTTGGATCATGATTCAACCCCTCCATGTACTTGAGAATCTCAGGGATCTCCCTGGATGGAAAGCCAAGTTCCCATGACAGGTATACCCTACGGTTGTTCTCCCGTGGTGTACTGTAGTGCACCTCGGAAGCTTGGATTGAAATTGTGGTGCCATCTCCAAGAACTACCGGTGGACGAATGACACCAAACTTCTTTGTCTGACCTATCTTGAACATGAAGTCAAGAAAGTCATCCTCATTTCTGATTTCTGCCATTGCACCTCCTTGAAAATATCTCTTATTGGTTTCCCAATAAGAAACATGTGAGCCTTTTAACGACATGCTCAGGTCCACAACAACAATGTCCCGCTACTTGTATACCGCCTACGGGCTAGGTTGCTTGCGGTCATAGACAGATAAATTATGCTAGCTCGCTAGGACTGCTGTCTATAACAGCCTAGGTCACTACGGTACTTGCGTACCCACGCACTTTCCATGTCAGTCCATGTATCCACGGACAATGAAAAGATCCCATAGCGTTTCCGCTAGGGGACTCCATGTGAGCCTTTTAACGACTGTGTAGCTCGTTTTGAAGAGCCGTGATCTGGTCGAGAAGCTCATTCCGTTGTTCCAGAAGCTCATTAACAAACACTTCCAGATCTCTCCTGAGGTTTCCAAAGTCACCCCATGACAGGTTGGGTCCGTAGGTGTCCCACGGACGATCTTGGACTATCTCCATGTAAACAAAAGGACATATCCCAAGCTTGTACTTGCTAGTCACGAAGACTCCCTTCTCTAAAAAAGACCTCATGGCGTTCTAGCCATGAGGCCCCATGTGATCCTTAATTACCCGCCTTACAAAGAATTTGGATCAGTAATTCTTTATAAGTATGTCCTTGACCGCGAAACAGGCAATAGTTTTCTACGGATGTTTCAAGTCCGTAGGTGCCACGGCTGTAACATGTGGGACCCCGTATGTTATCGGGTGCGATAACACACGGACGCACAGGGCTTAACCCACCCCTGCTGTTAGTTGTTCCCCGGCGGGAACATCTTTTCGTACTCCTCAACGGCAGTCTCCATGACTGCCATCGTGTTTGAATCGTTCGGATCCAGCTCGGAGTAATTCCTCAAGCTAATGAAGATCCGCATCTTCATCAACATGTCGTACACAGTCTGGTACGACCGTGCCACCTGTTGGGACAGGTGGTCACTAGGAGCGTGCTCCAAGAACAGAGAAATGCCCTCTGCCATGGAGTCACAACGACTAGCCATTTCCATTGCGGACATATGGCTGCTGTCAAGCAGAGCTTTGGTCTGCTTACTGTCAAGAACCTTCATAGGACCGTCCTTTCTGAAAATTCCTGAGAAGCCGTTAGGCCCCTCAGGAACGTGGTGGGGAAAAAGACAAAATTGACCACCCCACTGGGCTACCAATGGGGTGGTGGCTAATTATCCCTAGCCAGGGAGAGGAGTCAAACACAGTACCAGCCACGGTACTGTCCAGTTCTTTACGGCACTTCCATATCCGTTGATATGTTAGTAGAACCGGTTGACACAGGACTGGCGAGCGTTCCTATCCTGGTCAAGAAACCCTATGGTAATGTTTCCACTACCATAGGGAGGTTGTCACGCAACATGGTCTTCCGAGGGAGTCGGAAGTGTCTTCGCGAAATCCGCCATCCATGGGCTGAGATCGTTGAACTCAACCAAGGATCGCGAGATGATCGCGATATCGAGTCCCAAGTGCGCCAGATAGTTATCTGGACGCAGGTTCTTGCGGGTGTTCCGCAATTGGGACCTGTGCGTGCCCATGTACTTGCGTACATGGAAGATGACCTGCTGGAGATCGTCCCTAGAAAGTTCGATACCAGCAGATTCAACTACTGCCAGGATTTCGGACCTGGCAGGGGTAGAAGCACTAAATCCTCGTGCTTCTGCCTGCTTACGGATGTTGTCCATCGTCGTAAACCTTTCTTGTTATTTGAACATGTCTCAAGATACGCTTGAGAATTCCAAACAACCATTAACAGACAGTACAACTGCCTGCCTCGCCAAAGTCCACCGAGCGAAGCGAGGGGGACATTACCATCATATCAGAAAAAAGCAGGCCATAGCAAAATTTCGTTAGTTTTACCATTTTTATACCATCCAACCCATAGAATGGCAGGAAATGGCCCTAGAATTGCATTAGAGACATTCTGTGACCATACCAGGGTATTGATACCCCTGACATTCCATGGTCTGTAATGGCCTTATAGACGGAATTTCGATGGTATGGCATAGTATTGTATGACATGACATGATATTATCCTGGTACTCTATGGCTACCCGATACTCTATGGTATGCATAAACGGTCAGATACCTGATCGTTATTGCCTATATAATATCAACAGGCAAGGAGAGTCCCCCTCTTCCTTGGAAAAGGGGGTACTCCGAGTCTGTTGTCACCTGTTAGACCACAAGATCAAACAGGTTGGAGACGTGGGAACACTTGCCCAGCTTCATGCGGGGACCCGTGCGGAAGTCGTGGAGCCAGTCATTGGCCCACGACACAGTGAACGGCACCTCGTAGGTGGCGTTCCACTCCTTGACGCAGGAGTGGACGACGTTGATGGTCACCACGTCGTCGTTCAGAACGCACGAGACAGAGCAGTAGCTCGGCTTGTACTCCCACTCGGGGTGAGAGCCAGCGAGCTTCTCCCACGCCTCGATCGTGAACATCTGCACCTGGGGTGCATCGTTCCGGAAGCGCACGAACACAAACTTGTTCGTGCGAGGCGAGAAGAGGATGGTGCCGAAAAGGGCACCACCCACAAAGATGCAGCTACGGCTGCCCATGTTGATGTCCGTCATTGGACATGCTCCTATAAAATTGGAATAGGCTTCCAAATGGCCTGTTTGTAAACCCAAACAAAGTTCTGGACCCACAATAGGTCCATAATAGGCAGCACGGGATTTCTCCCGTGCTGCCCCTGGTTAACCGATGTTGAACCAGCCGGTATTGCGGCTGATTGCTTGATGCACCTTCTCGATGTGCCCGTCGCCCATGGACTTCTGGCCATGGGTCAGGAGGAAGTTGTTGGTCACTGAATGACCAACATCCAAGCACTCATGCATGCCAGGACGTGCCAGGTCATGCATGAGATGGCAGTACTTCCACGGAATGCAGATGCAGTCGTGGATCTGCTTGATGCCTCCGTTGAGTTCACCGCCTTCGGCGTTGGCGATGACTCGTGCGGCTGTCAGGACCGTCTTGTTCCTGAAGAGAGTCTCCAGGAGCTGAACGATCCGAACGACGAATCCCGTCGATGTTGCCGCATTAGTCATGTGACCAATGGACAACTCGACAGTCATGGTCTTGCCGTCGTCATCAAGGGTCTTGACCTTGAAACGATAGGACTTGGCCAGACTGTCGATCACCCACTTCGTGTGGAAGTAGGTGAAACCGTTGGGAAGAGTCAGAGAGACAAAGTCTCCCTGACTCTTCTTCGCCGTGTCGTAGGACTTCTCGACCCTCTGGCGAAACTGCTGCGCCTTCGGGTAGGTTTCCCAGAAGACGCGCGAGTACTC
>Ga0099848_1001128_pt1 | contig 12517 bp, 11 predicted proteins | sample CB_VirMetaG_3_FD_78179 | JGI IMG/M metagenome (GOLD analysis project Ga0099848, IMG submission 78179) | Freshwater to marine saline gradient viral communities from Chesapeake Bay - CB_1508_1S Viral MetaG | ecosystem: Environmental > Aquatic > Marine > Coastal | place: USA: Chesapeake Bay... | reverse complement strand
AGGCTTAACTATAAGACCTGGATATGGTTGGGATTACTCTAGTTATTACACTGCTAATATAACTTTAGTAAACACTTCAGATAGTAACGCAACACTAGCAACTTTAACTGTAGACCTTGATCCAGGGTTTGCACCCCCATAAGGAGTTAGAATCAATGCCAAAAGACGCATGCTATAAAAAGGTTATGAAAGCATATAATGGAAAACATAGTGCTTATGCTTCGGGTTCTATGGTTAAATGTAGGAAAGTAGGGGCAAATAACTGGGGTAATAAAACCAAAAAAGGAGGCAAATCAAATGCCAAAGGTAGGTAAGAAATCATTCCCATATACAGCTAAGGGTAAGGAAATGGCTAAGAAAGAGGCAAAGAAGACTGGAAAGAAGATGACTATGAAAAAAGGCTATAAGTGATGGCTGATTTTTCCTTGGAAAAGAAACAAGGATTGCATGGTTGGTTTAAAAGAAATAGTGGAAAGGGTTGGGTAAACTGTAAAACCGGTGGTCCTTGTGGACGTAAATCAGCCAAGTCTGGCGGATCATATCCAGCTTGTAGACCAACAAAAGCACAGTGTACCAGTAAAGGGGTACGGGCAAAGAAAAGCTCTAAGCCTGTATCCTGGGGACCAAGTAAGAAAGGAAAATCAAAATGAATAACGACTTCATGAAACAAAAGAGTAAAGGCTTGGGAGATACCGTAGCAAAAGCAGTATACATTGCTTCGCTTGGTAAGCTAAGCCCAGAAAACAAAGGATGCAATTGCAAGAAAAGGCAAGAAGCTCTTAACAAATTGGTTCCTTACAACCCTGTACAGCAGGTAGGAGAGAAGAAATAATGGGAGCTTATACAAGACTTGAAGCCATCAACAGAATGCTAACAGGATCATCGGAACATTTTGTAAACAGTCTTGACTCAGAATCGGGAGTTGATACGAGCGTGGCACAGCAAATCCTTGATCAGAATATCAAGTATGCGCTAACTCAAGGTCTTGTAAACAATCGCTTCTACAAGAAGTTTACGCCGTCTAAGTCAACTGATCCAGCTAAAACCAATAAGATCTTCCTACCCATTGATACTATGAGTGCTGAACTTGTCGAAGATGTACTCAATGTTGAGGGGAATGGATATGTAATAGCAAGCGTAAGAAGCAATCCACTTAGACTTTGGAATGTAACTGATCAGACAGATATATGGGAAGCAGATAGGGAATACATGGTCGATATCACGGTTAGCTTGAACTGGGAGGATATTGACACTGGTATGCAGAACGCTATTATAGCTTCCTCGGCAAGAGAATATCAAATGATAACCAATGGTGATGACAAGCTTGATAACTTCCTTACCCAGCGCGAAGTCGTATATCAGGCAAAGGGTAAGGCAAGGGATGTTAAGAAGAAGAAAAGAAACATTTTCTACAACAATGCAGATGCCATGGAAATCATAGACAGAAAGGGCCCTCTATGGGGAGTAAACCTACGTTCATGGAGATTTAGATAATGTTTGTAAGACTGCCTATTAATTCCTTATCAGGGGGTGTAAGCACTCAACCAACGACAAAAAGACTTGTAACAGAAGTACAGGAAGCTGAAAATGTAATGCTTTCGTTGGAGAGATCTGCCGAAAAAAGACCACCTCTTGTAAGAATAGAAGGTGGTCAGACAAACAGTGCATTGAATATCCCAATGGTTCAGAATACAGATGTTGATCTTGCTGACGACAATCTGTATTTCCACTTTGTAGATGTAGATGGTTATAGAAAGTATTGCATAGTAATCAATAGAAGTGGGTTTGAGCAGGTATCGTTAGTAGGTAACGATATAGTACCACCGTCTACAAAGAACCTGATCAGTGTGTTTAGAATCGAACCTACCGAATGGATACAGGAAAGAGTGCATTGGGAAGATATAGACAGAGGAATGTTTGAGTACATAACGAATTGGTTATGGAATACTCAGGAACAATCCAACAACAACCTACCAATAAACGAAGTATTTGGTTCAATAGATTGGGGAGTAGGCTGCATTCTATTTAACAAAACAGTAACTCTTGACTTCTTACCAGACAACAGCCTTACAAAGCCAAGCACTATTACGGACAATTCCATTTCCCTTGAGTATGGGTATCCAGATAATTCAACCACCAGGTACATACACTCCGGTGATGTGGTGTCGTATAAGCTTTCAGACTACGGTACTGGCTGTGTTGGCGATTGTACAAACGCCGATACGAACGGGGTTCTGGAAATTACAAAGGCTATAAACAAAGAGAACACACCCTCTAATTCAAGGTTTATACCAAATGTTCGTGACGATATAGACTTTCAAGTACAGGACTTAACCTACAATCTAATTGAGAAGGGACAATCTAGGGAAAATTTCTCATATGTAGATACCCCACCGGATGTTACCGACATTATCTCATTCTCAGGGTGGGGTTCACAATTGATGCAGAGACATCTCTACCACACTCCACAAATCAAGGACTATGTTATTCCTGGCTACGACGTAACAAAGGATTGTGGATACTATCCAACACCTCTTACACCCTTTGAAGTAGAATCCTATGATCAGAACAAAGGTAATGGAAAGATATGGAATACAAGAGAACCATACCTCAGTTTTCCAGATGGATTCTATAGATCCCTTAGGGTAACAAAGCAGCCATACTTCCAGAGAATAAGATCCGAAGGACCAAACTCTGTACTGGATCACCGTAAGTTTCCTATTATCATACAGAAGGATACTTCATCTGATGAGGGTAGATGGTATGTAAAGTACCTTCCGCTTGAACCAAGGAAAAGCGGAAACAGTATAAACAACAAGGGACCTAGATCCGTAGTTAATAAAGAAAGAATTTCTGGAATGGCATTCTGGAAAGATAGACTATGGGTAGCCACGGATCAGAACATCTTCTCATCCCGTTCAGGTAACTATTTTGATTTTTGGGTAAACAACGTCTATACGGTTGTCGATTCGGATCCAATTGATATCTCGTCTAATGTTGGAAGCACAAACTTCATAACAAACCTGGTTCCATTTCAGGAATTTCTATTCCTTACGACAAGTGGATCAACGCAGTTTGAAGTTCGCGGTGGTTCCACCGATGTTGGTATATCGCCGTTCAATGCCGTGATTAGACCTACATCATTCTACAGTACTTCCAGCATAACAAATCCACAGAAAATGGCTAATAACATTTTCTACTTTGACTCAAGTAAGGTGTATCTATACTATGGTGGAGCCACATTCAATATGGATTATAGTGGCTCAATAGATATAAGCCTGCATGTAAAGAACTATCTACCAACCGATATAGGGATAGCTACATGCAACCCAGCCACCAATACAGTCTTCTTTGTAGATAATGATAATAAGAATATCCTTTACCTACTTACCTATAGAACAAACAGTCAACAGGTAGTCCAGAACGCCTTTTATAAATGGTCGTTATCCTCCTACGATTCAATCGTAGGTCTTAAGGCATACGGCAGAGATCTGTATATCCTAAGCAGAAGACAAACCTTGTCTGGAACGATTGTAGTAGCTTATTACATTTCCCTTGATCCTATTCCAGTTAACACTCCTCGTATTGACTGGCTTACTAGGATAACCGATCAGACAAAGATAGTATACGATCCGCTGTCTAACTTTACAAAGTTCTACCTACCATACTACGATCCAGAAGCAAACGAAGTTATCTTAGGACCGGATTGGGATTATACGTCACCAAGCGGTCAAGTGGTTCTAAAGCAAGCCTACACAAGATTGCTTGATGTTCAGAATACAACCATAGGAAATAGCACCGTGCTTGTTGCCTCCGGTAGATGGGATAAGCAGAATATTGCAAGACCATCTGAAGCACCTAACTTTGTAGCAAGATCGGTCTATTGTGGCAGATGCTACAACATGAACATAGAGCTTAGTACCATGCACTACAGAGATGGAGAAAACAGAAGTGTTGATGGCGTCCTTAATCTTAAGAAGATAAATGTAAGGCACAAGGATACAGGACAGTACAATATCGAAATAGAAAGAAACGGTCGTCAAAGAACCATAGTGGAATCTGAGCCATACTCTTTCAATGATATCCTGGATAAGCTTGGTAATGTTCGTATAGACAATGAAGGCGAACTTCTTGCCAAGGTTCTGTGCAACTCGGATAGGTGTCGAATATTCCTGACATCGAACTACCCAACCCCCTGCAACATAACCAACATAGAAGTAATTGGTAATCTTAAGTTGGGACAAACATCAACACAGGTATAAACATGATAAACTCCTATGGCTTGCCTTACTTTACAAATGGTAGTTTCTTTTCTTCCCAATTCGCACCAGTAACTCCAGCCAATTGTTCGATATGCGGTTGTGCCGTAGGTGAAAACGGACTAGAACCATGTTACTGCGGTAGTGGTGGTGGGTTCGGTGGTCCATCGAACGAAACAACTTCATGCTGTGATTGCAATTCAACCAATTGGATAGCCAATTGCGGTGTACCAGGTACCGAATGCGGTGCATCGACGTGTGAAAGTACATGCATATGCGCTGCGTTTCAATGCAATGGTCCAGATTCCTTCTACTTCCCATGCCTAAACTCAAAGTCCGAGTGTGGTACTGGAATCAACTGGACGGAAAGCACGATCAAGGTTGAGTGTTGTGGATGTTGCGTAAACGCGACATTCGATGGTGAAGGTAATGTCCTTACATGCACAGAGACAGGAAGCTGTAATTGCGACTTATGTTCACCATGTGAGATACTTCTCGGTATATGCAATCCAGTATGGTGTCCATGTTTGGATAGATGGATAAAACCAACCGAAGAATGCCCATGCTGCGAGATTGATCCAAACTGTCAGGAATGCTGCTGCCCAGAGGATCCAAATTGTGGTATCTGGATTCCAAATAGCGCAACATGTGACACGTCTACATGCGAACAGTGGAGCTGTCTGCAATGTGCCAAGAATCCAACCGATCCATTGTGCGCTAAATGCCAGCAATGCAACGGTGCTTGGATACCAATATCCGAAAACTGCGATACTGGATGCGTTGATTGTCCTGGTGGATGTACTTCCCAGGATATAGAGAATGGGGATTGCGTCTACTGTGCCTTTACCGGCCAGTACATTCCCCTTGGTGTACTGTGTAGTCCAGAGTTTGTTCTGGACTGCACGGCATTTCCCATATTTTATGGCTGCTGTAACAAGGAAAAACTAACCGTGTGCTACGATTTCAATACAAGTGATCCAATCTATTTCTCAAGTAGTTCCGCAAATGATGTTATCGTCGTTGAATACGGATTCAACGGTGGTATTTCTGGTAGCAATACCGACTTCTCCTATGAAAAGATCGCAACCCTATGCGCTCTTCCTGCGGAATCACAGATAGCCGTCTATATCAAACGGTCTGGAGATGCTGATTTTACAAAGGTGGTATACGAAGCCGATTCAAACGGAGTATTCCCATATACCGTAAACTCGGCTGGTGAGTACATTACATGGTCAACTTCGTATATTACCAATGAAATTACGTCAGCAACACAGGCAGCAATAGCTGCTGGAGATCTTCTAAGAATCCAAAGAGCTACGGAAGGAAGAAAGCTTTTGTTTAGCTTTACTGAAGGTGCCAAGCTAAGTGCTACGGATCTAAACCTGGTTCTTCACCAGCTTCTATTCTTGACGCAGGAAAAGGAATTCATCTCGTCAAACTATAACTACTACACCAATTCAAGCCCAATCTTCTCGTTAACTACAGGAGCACTAAGTCTCCCAGTACAGCTAGACTTTACAGGTGCAGCCCCTGGTAATGCTCTTATATGGAACGGAGATAAGATGGTTGTTGGTATTGCGGATATGTCTATTGACGATCTAAATGACGTTACGATAGCCAGCCCAAGCATTGGTGATACCATCATATGGAATGGTAGCCAGTGGGTTACAAGCTCTGCATATGGAAATCCAGCATGGACTATAACCGGTGTATCTCCAAATGAACTTATAACATTCAACTTTGATGTTGGGTTCACTGATTGGGTAAACTACATTGATGACTCGCCATTCGATGCCGACTCGGTATTCAACGGTGGTGTGGGTGCAACCAATATCCCAATCCCAGCATCATATCCAGGATGGCTTGGATCCGTCAGATCAACTCTTCCCAATATCGCCACATCCTATGCAATAGCCAAGCACAACCTTGATTACGAACTAGTAACAGTAGGCACACCTCTATATACCGCAATCTCAAACTTGCAGGATCAGATTGATGATGGTAGTACAACAGTAGGAAATCTCTATGTTCCAGTAACCCATACCCCAAATGGAACGGTATCCGATTATGCAACTACATCCGCATCATTGAATTTCTCAATATCAAATAGCAGCTTTGTAATCGGTGGCTTTATAATCACATGCAATTTCCAAGAACAGGATAACTCTGGAACTTTTTCCGCTGGCCAGAAGATGACGATACACGGAGTAACTCTTGGAGTAGATGGGGCAGAAGACCCAGTAAGGGCTGTTATTCCAACTGGATCTAGTCTAAACTTCCAAGCTGTTGATGCCTACGTTACATTAAGTAATAACGGAAAGGATGCATCATTCACGGTTACATTGAATCAATCAAATACAAGACCAGGTAAGTTTGCCTATACTGGAGCTGGTGTTTACGATGGCATTATCAAGCTTATGCTTATTCCCAAAGTAGTTCCATAAGATATAGGGGGAGAGGAATGGAACAAACAAAGAAAATAAACATATCTTTAGTAGTCTCGTCATTGCAATTGGTGGTAATGCTAATAGGTATTGCTGGTCTTTTTGTTACAATTGGAAGAAAAGATGCTGCAATAGAAAACACAATATCCGATATGACGGAATTAAAAGCAATCGTTCAGGATCTTTTAAAAGCCCAGATAACAGTAGTATCCAACGATGCAACCCACAGTGCCATCCTGAGTTCCACACAAAAGGAAATACAGGAAATAAAAAGAAGACTAGAAAATATAGAAAGGAGATCAAATGGATAATAAAAATACAACAATCGCCGGAGTCGGAGCAATTCTAATCGCAGTAGGCAGCGTGCTATCGGCAATGTTCGATGGTAATCCAGAGACAACTGCCGATTTTGCAACTGCTATTTCTGCAATCATCGCGGGCGTAGGTCTTATCTTGGCTAAGGATGCCAAGGAAACAGCTCCCGTCGAGACAGATACAACCACTCCAACGGAGCCAAATGCTTGATAAAGTCCTTGCTAAAATCGTGTTGGTTCTTGTTGATGTACTACTTAGAAGAATTGAAGCTGGTAAGATTGCCCTCGATGCTGATGTGGATCGGGATCGTCTTATCCGTGCTGGTGCTAGGATTGATGAGTGGGTGCGGCAGCAGGACAGTCTTCATTCCAGAGGACAGCCCGATCAGGGTAGGCCCGTCGTGCAGGACCCAGGTGTATACCTTACAGAACAGCCAGTGGATCCTAAGTGACAATTGGGTTCAAATACCGGAAGGATGGTATTGTGTACCACCTTCCTTTGTTGCCGAAAACAGAGAGATGATAAAGGATAAGAACAATGGAAAATGATAAGATCAGTGAGTTAAAGGAACTAATGCTTAATCAGATGTTGATTCAGATTCAAGATCCAGAGCAATGCACCCCTGCCTTCTACCAGGCCGTAATTCGCCTTATAAACGATTACAGGAGCGAGCAGGGTAAAATCCCATCCGAAGCCATGGAAGCCGTCACAGAGGCTTTAAACCAGGCTGCGCCGTTCAAATTCAAGAAGTCCGTAATCTAATCTAATCAAGGGCCTGGGAAACCAGGCTCTTGGTCTTTGGAGACAACATGCAAGTACCAGAAGAAGTAGTCAGAGACTTTAGAAACCATCTATACTTCTGCTTTAAATATCTTGGCCTTGGTGAACCTACCGCAATGCAGTATGAAATTGCCAGAAATCTACAGGAAGGCGATACGGATATGATTGTATGTGCTGGGAGAGGCATGGGTAAGTCTACCATTCTCTCCTGCTTTGCTAGTTGGGAATGGCTAACGGATCCAAACCTTACCATAATCGTCCTATCAGCTACCCACCTTAAGGCTATCGACTTTATTTCGCAAACGCGAAAGATACTAAGTCTTGTTCCCTATATGAAGTACATGGTACCTGGGGAGAACAGCAAGGACTCGGCAATTGGTTTCAATGTAGATTGTAGAACCAAGGTTACTCAGGATCTATCGTGTACCGCCAGAGGTATCAGTGGTCAGATCACTGGACTCCACGCAGATAGAATCTATCTGGATGACATCGAAATATCAGGTAAAAATGAAACTCCAGTATCAAAAGAATCATTATTGAAAAAATTGACTGAATTGGAGTCCATGAGAAACCGAGGATCTAGGGTTATATTCCTAGGTACTCCCCATAGTATAGAATCAATCTATATTACATTAAAAGAATCATACCCTATAGTTTTATACCCAGCTGAATACCCAGACCTAGATAGTCCCACAAGGGAATACATAAGTCCCTATATCCTGAATATGGAACTAAGTCCTGGGGATGCTACGGATCCCGTAAGATTCCCAAAGGATGAACTGATGGCAAGAAAGGCTAAGATGGGAGATCCTAAGGCTTATGCTTTACAGTACAAGCTTGATTGGAGTCTTAGTGACCTTGACAAATATCCACTAAAACTTAGTGACTTGATTATAATAGACGTCGATCCTGAAAAGGGTCCCGATAAGGTCATATGGCAAGGTAGAGAATCAGACAAGACCATGTATTCCATAGGTCTTAGTGGCGATCTATTCATGGAACCTATGCATATATCACCAACCTTTTCCAAATTCAAACAGACCGTCATGACCATAGATCCCAGCGGACGAGGTGCCGATGAGACTGGCATATGCATAGCATCCACGCTGAATGGTTACGTCTATATCCATGAGCTCCTTGGTATCCAGGGTGGCTACAAGGATGAGATACTGAATAAGATAGCCAAGATGTGCATAGAGTACAATGTGAATGTAGTGAAGTACGAATCAAACTTCGGAGATGGTTTGTTTGGAAAGGTGCTACAGCCAGTCTTAATGCAGTCTGGTGTCAAGGCTGCAATAGAAGAGGTAAGAGCAAAGGGTCAGAAAGAAGCCAGGATCATAAATATCCTTAAGCCTGTAATGGATCAGCATAAGCTGGTAATCAATAGAAAGGCAGCCAAGGATGAAACAAACCAGTATCAGATAACAAGACTGACTAGAAACAGAGGATGTTTGAAACACGACGACAGGGTGGATGCCTTAGCATATGCCGTCGATCATTTCAAAGAAAGCATAGTTCTTAATGCAGATGAAGTAATAGAAAGGAATAAGAAGGAAGAGCATCTAAGAACTATAAAGAACTGGGAAAATAACTTCAGGGCAGGCGATTACGTCTATAACTCAGGCGCATTAAAACCGCTCGTAGAACAACCAATAAAACTAAGAAAAAACAAACAATGGGGGTGGTAATATGCCAGTAGCAGTAGCAGGTTTGGTATTAGCAGCAGCAGGAGGCGTAACAAGTGCTTTTGGAGCCGGTGCTGCACAAAGACGGCAGAATAGGCAGTCAGCGCAGGCTTGGACTCAGGAATCAATTGAGAAGGGTATATTCAATGCAAGGGAGATGTTCCTTGCTGGTTATAACATTGAAAGGCAGAGAAAAGTAAACGAGAATATCTTCCAAGCTGCCCTTAAGTATGACATGGAAAACTCGGAATACCTTAGAAAGAAAGAATCAAATATCCAGAGACAAATAGCAAACAAGTACATTACAGACACCGGTACAATACAACTTGCCCTTGCTTCCAATGGAGTATCGGTATCGTCTGGTACTGCCAATGCCTTGTCATTTTCAACGTTAATGGCAGCCATCAAGGATGTAAGCGCAGCCGAAACCAATGCAAAAATCGAAAGACAGAATCTTGAAACACAGAAGAATAATATGCTTAACCAAAGAACATACGACATCTTTATTCCGAATTTGTCAACTACTTCCGAAGCTCCTAGATTTGGAAGTCCTGGTGCTGCTGTTGCTGGTGGTCTTGCAAGTACTGCAATGACTATAGGTATTGGTCTAACTGGTTTTAAAAAGGAGTAATGTAGATGCCACCAATTGATCCAAGATTAACTAGAGGTTTACAACTAGGTATACAAGGCACAGCACAGGCAGAACAAGTAGCTAAACCTGGGTCTATAGTTGGAGGACAAACCCAAGTTGGAAAGACCTATAGAGAACAAGTCGGCAAAAGCAATGAAGAGATGTTGTTTGAAAACCTTGGCAATATAGTCAAGGGTGCTGAGGCTGGCGTCGATGCAATGGCCAAGATTAGAACCAATATCGAAGAGAAAGAACTTGGTGAATTTGAAATCAACGCTACAAAGATTCTTGAAGATGAACAGATGTCTCCTACGGACAAACAAGCTCGGCTTGATACGTTTGTAAAAGAAAACGCCCCCAAAACATGGATCCTGACTGGAAAGAGAGATAGGCTTATAGCCGGTATTATTTCGTCTGGTAAGAAACAATTTAACTATGATGAAAAGAGATTCCTGGAAAGAAGAGTACAGGAATACAATGATCAATACCTTGAATTAAATAAGGGAGCTTCTACTGTTCCTGCTGAGTATCTTTTAGGCAAGCTTCAAAGCGATGCTGGAGTCAATGCTCTCTTGTCTTCTGGATCAACGGAAGCAAGAAGTGTTATAAACAATTTGGTTCTTGAAAGAAATACCCAAACCAAATTACAAGTACAAGCTGAAATGGATAGAAAAATAGAAATGGTATCCATTCCAGCTGAGATTTCAACTCCGCAAGATCTTCAAAAATGGATACTAGGTACAGGAAGAGCATGGTCTAGTGATCCAGAAATACAGAGCCAACTACTGCAATCCCTTTTGGATTTGATGAATCTTGATGATCGAGAATCTCGGAACATGTACATACATGCAATGAGCGAAATCATAGGTTTAAATGCATTTGTCAAAACAATTTCAGGTAAAACACTTGTTGAAACAATGCAAGATACAACAGGAGTAATTGATAAGGAAGATCTAGGTTTTATTGCAAGAATACATAAGAAACTTAGTGATGATTTTGATAGAGCAAGAGGATTTACACTAGCGCAAAACGCAAGTTTAAACGAAATGCGAAATCGGTTTAATGCAGTTGAGCAAATAAAGAACTTAGATGCATCTTCAGATGTATTAGCAAGTGCTGTTGAAACCCTTAGATACAGTGTTAAATTTAATCCAGAGGTGTTTGGTAATCTGTTAGTACAAAATGCAGATATGAGAGTTAGAAAATACCTTGAAGATGGGAAAGTGTCTAAAAGACAAGCCTATAGAAAAGTCCTAGAGGATTTTTCATTCTTATCAGAAGGTGAAAAAGCTATACTGGAAACAGAAATACAAGGGCTATATGCAAATGAAGCAACAGCAACTATACAGGCAGTAGCCAGTCGAAAAGTAGATCCAAAAACTACAAACTTAGAAAAACAATTTGAACAGGGTGTTGAGCTATCTATAAGAATTTCCGCTACCGACGATGAGGTTAAAACAGCAATTCAAAAACTTTCCGACTATTATTTAAGAGGAAAGGGTACTGAAGATGAAATTACCAAATTACAAGAGAGAATGGGTATTAAGCCGGCGGATATTACTGCATTAGTAAATGCAAACAACACACTTGTTGATGCGGAAATAACAGAAAGAATAAAAGACGATCTTGCAGTTCTTTCGATAAAAGCAGAAGACCTAACACCCGAATCCGACATTGACCAGTTTTTCGATGATTACCTAAAAGAAAAATATCCAACTCTTCTAGATAGAGATAGAAAGAAAATCATTGGTTATTTGAATAAAAGAGATGCAGATATTAAACAAGTAGAACAAACAGGGTTAGATAGGGAAGTCTACTATGCGCTTCAACAGATTAGAAACGCACAAGCCAATAAAGTAGACAATGAAACCCTACAAGATCTACTTGGCGAGCTTTCAATAGAAGCAGAAGATGTAACTATTGATACAGATCTTTCTGTTGTTTTTAATGATATACTAGCAAAGAGATTTCCAAAGATGCCAAGCGAAGCCAGAGAAAGAATTATCAAGTCTTTGCTGGAGATGGATCTTAACTTTGCAGAACTTAAGGATTACGGTATAGATCCAAGGGTTTATCTTGGATTGCAAAAGATTAGAGAAACCAAAGAAACTCTTGCAAAATCATTTGAAGAGAAAAGAAGTAAGCTTATAGAAGACAGCTTTAAAGAGGCATTCAATGGGCTGGAAAAGTTGAATGCAGATACTAGAGAAGCAGCTGATAGTGAAAAAACACCACTTATACAAGCCCTTGTTGATGGTTCTATTGACCCAGCAGCTAGAAATTTACTGATTAGTGTTAGTGCTGCAAGACAACTACTAAAAGCCAAGGATTTAATAAACCCAGATGGCACTTATAATCTAGAAGGCATAACAAAAGAAGGTGGAGAGGTTGAGTCAGCTT
>Ga0099848_1001127_pt1 | contig 12541 bp, 10 predicted proteins | sample CB_VirMetaG_3_FD_78179 | JGI IMG/M metagenome (GOLD analysis project Ga0099848, IMG submission 78179) | Freshwater to marine saline gradient viral communities from Chesapeake Bay - CB_1508_1S Viral MetaG | ecosystem: Environmental > Aquatic > Marine > Coastal | place: USA: Chesapeake Bay... | reverse complement strand
GGACTCAAGTATCGCTTCGAGCTTGGCAACCAGAGCTACGCCAAAGACCTTGCGGAAAACATCCGCATGGGTAATGTATCGACTAGCAGCTTCGGCTTCACCGTGCGCGACGACGAGTGGGAGCGTCGCGATGACGGGGTAAACCTCCGTATCATCAAAGAGGTAGGCTTGCTCTTCGATGTCAGCCCGACAACGCAAGGCGCATACCCAACAACAGAGGTCGGACTCCGTTCTATGGAGCTCGCTCTCGCAAACGAAGAAGTAATGTCTATTGAACAAGAAGAAGTTCGCGAAGAGGAGCTGGTCGTAGAAGAGGCCGCTGCTGAAAAAGACGAGGACTGTGGCTGCGAAGGCAAGAACACTATCCCTGCTGTTCAGCGCTCTGAAGAAGAAAGCGAAGAAACCCGCGCTCCCGGCGTCGACTCCGATTACGACGGGGTGAAGGACGAGGATGAAGAAGAGGAGGAGGAGGAAGAGATGAAGTCCGAAGAAGAAGGCGAAGAAGAGCGCACAATCGAAACCGAGGTCATCCTAGCAGACCCAGACCTCGTACCTAATGCTTATGGGCTGCGAAATGAAAATGTAGAGCCGGAGGCTCGTTCTCAAAATTCTAAATCTGAAGAAATGTCAGACAAGACTAAATCAGCCCCGGCCTACGTACAGGGTTTGGGCGACACTGAAATGCACGTGTCCAAGCGTTACAGCTTTGGCAAGGCAATCAAAGAAGCGGCACAAGGTCGCTTGACCGGCCTCGAAGCCGAGATGAATACTGAAGCTCGTAACGAGTTCAGCTCATCTAAGATTAACGTGAGCGGAGGCTTCTCTGTTCCTTCTATTGTTATGCGAGCCGACGATTTGCCATTGAATACCGGCGTCGGTACGTTTGGCACCCCTGCTGCTGCTACGACTGCTGCCTTCGGAGGTACTATCGGTGTGCAGGATGCTGGCCTCGTAGCTGCTTTTCGTCCGCAGGACATCGCCACTCAGCTTGGCGCTCGTTCTTTGACGAACCTCACCGGCGACGTAGTGTTCCAGGTGCAAAACAAGAACATTGTAGCAGAGGAGTTGCAGGGTGCTTCTGATTCTGGCGCTGCGGCAGCTTCTGCTGAAATTGATGTGGTAGGTTTCACCCCCGTCACCTTGAGCCCTACGCGCTACAGCGCATACTCTAAGGTCACGGAGCAGATGCTCGCTCAGTCTGCTGACGACATGGGGGCCTTCATCGCATCCGACATCCGCAAGGCTGTAGAGGCTAAGTTCAACGATGAAATCGTTACTGCCATCAAGAATGCTGCTTCTGCTCACACAAGCCCAGCATCTTTGCCGGCATACAACGAGACCACTCGCAACCCCCTTCATTTGGAGGCTGAGTTGTTGGGTGCTGACGTGGACTTGGCTAATATCCGTTGCTTGGCATCAGCCTCTTCATTCCGCACGGCTCGCACGTTGAGCTTGGATTCAGGTTCTGGCATGCTGATGGGTACCAGCCCTCTCGATCGCTTGAACGTCATTGGATACAACTCAGTGGTTTCTTCTAGCGTTACCGCTGGTGAGTTGTACTTCGTTGACAACAGCCAAATGATCATGGGCACCTGGGGTGGTGTTAACATCATGGTTGACCCTTACACCGACGCCAACAACGGCGTGGTGCGGATCATCGCTAACGTGTACAAGTCATTCAAGACTTTGCAGGGAGCAGGCTTCCGTGGTGTAGCATCTATGCCCGCCTAATAGCTAACTAAAATAACTGGGGGTCAGGAAATGGCCTGGCCCCCTTTTATCCTGGAGCATGAATATCAAGATAACACGTACTGACAGTAACGCCTCGACGACACTCTTTGCTGCCGTTGAAGCTGACGCGCTCGCCCTGTTGCGCAACCATGTGCGTGCTATCGACGATAGCGAAAACGACCTTCTAAAGATCTACCTCGAAGCTGCCATCGACTATATGCAGGAGCTCAGCGACCGCATCCTCGGTGCCAGCGACGTCGTAGTGACGCTCGACTATAACGAGGCTCGCCGCGCCCTGACTATCCCTAAGTGCCAGAACGCGGGCTCTACGCTTACGCTCAAGTACCGCAAGGACGACCAGACGTGGTCCGAAAACGTCTTGGATGCCGAAATCCCAGATCCCTCTGATCCCAACGCTACTATAGAGAACCCAGATTACATTGAGGATCTAGATTATCTGTATTCATACGACCGCTACCCCGTACTCATCAACGTCGGGGATTTGATTGGCAAGACAACCGACCACAGCGACTTCAATACCGATTTCGTTCAGCTCACCTTTACGGCTGGTACGGCTCTTAGCGCCCTGCCTAAGCAGTACAAGCAAGCGGCCTTGCTGCTTGTCGGTCACTACTACAATATGCGTGAAGCTGAAAACATTGGCGGTATCACCACCGAGCTTAAGGAGGGTGTCCGTCGTCTCATCCAAAGTGTAAGGCAGTTCTAATGAGGGCGGGAGATCTATATGAAAAGATTGACATCTACCGCGTGTCTCGGACCATCAACTCGTATGGAGATATTGTGGAGTCGCTCTCTTTATGGAAGGAGGGCGTTCGTTGCAATATCCTCCACCTCGGAACTCCTTCGGCTGGAGCATCGGAATTTAGCGATGACGACCAGACGGTAGGTGAGATGAAGGCTGAGTTCAAGTGCCGTTGGGTCAGCGGTATCCAGTTCGATGATGTCATCGAATGGAACGGTGGTCGTTTCGATGTGTACTCCATTCTCCCTGTTGGTCGCCGCGAAGGTATGCGCTTGCGTGGCCGCCGTCGCGACAACCAGGGGGACTCAAACCCCAACACCTGATGGCAGGGGCCGGTAGATTTAGAGCCAACGTCCATCTGTACGGCTTTCGTCGCATGGACCCCCTTCCTCGCAAGATGCGTAAGTACATGACGCTGAAGCAGAGGGAGAAGGAATTGATTGCGGCTATGAAGAGGGCTGCGGCACCCATGAAGCGGGCTATGGGAAAGCTTGCTCCTAAGAGGACTGGAGCGCTGTCACGTTCTTATGCTTCTGAGAAATTAAAGAAAGCGCCGCCAGGTACCATAGGTATCCGTGTAGGTGCAGTTAGCGGTGAGGGCATCTGGAAAGGTGAATCTTTCGCTAAGGCTGGGTGGAGGGATCACTTCCAGGAACTGGGAACCGTGAATCACATGGCTCAGCCACACGTGCGTATCGCCATTCAAACTGAGATGCCCACGTACAGACAACTTCTTAGTGTTGAACTCGCTAGGATACTGAAAAAACTAAACAGTCTATAATGGCACTACTTAATGCAAACTACATGGGTCTGTACGTGTACGAAACACAGCAGACCACTCCGTACACAGTTCACGTGACTACGGCAAACGAAACTTCAGCATCCGATGCTGTAGAGCACGCCTGGGATAACGTCTCAGGTATCTCAAACAACGATTTCCTTTTTATCGTAAAGAGCAACGCTTACGATCTGTGGGAAGGCTCGCCCCCTGACGGTACAGCCAACCGCCCACTTATCGGAACTATCCAGGGTACTGGCGCGACCTCTTCTGGCTTTACGTGGGCTGGCGACGCTAACTTCTCCCTGTTGGCTGCGGCCACCAATACCTCTATCGATGTAAGTCGCGCTATTGACGAGGTCGTAGCCAAAGGCGCCCAGTGCGAGTCAGAGACATATACTACGGTAGGGGCGAGCTCCTGGACGGTAAGTTGCGATGGCTTGGTGCAAGACGCTGTGGGGGCGGGGCAGTATGGTGCTTCGGCTATGCTCGATATCGCTCGCGACAAGAAGTACGTCATCGTCCGCTTCGTCATGGATGTAACCGATGTCGACGGGACGGCTGGCAACGAAAATCAAGTTAACTACTGGGGCCAGGGCTTTATCGAAAGCATCAACTTGGCTGGCTCTTATGACTCTACCCAAACATATACGGCTACGGTTCGCGGATACGGAAACCTGTACCGCTGGGACGCTAATGGAACCACATAATAACGACTAGACATGGCACTTCTTTCAGCAAATAAACTCGGCGTCTATGTCCTTCGGCAGTCCGACGTCTCTCAGACCGCTCCCCTTCGTGTGGAGGTTAATAATACTTCTTTGGCGTCTGCCGTAACCGCAGTATCCTCGGCTGACCCAGCAAGTACCTATTGGTTCGCTGTAAACAGCAGCAACGAATGGTATGAGCAGGGCGCTACGGGACGACCCAACGTCTATTTCTACAACAATAGCAGTGGCAGTAGCGCTGACAGGAGCGCATACCTCGAGCTCGCTTACGCCGCCACCAACCCTTCACTCGACTTCAATACCGCTCTTGACGAGGTTGTAGCTAAGGGTACGCAGTGCACGTCTAGTACATACACTAGCTTGGGTGCTAACTCGTGGAGCATCACGGTAGACGGCCTCATCAGCTCCGATGCTTTGGGTGACGCCACCTTTGCTCGTGGATCTGAGATCTTCGATATCTGCAATAAGGGCGAGTACGTGGTAGTCAAGTATATGCTTGACGTAGAGGACGGTACTGGCACAAACGAAAACGACACGGTGTATATCGGTCAGGGTATCATCGAGTCGGCAAATATCTCAGGGTCTTTTGACTCTACTTCGACCTATTCGGCCACGATTCGCGGCTATGGTAAATTGTACAAATTCATCAACTCATAATCTAGAATATCATGGCTGTAATCAATGCTAACTGCGTAGCCATCTACTACTTGGAAGGATCGACCTCCAAGCGAACGGTATCGACGTCTAATACGGACGGAGCCTTCGTAATCGACGGAAACAACGAGTTCCTTGGTGTAGGCGCTGGATCTGGGACCTATTACGGTCTCAATCTTGCCGGCGCTGCCACCAATAGCACCATCGAGGTGAGCAACGCTGTAGAAAACGTTGCTCGTGACGGAGTCGGCGGAATGCTTCAGGAAACGAATCAGACTTGGAGCGTACAGGCTGACGGCTTGATCCAAGACACTGGCGATACGGGTACTATCCTTTTCGATGCTGCCCGCAACAAGAACTACGTCGTCGTAAAGTGGTCCGTCGGAGAATCCGGCGCCGAAACTGAATATGTTGGTCAGGCTCTCATCGATACAGTGACCCTTACCGGTACCGTAGACGAGATTGCTACCTACTCAGTGTCTCTCACTGGTGTAGACGATATCTACGCTGTAGCGTAATTTTTAGGGGACGGGGGTGTAGTTGCCTCCGTCCCTTTAACCTTTAATACAACCACACATGAACCAACTACGCGGAGAATTTACCTTTAACGTAGGTAAGAAGAAGTACAACGCTGTACTGACCCTTAACTCATTGCGCCTGATGTGTCAACACTTCAAGGTGCCTTTGGATAAGATCCAGGATTGGATGGGAGAGGACCCCCTCACCGCCGTTCCTGCTTTTTGCTATTATGGAGTTAAGAACGATGCCTTGCGTAAGGGTAAGTCTCCAGACCTTCCCGACTTTGACGTATGGTGCGCTCAGGCTTTGGACGACGGAGACACTCTTGATGAGATGATGAAGGCCGTATCCTCTGCCCTTGGCGCTGACGACAAGGTGGAGTCGGGAAACTAAAAACCTCCTCTTCAGATGAGGGGGAGGTGATAACATGGGAGTCAATGTATCAGACGGCTCTCGAGTTCGGTCTATTGCCAGAGCAGTTTTGGTGCATGACCATGAGGGAGTTTATCTGGTACAGAAACGGGTATTTAAGTAGGCTGAGCAGGGAGTGGGATAGGACGTCTAGTGTCATGGCACTATTCGCTAACGCCAACTCTGCAAAGGGCAAGAGGTATTCTCCGGAAGACTTCCATCCCTTCTCTCAGCACAAGAAAAGTCAGGGAGGTGTCTCGTCTAAGGCTGAAGCTGAGGCGCTCCTGGAGAAAATGAAAAAATTCTGATATGGCGAGTTTTGGAACCCTGAGCAGACTTTCTGCCGTCCTTACGCTAGACGCGACAAAGTTTATGACGAGCGCAGAGCTCGTAAGTAAGAAGTTGCAACAGCTACGAGGCCAGGCAATAGCGTTTGGTCAGGGTTTCTCTCGTACATTTACTTTGGCATTCGGCCTTGTTGCGGCTGGCGCGATAAGCGTTGCCGCCAGTTTTGATAGGCTCCAGGCCCAGCTCCAAGCTGTCACTGGCGGAAGGGGTATGGAGGGCCTGAGGACTCAAGCCCTTGAGCTTGGGCGCACAACAATCTTTACCGCCACTCAGGTAGCTAACCTTCAGCTTGAGCTTACCAAGCTTGGCTTTGGGGCTCAGCAGACGGCCTCTGCTGTGGAGTCCACCACAAAGATTGCGGCTGTCTTTGGTGGCGACCTAGTAAAGACGGGTACGACTATCGCGGAGGTCGTGCGTCAGTTCTCAAATCAGAACCTATCGGCTTCTCGTGTAGCCGATGTCATGGCGGTCGCGTTCAAAAACACAGCTCTGAGCACAGAAAACTTTGCTCAGGCTATGAAGAACGTAGGTTCGGTAGCCAACATCACGGGTAACGATTTTGAGACTACGGTGGCGCTCTTGGGCCTCCTCGCTAATGCTGGTCAGAAGGGGGGTATCGCCGGTACTCGACTCAAGGGGGTTATGATCCGCTTGGGTAAGCAGCTTGGTGTTACTGGTGATGAGCTTCAGCTCTTGACGTCGGGCCAGCTAGACTTCAACCAGCTCATTGAGATTTTCCGCAACCGCGCTGGTGTCGCGGCAGCCGTCATCTCTGAAATGGGCGGTGAATTTGAAATCCTCAAAGCTCAGCTCCTCGACGCTCGCGGCGCAGCCAATGCTATGGAGAGCGCTCTTCAGGATAGGCTCTTCTTTGCTCTGGAAAGAATTAAAGCCTCTACGGAGGCTATCGGCATTGCCTTGGGTGATGCCTTTAATAATACGCTTCAGAAAACAGCGAACGTATTTGAGAGTATCGCTGACAGCATAGCTAAAACCGATAAGTCTACGCTAGAGTTTGCTGTCAAACTCGGGACGGTTCTGGCTGTCATCCCGCCGCTCATCTTCCTCATTACCTCTTTGGGCACTGCTCTCACTGCTCTTGTCACTACTGCTGGGGGTCCGGTAGTGGCGGCTTTGACTGGCTTTATTATACTTATCACAAGCTCCTTTGCTACTCTTAGCCAAACGGAGGGCGTTCTTAATAGGACGGAGCAGCAGATGTCTGCTCTCGGTCAGAGGCTTAGCGAAGCGGCTAGTACGGGTGCCGCTGAACTCACAGAGCAGGTTAAGGTACTCAATGAAGAGCTCGATAAGGTCGCTGGTGATGACAGGCTCGATGAAGCGGCTAAGCTTCAAGCTACCGAAAACCTTCAGAAATCTATTGCCAAACTCAACGAAGAGTTAGATGGTTTGCAGCAGTTTGGTACTGCGCAGTACGATCAAAGCCTGAAGAAGTTCCTCGAGGTTGTAAAGCGAAATAGTGCTGAAATTGGGCGCTTGAAGGGCGAGCTTGACGATCTTCAGGAGTCCGAGGTAATTGAGCAGTTGCAAGGGGCTCAGGCTCGCGGCACCATGACGGGCCGAGGATATGACTTGCTTCAGGATTTGCTTGCGCAGGAAGAGCAGCTTCAGGTTGACATCCAGTTCAATCGTGACGAGATTGAGGACTACAGAAGGGCTTTTGAGGATAAGTTTAAGAGCTTAGACTTGAGCATTTTCTCTGAGGGCCAGCTCACGGCGGAGGCTGCAACCTTAGACAAGCTTGTCAAGGATCTTGACAGCTCTATCGCTACAGCCACCAAGCAGCTCGAAACACCCGTAGAGAATTTCTTTACCGATCTCGGCACGGGCTTCCGTCAGGACTTTGCTTTGGCGGTAGAGGCTCTTAATAGTGCGTTTAGAGGTGAAGGTTTCGCTGGCTTGCAGTCTGCGACTGGCAAGGTCCTAAAGGAGTTTGAGGGGCGATACAGGACTCAGGAGAATATCCAGAGGGATATCAATGTAGCGGTGGCTGAACGTGAAGCCATCCTAAGTCAAATTGTTGTCATCGAGGCAGAGATAGCCAGGAAGCAGGAGAAGCAGAGAATTATTGCAGAAGAGGCGGCAGAAGCAGCTAGACGATTTACAGGTGTCTTTACAGACCAAGCCGAGGCTGCTGATGCTGTTAAGGCTTTTGATAAGCTCAAAGATTCGCTTAAGGCTATTGCTTCTCAGTTTGCTGTAACTACAGGTGCGGTAGGTAGCACGGACGACGACATTGCGAGGCTTACCAACAGGTACCAAGACCTGACTGAAGTCTTGACGCAGGGCACTTTTGATGTTGACGTGCTGGGCGAGGCGTTTAGGAGCAATCAGGGCACTATCAAGCAGAGGCTAGAGGCTGCTAAAGCCCTGGCCTCGGCTTATGGCGACTTCCAGTCGCAGCAGATTGCAGCAGGTAGAACGGATTTGGCGGTGGTATTTGAAGACGCCAGGAAGGACGCTGAAAGACTTGTTGAGATTTTGGAGCGCCGCGATGCTATTAAAGCCATCGCCGATACCAGCGACGCTCAGAGCAAACTCAATGCATACCTTAGCGATAATGACGTCATCACTAAGGTTCAGCTTCTACAGGCCGAGATTTCAAGGCTTGATCAGGTTATTAGGAGCAGGCAACCCCTGGGACTGGACTCCAGTGATGAGATCGCTGCCCTCCTGCTTTTGCAACAGGAGCTTAAGGATCTGCAAGAGGTTGTAAAAGACACCCAACTTAACCTGAGCCTTGGTCTTGCCGACCCCCGTATTCAACTGGGAGGTCTCGGCGCGAGCCTGGAGGCCACCATCGGCTTGTTGGAGCAGGAGGGCGATGCCGCTATCACTAAGCTTAATAAAAGCTTCAATGAGCTATCCAACAAGGCCGGTGTAGTAGATACTGCCTTCGATCTGGGCAACGATAAAATTGTTAGTCTCGAGGCGGTAGACAGTGCAATCGACAACGTCACCCTGAATATTGCGAGGCTCACAGAGGGCACTGAAGAGTATCAGCAAGCCGTCGATGACAGAACGGCACTAAACGCATTTAGGGCGGAGCTCCTGGAGACTCTCGGTCTACTCGAAGCCAATAGCGAGGCTATTCAGGATTTGATAGACCGACTTCAAAGGGGTCAAGATCAGTTGTCCTTTCAGTCGACTATCCAGTCGCTAGAGACTTTTACGGACCAGTTTACTTTAGGCTTCATAACTCCTCTAGAGAAAGCTCAGGGCGAGCTGTCTTTGCTGAGGGACGCTATGGTCTTGGCCTTTAACAACCCGGAAGTTCTCGCGGGCTCAGGGTACACTATCGATAGCCTAGCCGAGCAACTAGTGGCCGCTGAGGAGTTGACTAAAGAGCTAGAGAGGTATGCTTCTATACAGCAATTCGTACAGGATCAAGTTTCGTTTATAGGTGAAGCATTTATCGCGGCAGCGAAAGATGGAGAAAACTTTTTTGAGGCGCTAAAAAATGGTTTCTTGAATACCTTTTACGCGCTTATTGGAAAGCTTATCACCCTGATCGCTCTCTTCGCTGTGTTGAATGTTTTGACTGGCGGCGCATTTATGGCGGGCGGTGCTGCCAACACAAACTTCGCTCAGTTCTTGGGCCAAGGCTTTGGTATCTCAGGTGGCGGGACTCAGTCCAGCAATGTAGACAGTCTCTTTAACGTACTTGGATCTCGCAACCTCGCCGTCGAGGGCTCTATCAGCGGCAACAATATCGTCCTTGCTAACCAGCGCGGCACACGCGCTATCGACCGTACATTCGGATAATGGCTGTATCATACATATTCGACACCAAGTACCACGAGAGGCGCCCTAACACGATTCCGAATGCGACTCAGGGAAAGTACCGTATCGTCATAGGCGATAAGAGCGGTACCGTAACCGCATCAGGTGGGGAGATGGACCTTATGGACCCCGGTATGTCTCTTTCTTGGAGCGGCGATCAGGACCGTTTCATGAATGCTATCATGGGCTCATCCCTGACGATGACGGTTAGAGTTGATGACGCTCAGCTTGCTATATGGGATGATCTTCTCGACCTCAACGAGGGGAATGTCTTCTGCCTGTTTTTCAACAACTGGAATAGCGACGCCACAGCAATCCCATACTGGTATGGGCACCTGCTCGTGGAGGAGACGACCATCAAGATCGACAATAAGTACCACATCGTAGACCTTACGTTTACTGATGGGTTGGGTTCGCTGCGCGGTCAGGAGTGGGTCGACAATGACGGCAGCAAATACACTGGCTTCAAGAAGCTTAAGTTCTACGTCAAGGAGATTGTAGCTAAGCTTCCTGCTTACGACGCCTTCTACGACTGGGTAAATAACGTCAACGGCGACACCTATGTGCCAGTATGCTCAGAGATTGGCTTCCCTGACCCTCGCGTTGATAACGGCACGGCTTATGACTTCCACTCGGGCGACTCTAAGCTCAACTATATCCGGGTGCGGGCTGAGACCTTCGAGAAGCCTAAGAAGCAGTCCGATAGGACGCGCGAGCTAGAAGCTGCACCAGACTATTTCGATACGGGTTCGGTACTCGAGGATATCTGCAAGACCTTTGGGGCTACAGCGTGCATTTTTGACGGTAGACTTAACCTGGGGTGCCGCCTCGATATATCTACCCTCAAGGGCCAAGATGTCGTTAGACATATTCACAGCTACAATCGCACTTCGGACCAGTTCACAAGTGGCGTCAACCTAACGGCCGAAACTGAAAATATCATTTTCGACCCTTTTTACGATCCCTACACGGACTCTCGGTACCAGGTGTCTTTTGGCGCCACAAAAAAGAGGACTTTGCCTATCCGTCAAGTCAACCTCACGCACGAAGAGGGCGGTAGCGACTGGCTGGTGGCCGATGGGTACTATTTGCATCCTAACATAAGCCATCTTGACTTAGGTCAGATGTCTCTTTATGCTTACCTGTCAGGGGGGTCTAACATACTCACGCAGCAGACGGGCAGCGACATGAGCTTCTTTAGTATCGATGGCAACAGGAGGGACTTGTGGTACGTCTTCCGTTACTTTGACGAAGGACCCATGACCGGTGGGGGCGAGCCGCCTGTAGGTGCTAGTTATACCATTCCTTGGTATCAGTTCCCTGCGTCAGTACAGAACTACAGCGGCTTTCCAGCACGCACGGTAACTGACCTGGAGGTTCAGAGCGGTGAGGCTATGAGGATACAATTTGGTGGTGAGGCTAAGTTCAGCGTTCGAGGCGGCATCAACATATCTGCTTCCGACAACTGGAAGAAGTTCCACATAGGAAACACCCTTATCCACCGATCAAGGATTCAGTTCAAGGATACTGACGGATACTACTGGCGGTTGCGCAGGGTGGTTAAGACTCACGTCATGACTAACGGCAGTACCGACTGGGTTAGAATCGACAATATTCAGCTCTACTACGACCCAAGCAGCCAAGAATTCGTCAACCTTGACCGCTATTACTTCCGGAAGATATACGACAACATTGCATGGGTTCGCAGCGATCAAGCGGACTATGACGATGCGTGGTACGAGCTTATGATCCCTCATGGCGACACGGTAAATAGCGGTGACGGCTTTGGTACTACCGCCCACCCTCTAACCGATGCTGAATATGGCAGCCAGACAAACTACGCCCCTATTGGGACTAAGGTAATAGAAGACGGCGCTGGCAATATCTTAGAGGAGGGCGATGATGACACCCTGCACCAATACTTCAAGGAGGATATCACTGTTACCCTTCCTTATTACAACAATACGTTGGTGGACTTTGAAGAGTTCTATTTTGAGCAGGGATTTGAGCTTTATCAGCCCGATCACGGCCCTCGCCCTAACACTGCTGCTACAAATACGGGCAACTGGGTCAGCGACACGCCTGTCTTTAGAACGCCCAATGCTGACGGCACGGGTGGTGTTGACACTTTCTATGGCGACACAGAGTCGTGGCGTACAAGACCCATCTACCTTCACTGCGTTGGCGTTAGGGTAGCTATCGGCGACGGATCGGAGTCCTCTGACTTTGTGACTAAAATTGATGGCGGTGACGGTTACGAGATTTCCAACATCGGGTCTTCTCGGTTGGGGTCGCGGCTCTCTTTCGTCAACACCCACGTTGGCGGCACGCTATGGGCCCGCACTAAGCTGAGTGACGGTGATGGAGATTTCGATTTTGCAAATGAAGCTTACATCGAGAAGCTTCAGTGGCGTGGTCACAGGGCTGGCGACGTGGCGGGGTCTCAAGTGCCAACAACGGTGTATGACTCTTTGCACTCCTACGTATGCAACTCTTACATCGACTTGTTCGGTGAAAATAGGGTCATGTACGATATGACGCTTATTCCAGGCGAGGACTACAGGAGCTCGCTTCAGAACCCTTTTACAGTCCTTGCGACTAAAGCTTTTGTCGTCGATAAGTCGCTTACTGAATACCTTATGCCTATGGGCTATACGTGGACTATGAACGAGGGGGTTCAGGGCTCTTTCCTAAAGGTCGGTCAGTCCCGCGAGCGGGCCGGTATTACGGAGGTCGTCTCGCCACGCCCTGCGAAGGGTACCTTTGTTCCTGGCGGCGTCACCCCGGGTATCGACCTTGTTTCGT
>Ga0099848_1001122_pt1 | contig 12556 bp, 12 predicted proteins | sample CB_VirMetaG_3_FD_78179 | JGI IMG/M metagenome (GOLD analysis project Ga0099848, IMG submission 78179) | Freshwater to marine saline gradient viral communities from Chesapeake Bay - CB_1508_1S Viral MetaG | ecosystem: Environmental > Aquatic > Marine > Coastal | place: USA: Chesapeake Bay... | reverse complement strand
TTCCAACATTAAATCTATTTGTTCATTTAAAATATTCATATATGATTAGTCTCCCTCTTCAAATAAATAGTTAGTATAAAGAAAAAGGCCAGTAACTAATGTCTACTGGCCTTTGCTTTTTCTATTTCCTTTTGTTGGTGTTCTTTTTCTTTTTCAAATTGCTCTATTAATCTTTTAAGAAACCACCTACGAATGGTGATAGGCAAATTATATGCCTCCATAAAAGACCAATTACCATGGTGTTTTAAATTAAATAACTCTTCATAAACACCAGCAATATAATTATTGTCTAGACCAAAAGAAATCAATCGTCATAGGAACGTCCACCTCCTGTGCGAAACCACAAGAAGGACATTCAAAATGTTGGGTCATATCTAACCCAGGTACAATTTTGACATAGGCCGCGCGTAAATATCGAGAATCAAATGCTGGTAGAACATCGATTGCTTGATTAATAATTCTATTTTCAGTGACTCCATTAATAGAAACAATAATCTTTCTTAATTGATCTGTTAAATTAGTTTCTATTAAATTACTATTCTTTTCTCTATTTTGTAATTGTGCAGTTAGTTCATTTTCATCTTTACTGGTCAATAATCTAACTTCTACTTTAAATTTTGATTTAGGAAGTGCAACTATAAAAGTGCCACTTTCTGTTGCAACAATATCATAGTCACCATAGTCATCTCCATAATAATGCTTAATTTCTGAAAGATCGAATTCGTTTTCAGATACCTTGGCACAATTAGGACACGTCACTTTTGTTTTATAATCTGCTCCGAAGCCATTTATTCTAGATGCAACCAAAATGGCATTCTTATCACCTGATAAAATTGAACTAACATTAATTCTTTTATCTAGTATAACATTTTGTACAAACCTATCAACTGCTAAACCTTTCTTAAGAAGAGAAGGAGAAGTTAAAATATCTTCATCCTTAGCAGTCATAAATTTAATTTCAATTGTTTCTGCATTATGTAATGGATGGTTAGGAGGATAATATCTTCCTTTTGATGGTAATTCAACCAATTCTGTTGGCACCGAAAAATCAAATGATGGCATATCGCCTTGTTGTGCAACAGCAGGCATCGGTTCAGAACCTGCTGAAAGTCTCTTACTATTGTCTCTCAAAAATCACCTCTATTGTTTTATTGTTGTATTGCTGGGGACAGAATGTCTGTTTGTTTTCCCTTTGAATCATACATAGTATATTTCACAGTAGAATAAGACCAGGTTAATTTAATTTCAATAAATTCAGAAGAACTATAATCTAAATTTCCAAAATTAACATCGATTAAAATTGGGCTCACTAAAGTCCATAGTTCTAGTGGTTTACCATTTGAATCTAATTGTTCTATTCTAACTTCTTGAAAGGTTCTTTCAAAATAACTATTTGTGCCATAATTAGCTTCTTGTAACAACTTAACCAAACTTGTTGTTAAGTCTATTGTAGTAGTACTATTTGTACTATTTTCTGGATCAGCCGAATAAACATCAACTAATGTTATGTTTATATTTTGCCAAGAAGGATTTGTTAATATTTTCGTATCCGGAAAAACTTCACCAAGATAAAGCTCGTTTTCATTCTGCGGTGAAAATTTAAAGCTTGGTTTATCTACCGTTTTAGCATACCAAGCAAATTTGTCTGAAATATCAGGTATTGTAACCCTAAAACGGTGTTTCATTTTAGGGTCTAAGTTTTGTTGCGTCCAAAAAGACATTACTTATCTCTTAGCTATTATTTGGTCCCGCGAAGAATGGTCCAGGAGTCTTCGTTCCTGGAGCACCAGATGAATATGAAGCCCAGTCGTATGTAAAGGAAACCACAAGTTCAGTTAAATCTTCTGAATTATAATCTAGAGCACCATACCCTACTTTATTAATAAAGGCATTATTTAAAGTCCATTGTTCTAAAGTTCTACCGTCTTCATCTATCTGTTCTATAATAACATCTCCAAGAGAACCTACAGCTTTGGATTTTGAGATTGTTATAAACTCATTTGAATCTTTAGGTAATTCATAACCAATTGTTGATAAAAGGTCACCTAGTGTTCCTGCGAGATCTGGTTCGACAGGATCAACGAAAGTAATGCTAACAGAATTCCATTCAACAGAACCAGGAAAATTAAAAGTATGTCCTAAATATTTATGTTGTGTTGATTTTACAGTTATTTCTGGCTTATCAGCTTTCTTAGCAAACCATAAATAACCAGCACTAATACCGGGAATTTGAACTCTAAAACGAAACCCTCTTTTTGGGTCTCTTGTAGGCGCATTAGTCCAAAAATTATCAGCCATTACTTTAAATCTCCTGTTTATAGTAAATAGTACAGAGGGCTGAAAAGCCCTCTTGTTTTATTAGTCTTCGAAAGAAGCACCCGATCTTGTAATTATAAAATCAATAGCAATGAATTCGATTGCTCTTGTTGGCTTAATATAAATCTTAGCATAGAGAATATTACGATCTACAAGGTCAGGTGTAGTTGTGGTTTCATCTAGTACTACTTTGAAATCATCAACACCGAAACGAACCTTTACATCTCCTAAGAACTTATCCGCTCTACCCTTGAAATCGTTCCAAGTTGCCTGTACGTTTGGTTGGAATAATGTATCGCGTGATATAGCAGAAATTCCACGTTTGACATAAATAAGTAGGCGACGAACATTGATACGATCTAGAGCAGAGCGAGTGACCTGTAGAGTCTTTTGTCCGAATACTACAATTCCTTCTCTTGGGAATGAAGCAATAGGATTGATATTAAGAGCATAAAGGTCATCACGGTTTTCAGAAGTTAGTTTAGTTTCTACACCGACTACTGAAAGACCAGAAGCTCCTTGTGATAATCCACCTCGTCTAAAGCCCGCTGGCGCGAACCAAATATCAGCAGTCTTTTCTGTATTAGCAAGAACACCTAAAGCTACTACTGATGGAGGAACTTCAAGTTGATTTCCACTTAAATCATCACGAATTTTGACCCATGGATAATAAGCAGCACCATAAGAGTTATTTAGGTTTCGTGCTTTCATATTATTAATAACATTCTGTAGGTTACCTCTTCTTGTAGTAATCGCAGCAGAAGATTCATGACGTGGTTGGAAACCACCTTTAAGGTCGATAACGCCTAGTGCGTCGGCACGAGTTTCGCAAGTATCAATAATATACTTGGTGATTCCTTCGTTGGTGATGCCAGGAATAGCTAATGCATTCATTTCTACTACTTCAGCATCTGCTACGGTATCAATAGCACGACGTAATGTATAATAAGTATAGTTTGTTGCTTCAGCTTCGCTATCATCAATTCTGGTATTGCGGAATGGATCTCTTTCTGTAACATCCAAACCATCAAAGGCACCGTATAATGGTGAAGTAAAGCGGTTAACTTTAGAATCAAGGATATTTTCAAAAACCGCAGCGCCGGCTCCTAATGAATTTGAAGCATTCCAAGAAGTACCGGCTACATAGGAGCCAGAAGTCCAAGTTACTTCAGTAATATTTGAAGATGGTGAAGCAGAGGAGAAAGCAGAGCCAGTAGTAACTACTAATTCATCAAGAGAGAAAATCCACTGATATTCAAGATTATTTGGTAATGAACCAGCACCAAATGAATCACCCCAATCAGAATCTGACACTATTAAGCGACCAAAAGCTCTTAGATAATCTGCATAGCCGTTATCAAATAAAGTGCTTGTTCCTGTCTTGCCAGAATGGAGACCGAAATGTGCTGTTGTTGTGGGCAAAGCACCATCAGAAGTTGCTGTTGAGCGGATACCAACGGCTGGATGTACTATAGAGGCTGTATTAAATTCAGCGGTAGTATAGAGTACTTCAGAACCTACTGCACTATTAACATGTGGAATAGAGGTAGAACCCAAAGCATAGGCCGTTGAAGATGGGTGACCAGAGAAAGCTGTTGACCCAGAATAATAAGACCAAGCAGGCAATCTTGGAGGACCATAAACACCAAATGGTAGTAATGAGGCATCGGCTGAACCAGCGTCCACCGCTTCATTCAAAACTACTCTTACATATTTAGAACGGTTTGGGTATTGTCCGTATTCACGATATCTCTTTTCAGTTTCATCCCAATCCATATAGGTATCACCGATTTGTAAACCAATATAATTTGGACTTCCTGGGTCTAGGTCAACCTCGGAAAATACTTCTAAAACTTGTGGTGTTAAATCAGAATCTTTAACATTACGAATTACAACATCAAAAGTACCATAGTTAATATTATCATTTTGTGATGCTTTAATATTTTGAATAGAAATCTTTATGTTGTTTTGTAGCCATTCCCCATGACCATTGATACCTACAAACTTGAATAGTTTCTGCATATCGTTGTAAGCATAACTTGCTGTATCTGCTGATGTATTTTGTGCGAAGAACCATCCTGTATGCGCGTCACGATAAGGAATATCTCTATCTTGTGGGCCTGATAGTGTTGAGCCAGATGCAATTGCCATAATTGCACCATAGCGTACAGCAGCGGTATCTAATGATAAAGAATTTAAGTGTCTTTCGAAAGTCTCTCCTAACCAATAAGAAGTTTGATTAGTAGAATCTTCAATAGTAGTATTTACAAGTTGAGGATTAGTATTGAATACTTTACGAATAAAATTAGAACTTCCTTCAGCCAAACTAAAGGTTACATTTTTCTCTGTTGATCCGACTGAATTATAAATAAGCGCTTTGAATTGTCCATTTGAATCAGACTTTATTACAGTCGCGGCCCCAGATAATGCAGTATCATCGACCGAGCTACCGGATAATACTACAGCGCCACCGTTATTAACATACCAAATAGCTGCTAATGAACCTGTGCTTGTAGTATCTGCTGATGCGGAAGGCCAAACAAATAAACCATAAGCACCTCCGTTATCTGCTACTGCTGCCGCTGGGTCATCTACCGTCGCCCATCCTGCATTACCACCATTGGCTTCGGTAGCATCAGGTGATTGTGTCCCTACAAGACGAATAAACGTAACCGGTCCAATACCGGCTCTTAAATAAGCTTGTGCCGCATATGCACCATAAGTAGGAGAAGAATAATTACCATCACGCCAAACATCTAAAACTGCTGCGCGACCAGAGATAGGCTGGCCAAAAATCTCTACAAATTGACTAAAAGAAGTTACACGGACAGGAATCATACCTGGTCCTTTGGACGTTCTACCAACAATAACAGGACCTACTAATTCTGCGTCTGTTGGAAGTTGTGATTGGTCTACTTCATTTAAAAAGATACCTGGTGAAACAAATCTAAACTTATTTACGTCTGACATTAATTCTTCTCCTATAGTTTAGGTAGATTCTAAACCTTTATTACAATAATAAATAGTATTCTTTAGTTTCAAAATCTTTTATTCTCTAAAGAAACCTTTTCCTTTTGTTGATTTCACAGAATCTAAGAAAGTGTTAATATCTCCTATTATTACTCTCTCTCTAGGTATTTTAACATCTACATAATTTTCTGTGACAGTGAATTTTGGTTTTGGATCATTCTTTCCTTCTCCCATTAAATAACCTAATATCTTAAATTTAACTTCCGAGATGTAAGTTCTCTCATCCTCTCCTAACTCACCAACATTATTATTATAAGATATATCACCTTCTACGAAACCTTCATATCTATGGCCTTCGTTATTTATAAAAAAAGATTTTGCTTGGCCTGTGAAAGAATAAAAAGGTTGTATTAAATCATTCATTTGTTGAATAAATTCTGTTCTTATCCTAAGAGAGTACATTGTATTAACCCAAATAGGAATTGGCATATAAATTGTTTCCATAACAACACGGGTATTATCTTTCTTTTTCATGGGAAAATTTAATTGACCATTGCCAATATTGTTATTTACTCCAGCTTGTCTGGCAGAATGAGCATTAGAAAAGTTTGATGTTTTTTCTTGATTTATTCTTCTTGCTGCTGGGACATTAATTCTTCTTACACTATGATAACCAGTGCCGTGGTCTGGCATATGAGCTTGAAATACTCCTTTAAAGTTTGGATCTTTATTCATAGAAGTTCTTTCAATTGTTATAAGAGGTAGCTTTAATATTCCTTTCTTATCTCTTATATTTTGATCTTGTGTATTTTTGATTTGATGTGAGCGTTCGGTGGCAACCCAAATAATAGGAACATTAATGTTTCCTTTATTTGTTGTTGTTTGTAAATTTAAATCGTCTTTAATAAAATTAAAGAATGCCGTATCAATATTTTCAACAGTAGAAGGCATAAAAGGTATTTCTTTTAATAAACCATCAGCTTCTTCTATTTCTGTATAATCATATTTAGGTGGCATCGAATAGGTCCTCACGGGCTCTGGTACATTTAGCAGAGATTTCTAATAAATGATCTATTTGACCATAAAGTTGTTTTGGTTCTGCAAGAATAACAATTTCATAATATGTATCTCCGTAAAGAACAAAGTCTCCTTCTCTTACATATAAATCTTGGTCTTCTGTTAAACGTCTTTTGTGAAAATGGACTATAATAGAAACATCTTTATCTAAACCAATATTAGACTGGTATTTGGTTTTAATTCCTTCGAATTCAACAAGTGCATAAACTCTTATTGGAGGAAGAAAATTCTTGTTTATTGCCTCACCATATAAAGGATGATAATTTGTTGTTTGTTGATCGATAGGGTAATAAACAATTGTTTGCCCAATAACGCGTTCAATTAATTCATCATTTACCTGCTTTACAAGGTCTCGTTCCTTTTTACCTGTAAATAATGGTGGTGGTGGAGCATCAGGTTGTGTCCATTTATTTTGGTCAGACATTTATTTATCCCTGATAAATCATCATTGGAATATTAGAGTTTATTTTGTCTAAAGCAGCAACCAATTCTGAATCTTGTTGCGCTAATGCTTTATATGTCATTTCGTCCAATATCTTATTCAATTCTTCTTTTAAGTAAGTTTGTTCTTCTTTTGCTTGCGATAAAAGATCTCCTGAATTTAATGTTACATTATCTCCTGGTATCGGAATATTACCACTGAATTTTCCTCGAATTTGACCAAGCATTTCTTTACAAAGAGCAAGAGCATAACGACGAATCCAATGTTTACCAATCGCATTAATATTTTTATAAGGAATATTATCAAATGGTAAAGAATTAATATTATTTATACCATCTGTTCCATTTTTTCTATCGGAATCTTCCGACCATGGATCTTTATCAATTGTAAATTGAACCCACATATATGGTATAAAACCTGCTGGTATTGGGTTTATTCTTAATTTGTTATTATATAACTCGTAAGAGTAATGGGATAACCTTGTAAATAAATGATCTTCATAAGCTTGTGATTGTAATTTATTTTGCCATACAGGAACAATTTCAAATGTTGAATCATCAGAAAATTGACCATAATAATTTAAGTTCCCTACTACATTAAGGCCGCCATAATAACCATAAAATCTCCACATAGAACCTGGCGTTTTATAAAAGACTTTATGAATTTTAACTTTTTTGTTTCCTACTAAATCAGCATAGGGAACTGTTCCACCGGTAGCCGGCTCAACATTTGTAGCAGCAGAATTAGAGATAATAGTTTGTAAATCATAATCTTGTACGCCAGAAGTTAAAGCGAAAGAAGCAGAATAAAAAGTATTATTTCCTCCAATTCCCGCTTCTTCTGAAAACCCTTCTCCGACGCGTCTAGCATATTCTACTTTAAACGAAGGATAAGTTAAATTAACAGAAGAACCAGAGGCATCACCACCAATCATTTGCCCATCATGATTAAAAGTACCAGTGGCAAATCCCAATAAACTACCAAGAACATTCTTGGCTTGATGTTTATTAATATGATAAGTGTATTCTAAAACTGATTCTTCATAAGCGGCATACACATTTCCAACAGTAAGTTCAATGTCTAAAACATCTCCACCCAATTTCTTATATGTGTATGCTACTTGGTCAGCCGCACCTGAAATAAAGTTTTGATCATATAAAAATGAAGACGCATCTACATAAAGTCCAAAAGGATAATGTGTAGTTGAACCAGCACCATTACCAGTTGTTTCCGTACTTCCGGTTGATGTAAGAATAACTTTGCTTGTTTGACTTGCAGGTGTTAATATCGGTACGGCCATCTAGGAAATCTCCGTTATTTTTTAATAGTAGGTTTTCTTTGTTTGCGTGCTCTGGTGGCCGCCACAAGCTCTTCGACTTCTTCAACGACTTCTTGTTCGCTTTCTACCTCTTGTGCCTCAATAGGTGCCTCTACTACAACTGGTAGCGATTCTACTACCTCTACTACCGGTGGTAGGACCACTACAGGAGCAGCTAGCTTTTGTTTAAGCATTTTACGTTTTCGGATATTCATCTTGAATCCTCCTTTACTAATAAATAGTAATAACTTATATAAAAAACCCCACTGTCTTAAGACAGTGGGGTTTTATGGTCTAAACCAATCTTATAGATTAGCTACCAGATTCACCGAGTAGACCGCGTACGATAACAAGACCATACATATCAGGACGTACCATCTTCTTGGCGTAGCGAGTCATTACACCCTTACGTGGCACGAAGTCTTCCGTACCAAAGATGGTTGGAGTTACCTGTAGTGGTACATATGGAGCGTATACATAGCCGCTCTCTAGGAAGGAACCACCCTTGCGACCAACGAGAACAACGTTGCGTGGGAAGTAAGGATCGACGTATACATCGAACTTCTTGGAGAGTGAACCAACCTTAACGGCGCCAATGGTGCCTGAGTCAACGTCGGCAGTTACGCTAGCACGGAAACCAGCAGTAAACTCTAGGATGTTGGCAACTTCTGGTCCACAGACTACGAAGTTGGCACCACCACGAAGAGTCTTACGATGGATTTGTGCTGAAACATCATTGATGGTTTCAATGAGGGTTTCATACCATTCGGAAACAGTACCGGTGAAATCAGGAGCAGCAGCCGAAGCACCTACTTCTACACCAGTGGTACGATTTACGAAAAGACCAGGTGAACGTGACCAGTAATACTTACCAGCAGTAGCACCAGCAATAAGATCGCCAAGAATTTCGCGATCAATTTCAAGAGCAATTTGCTCTGAAAGAATGCTAGTTAGCTCTACCTCGGCATCGAGGTTATGGTAGGCATTAAGGTCCTGACCTAGTTCTGGTGACCACTTGGCCTTGAGTTTACGGGTTTGAGCCGTTACAGCAACTGAATCTACCTTGATATCAATTTCTGGAATAGTGTTCTTACCAGTATTTGAGCCGTAGTTACCTGTACCTGGGCTTGGTTCTTCAAGGCCCCAAGTATCATCACCTACAACAGCACCGATAGCAGCACCAGCCTGGAAATCATCTACTATTGGTAGAGTGCAGGCTGAAACGGCATCCAAAGCAGTACTTAAAGTAGCAGCGGTTTCTGAACCAGATGCTTCTACGATAAATAATACTTTTGTGCTATCTGTTGGATCATACTGAGTTAAACGACGAACTTGACGACCATCAGATAATGATGTAAGCTTGATATCAACAAGCATATCAGCATTAAACTGGCCAGTTGTAAGATCTGATACTGGTACAGTAGCAGCAGCAAAAGCTGAACCACTAACTAAATCAGCATCAAAACGAAGCAAACGAGCGAGTTCATAAGCATCAGTTGATGTTGCCTCGAATACTGGAACACCACCAGCACCTACGGTACCGGAAGCAACCATGGTTGTATCTACAGATGTTGAAGCGGTTGGAGCGGAATAACCACTCTGTAAGCTGTAAAGACCACCACCGGTTTCAAGGATATCAGTGACACCACCGGTTAGTTGTGAACCTACAACACCACCACCATAAACTGAACCATCAGCACCAAAACCTAGTTTAGCACCTTGATAGGTAAAATCTAGGAAGAAGATGAGACCTGATGGAAGGCTCATTGGCTGGACGCTAACTACATCGTTAGCAAGTAGACCACCGAATACTCGACGGACTAGTGGGAATGCGACTGAAGCAAAACCTTCTACGTCGCCAGCGGCCATTGAAGAAGCTTCTTTTAGAAGCTGTTTGGCCTGATTTTCAAGTAGACGAGCCATGCCGGCCTTTTCATGGTCTTGAGTAAGACCTTCAAGTAGACCGGTTCTTTCCCATTTGGAAAGAAGAGCATCGCTTTCTTTGCGAAGGTCGCGGTTTACGATACCTTCTGTCAGCTTTTCTAGAATAGACATAATAATCACCTCCTTTTTTTTTGATTATTAACTAATCTTTAGTTTCTGTTTTTAATACCTGCAAGTTCCTTAAATCTATCTTTAAGAAGATTTTCTTCTCTTGAATGATTCTCAGTTCTTTTAGGCATGATAGTTGAAGATTTTCTACTTACTGCTTCGCTAAGTGAATTTGGTGTTCTATTTCTAATATCACCCACCGCGCTTTGAAGAGTTTCATAAATTATCTTCGTCTCTTCAACAGAACCAGCTTTTTGAATAGAATCGACAACTTTTTGTTTTTGTCGCTCATTCAAGGAGGTGCTATTCAAAGCTAGATTCGAGTAGAGAAGTTTAGCATTAGAAAGATTTACTTTTTCAAGTTTTTCTTTTAATGCAATTATAGTCTCTTTTAATAATTTATTATTATCAATAAGAGAAGTATTTGTTTTTGTAAGATTTATATTTTCTTTTTTAAGCTTTTTGGCTTCTGCTCTATAAGTCTCTGATTCGAGGCGAGCATTTTCCATATCAGCTTCATATTGTATTTCGGAAGAAGAACGATTCATATAACCAGAAGGTTTACCGCCCATATCAACTATTAATTTTTCAACTAATTCTCTAATATCATTTTCATCGATATCTAAATCATCAATTGATTCCTGTAAACTATCTAATTCTTCTTCAGGTTCTCCCAAAACGCTAGAAGCTAATTCTTCTTCTGGCATCTGTTCTTCTGGTGCACCTAATTCGTCATCCATTTGTATGAGATCATCTAAATTTAATGTCATTGTTACTTCTTCATCTTCTGGACAAGGACACAACTTTTCACCACCAGCAGAAGAAAAAGGTAAATCATCAGTTACTTCTGGTACCATTGAATCCATTGAATCCGTTGAATCCGTTGAATCCGTTGAATCCGTTGAATCCATTGAATCCATTGAATCCATTCCTAAATCTAATTCTTCATCCTGTTCGTCTAAAAGAGATTCTACCATATTTTTTACTTCTCTATTATATTTTTCCAATATAGTGGTTTCAGCATTTTTTAATGCTGCTGCTCTAAGTTCTTTGGCGTCTATGATAGCTTGCTCTAAAAGTGTTGTCATATATTAAACCTCAATACAAAAAATACAATTGTAGAATGACTTTCAAAAATAAATAGTATTTATAATACTAAAAATCCGTTTATTCGTTATTGTTTTCTGATCTCTGTTTTTTTCTTAGTGATTTGATTTTAGATTTTAATCTATTTTTCTTTACTGATGGCTTTTCATAAAATTCATATGTTCTGTATTTTTCGATAATCTTTTCTTTTTTACACTTTCTTAAAAATTTACGAATTGCCTTTTCTGGATGTTCATTTGGATCAACGTATACTATTGTCTGTGCTACGTTTGGTCCAACATAATCATTTGTTCTACTGTGTCTTCTATTGTTTCTATGTCTTCTCATAATTTCCTCTTTAATTAATTTTGTTTAAATCCTCTTGGAATTGCAAGACCAGAACTAGAAGCAATTTCCAATTCATTAAACCCTGTTCCTGAAATTCCAAATCTTCTTCTAGCTATCCTTCTTCTTCTAGTTAATTCATCTTCTTCACTTACAGCATCTTCTGCCACAACAGATAAATATGGTATAAAAGGGTCACCACTTTCTAAAAAGTTCATACCTGCTCTAAAAGTAGAATTAGGTGGTGCTGTATTTGGATAATCATAATCCGAACTAACCAATACTATACCAAAAGAATTATTATTTTGTATATCTGTTCTTGCTGCTGCACCTAATGTTAAAGTATTAAAAGCTCCAAGAGACCAAGAATTGGCTTGGCTATAAGCAGTAACATTACCCAACATAGTAGAGCCTGCTACAAATCCGTCGATTGCATCGTAATCAGCAACTACAAAATCATTATCTAAATCTCCAACCGAAACAGAAGAGTCTAATTTAACAGCAATAACATTAATATTGTTTGTGTTAACTCCATAAACATTTAATGTTGCAGAACTTACTGCCGTAGTTATTGTAGAAGTATCAAAAATAAAAAATGCTCTGGCTATAAAAAACCTTGATGTTGAAATATTTTTATAAGAAGCAACTCCATTATTAGAAGATGCTGCTGCATTACCAACACTTGAACCATTAATAGCATTACGCACAATCGACCAGTTAGTAGATGTTGTTGGTCCTACTATAAATGCATCGCGTGTAACGTTAATACTATAATTAGCCATTTTCTATTATTCCAGTATTTACTATAATATGCGTTGGATAATCAATAATAAAAAACGGAATAAAAGAATCATTAAAATAATCTTTTAATTCTTGTGATATATTTGATAATTCAATAGATAAATTATTGTTCAATAAAGTATTAAGACTTGTTATATTATATCCACTAT
>Ga0099848_1001119_pt1 | contig 12568 bp, 21 predicted proteins | sample CB_VirMetaG_3_FD_78179 | JGI IMG/M metagenome (GOLD analysis project Ga0099848, IMG submission 78179) | Freshwater to marine saline gradient viral communities from Chesapeake Bay - CB_1508_1S Viral MetaG | ecosystem: Environmental > Aquatic > Marine > Coastal | place: USA: Chesapeake Bay... | reverse complement strand
GGACCGCTCACGCACACTACGCCTCGCTAGCGGCGGGGTGCGTGGCGCGCATGCTGCGCCTGATCGACGCGGCTCGCAAGATCGAGGGCAAGCAAGATGGCCCCAAGGACCCCGACGAACTTCCGCTGTAAGGAAGGAGCACCATGAGTTACATGAGCGAACTGCACACGCTACTGCAGGAGCATCCCAAGGCAGCCGACTGCCCCTCGTGCGGCAGCCACCTGTCGCTCGAGCGGGTTGTCACGCACCGCCACGTAGCCGCCCTCGTCGATGGCAAACCCGTAGCGGTCGGCATCAACAGGCTCACGGCTAACCTGCACTGCACCCGCTGCGACTACACCCTTCAGGAGGTGTGAGATGGCCCACAGCTACCATCACGCCGTGTCAAGCGCCAAGCGGTACGGCGGTCAGCCAGACGACTACCTGGCGATCCACGCGTGGTTCGACGAGACCAAGCGCCTACTGGCCGACCCGCGGCACCGCGCCCTGCGCCATCACTCCGAGGGCATCTTCCTCTGCGAGCAGGTGTTCGGCGTCACCGTGACCAACAGCGCTGGCAAGGAGATTCCCGTGCGGCTCATCGGCGAGCAGCACGTCGTCGAGGACATGGGTTGGATTCCTAGCGCCGTCGACTGGCTACGGCACATGGAAGTCCAGTCCTGGATGAATCTGCCCCAGCGTAAGACCGTCGAGTTGCAACTCGCCTAAACCATCACCCATCACTACCTTGGAGAAAACAGTGACTCTCAACCTAAAGCGACTATCCCTCCCGCTCATCTGCGCCATCGCCTTGACCGGAAGCGTGGGTGTCGAGCCGTCCTATGGCTCTCAGGCCAAGCCGATTCACCGCACGATCTTGGGCGGCAAGAAGCGCGAACCCCTCCCCGCATCGCCCGTCATCTGGGCGCTGATCAAGGTCGCCCAGTGCGAGCAGCCCGCGCCGGCAAACGCCGGCTACTTTGCCAACGTGCGCTGGGACGCCTACCCCGGTAAGACCTGGCCCGGCGGCATGGGCATCCTGCAGATTCACCACGAGCAGTTTCGCCCGAAGGGGACACCCAAGGACCCGACCAAGGCGACTCCCGCGCAGCAGATCCGCGTCGCGTGGCGCGCGTACAAGTACTATCGCGCCGAGGGCAAGCGCCTGGGTTACGGCGACGGCACCCGCTACGGCTCGACCTTCTGGGACTGTTCGCGAAAGATGCGCCCCGCGTTCCGTGGCGTCGCCTGGGACAACCGAACTGTGATCTGGGGGTAGGGACCCGGGCCAGTAGCAACAACACACAGGAGGTGTGACATGGATGACATCATCATCCGCATTCAGAACGGCGAGTTCGACGACAGCATTGACAGCATCATCGCTGTCGCCCGCATTCGCAAGGATGAACGAGGAGGACGAGGCCTGATGCCCGCTGACTACACATGGCTCACAAACCTCATTGAGATCGAGCAGGCGCTTGTGTTCGTGCGTAGCCGTGAGGACGTTGAGGACAAGTTGCAGCGCCCGCTCACAGATCTGGAGTGGGAGGCTGTGCAGTCCACAGTCGCATGGCGCAACTCATCATCATCGCCCTTTGTCAATGAACTCATCAACAATATTGTGTGGGACGCAATCGCGGAAGCACCGATTGATCCATGATCTACACAATGCCCACAGATCGAAACGCGTACCAGTAGGTTCGCCTAGAAGCCAACTACCTGGTACTATTACCGTCGACAAGGAGGAAGCGCGTGGAGTGGGTCCTTGGAGCACTAGCAGTCATCCTGCTAGCCCCTATCTGGCCATTCGGGAGACGATGATGGCGCCAAACCTAGACGACCTGGTGCAGGATCTGATCAAAGCGGAGCGCGCCTTCGCAGAGCAGAAGCAACTGGTCGATGATCTCAAGCAGCAGGTGGTCGCCGCCATGGAGGAGGTCGGTGTCGCGTCTACCGTGACCGCCGCCGGCCACCGGGTGACCGTGGTGCGGGGCGCCGTCTCGCACTGGGATACCGAGATTCTGAAGGACATCCTAGCCCCGCTAGGCCTGTGGGAGCGGGCTCGCGTGCTGCGCGAGGCGGTAGATGAGCCCGCGATCGAACGCATGGTCGACCAGAACGAACTGACACTCGAGCAGTTGCAGCCCGCCCTCGAGGTGAGGGAGCGCCGCGCATACCCCAAGATCACCCCTAACAAGGAGGAAGCATGACCAAGAGTCAGCGAGCACTCATCAAGAAACTCAAGCCCATGGGCTACGAGCCAGACGGCTACGACAAGCGCGGGCACCTCGTGATGCGCCACGACCAGGCTGGGTTCATCACGCTGTCCGGCACCCCCGGTGACAACCGGGACTCGGCCAACACGATCGCTGAGGCGAGGCGCCGCATTCGCTTTGCGTACTCTCACCACGGTAAGTTTCTGCGTTGGCTCTACGACTACCTAGAACTGCAGCCCGGCGAGACGCGGCAGTTCTCGGCCAGCCTGCACGCGCTGATTCGCGACTACCTGACCGCTTCTCAGATCGACACCGATACGAAGCAGTTGCACGCGATCTACGAGAGCGTGCGACGCTACCTCAAGTGCATCGACCGCGGGCGCCGTGGCAAGGTGTCGGTATGGGAGGTCAGCCGCCCCGCTGCTCCCGTAGCGGTGAAGCCCGTAAGGGCCTCTATCGCCCCGGCTTCGCCGGTAGGTACTACCCTACCCCCGAACCCCTCCGACGCGCCTACGGACGCGCTAGGTACCTCTCCGGGGACGTCCGCGGGGAGCCTTCCCGAGCCGCTACTCACGGTGCTGACTGCGGCCCTCGCGCCCCAGGAGGAGCATCTCAACCGAGCGGCGCTGGCGAGCGGGGCGATCGAATCGCTGATCGAGGTGCTAGAGCGGCGGCACACCGAGGTCGTCGCCGAACTGCGCTCGATCCTAAGCGTGCTCAAGTGAAGGTCGTCATCCAAGCCGAAGGCGACCCCCTGCGCGTAGCCCGAGTTGTAGTCAACGCTGCGTGTATGGTCACGGAGTGTTCGCTAGAAGCCGGCGGTAGTCTCTTGTCCCAGCCGTTGACCGATGTAGACGGCGACATTCTTGGCTCCCTGACCATCGAGTGGGAGAAGGAGGAAGCATGACCATGCAAACCGAACGAAATGACAGCCTCGTCGAGGCCCGGAGGCAGGGCGCAACGTTCCGGGAGCTCGCTGAGCGGTTCAGCATCACCCCGCAGAGGGCTCAGCAGATCGTGCGGGCGTGCGACCCCGACCTCGAAAAGCAGGAGAACTGGCGGCGCAACTCCGCCCGCCGCGTACATAGCCAGCGGCGCTGGGAGGTAACTACCATGCGCCAGGCAAACCCCGACATGACGCTCTCTACCATCGCTCAGCGCACCGGTAGTTCCGAGAGGTTCGTGCGCGACACGCTGATCGAGCAGGGGCTACTCGAGCCCGCCCAGCGGTGGGATCAGCAGAGAATCGTTGAGGCGATGCTCAGGTGGCGCCGGGAGCGTGGCGAGTGGCCGCGCAGCCACGAGTGGCGGTGTTCGGGCGCCTGGTGGCCGTGTACCGCGACGGTGGTGTCACGCTTCGGCTGGTCCAACTGCCTGAACGAGGCGAAGGGGCGGTATGCGTGAGGTCGTTGACATCTTCCTGACCGCCGGCATCATGGTGGGAGTAGCCGCCTTGGTGCTTACGCTAGTCGTGCAGAGGTAGCCAATGGCCTGGGCAATCACCAGAGACCTGCTAGCCGAGCGCTTCGGTACGGCTACCAACCGAGTCGGCTTTGGCGACGGCGAAGTAGGATCGTGGTGCTACGAGTTCCGACTGCTGGACTACCACCGCGAACCTGTATACCAGGGAAGGTCAGACGACGAGCGCGAGGCGTTCCTGCATATGATCCTGCGCTGGGCTAGCCAGGATGCAGGTTGCGCAGTGCTGCAGACGCGCCCATCATCGAGCACCACCTGGCTAGATAGGCTGTCGTTACCGCACGCGGAGGCACCTCTCATGTACCGCTACCGCCTCGCGCTTGAGCGTATCGCCAACGGGGCAGAGTGTTGGCAGGCAGAACTTGCGCGCAGCGCTCTAGACTCCGGCGCGCTGGTAGAGGAGGCTAAGTAGATGCAGACCTTTGTGCCCTACCCCCACATGTCTGCGAGCGCGGCCGTGCTAGATCGCCAACGCCTAGGCAAGCAGCGGGTCGAGACCCTCCAGATCATGCGCACCCTAGCGGGCATCTCTGGCGGCTGGGGCAATCACCCCGCCGTCAAGATGTGGAGCGGCTACGAGGCCCATCTGATGTGGTACCAGATTGCCATCTGCGAGGAGTGGGTGCGCCGCGGCTACCGCGACACCTGCCTCGGAAAGACGATGGCGATCTGGTCCGAGCATCTAGCCGATACCTCAGACTCTGGGATCTCCGGCCCCGTTCCGCCCTGGTGGGGGAGCGCAGAACTACACGCCTCGCATCGCTCTAACCTATTGCGCAAAGAGCCGTCATACTACCGGGAGTTCTGGCCGCTCGAGGCCGATGACCTTCCGTACGTATGGCCTGTATGATGTAGGGGTCCACGACGCTGGCCCTCTCCCTACCAGCGGTAAAGCCTCCGGCAAAATGAGTGCGCTTCCTCCTCCTCGCGCACCCGCGGACTTACAGAAAGAGGGCGCTTAGCACCAGCCCAAACTCGTGCACGTACTCCTCTTTCGTGATTACGAGAAAATCGATGGGGTGATGATATGCGGGATACCCGTTGATGACCAGATAGTACGGCTCGTACTCTGCGCCATCCCCCCACCCTGTAAAGTCATACAGGTCGGGGTCAAACTCCTCCACCAGGAAAATATACCGAAACCATCTTCGCGCAAAATCCTTACCATCGGGCCCTGCTCAACTACTAGCGTGGGTTACGTCAACAAGTAAGGAGCCGAACATGGCCACGACCACCGAGCAGTTGATCCGCGACCTCCGAGAGCAGATCGAGGATCTCAGCAAGCGCGCTCAGCCTAGCCGCCAGCGCTCTACCTTTGCGGAGCGCTTCCGAGCGGACCTGGCAGGCGCTACCGAGGCCTCCCCTGGCTATCAGGTTGTTCACGCGATGATCCAGCGTGAGGCCGGAGGAGACCTCGCCCGGCACGTCTCCCAGCACGGCTTCGACCTACGCGCGTACGTCGCCGTGATGAAGGCGTACTACTCGCGAGAGGGGCGCCAGGCGCGCGCCGCCTAGTCGTCGCCGCCTAGTTCCTGATCGCCGTCAGCATCGAGCAGTGACTCGATGCTGACGGCGATGCTACTGAGCGTCACCTCGATTCGCTCTAGGCTATCGAGGCCCACGAGCCAGGCGCAGACCATCGCGCGGTGGTATGGATTGTGAATCTCACCCAGGGTGAGCCGTAGTTCATCTATGGGCTCGTGGTGCTCCATGTCAAAAGTCTACCCGCCCGGTCGGTTAGAACGGGTACGGGGCCGCCTCAAGCGCGGCCGCGCAGTACCAGATGCCGAATAGCAGCGTCAGGCTACCGCCGACGATGGCGACTCGCGCCTGGCCGACGCGCTCTACGGTGCGATCGAGGCTACGGCACATCAGCCAGGAGAAGCAGGCCATCGAGACCGCTGAGAAGACGCAGATCACGACGAGTGCACCGACCGCCAGGCTCGGGTTGTCGAGCCTAGCGAGGATGAGCGCTACCACACCAGCGGTACCGCCGGCACCGTGGAGTAGCCCCATCGCCAACGCGCTGCGGGAGTGCGTGTGCTCGCTCGAACCGTGGGTATGAGGATGTGCGTGGCGCTGGCCGTCGTGGTGCGCGTGCTCGTGCTGGTGCGCCGAGATGCGAGTGGCGGTATAGATCGCTCGTGCGGCTAGCGCGATGATCATGATGCCTACGGCAAACTCCATGCCCTGCTGGAGGCGCGCGGGCAGTTCGCCCAGTAGCAGGATCAGCGGGGTGCCGATCAACATCATCGTGACGCCGTGCCCTATGCCCCAGGCGATCCCTAGCCGTGCTGGCGAGCACTCTGTGCGCTGTAGCCTCAGCGTTAGCATCGCCGAGAGGTGATCGGGGTCGGTTGCGTGGCGTAGACCCAGCAGCACCGAGATGATGAGCACGAATAGCCAGGCGTTGTCCGTGAGGTGTGCCACCCACTCGTCGAGACCAAACATGACATCGCCCCCGTGGCTAGTAGTTCATGGATGCCTCTACCTGCCGCCGCGTCAACTCGCGGGAGCAGGCATCGGCATACCTCTTGTGCGCGTCGGTGATGCCAGCTAGCATCACCTCGGCGGCGTCGACCCTGGCAAACTCCGCCTCGGTCTGTAGGCGGCGAACGTCGATCTGATCGCCGCCACCGAGTTGCTCAGCCCCGGACCTGATACGACTGAGCTCGAAACGTAGAGAGCGCTTGCGAGCTACCATCACTCCGTGTAGCGTGGTGGCCCGGGCGAACTGCGCGGTGTAGTAGGAGTGCAGTTCGCCGAGTTCTACCATGCTTACCTCGGTGAGATCTACTGGGAAGGGCCGCTCCTCCTCGTCGATGCGGCCCGGGAAGTGTAGACCGAGGTGCTCAAGCATCCCCATAGCCTGGCGGGTGACGGCGTCAAACTCCTCTTCCATCACAGCGGTAGTTCTCCTCCGTCGATGTACTTGGTCGTAAACGTAGCGCTCGCGCAGTCGATCTGGAACGGGCATGAGCGACAGTCAGGGTTGGCCGGGGCCTGCGGCAGGGGGTCTGGAAGTGCCTGCTGCTCCCAGTAGTGGCGCAGAGCGGCTACACGCCCCTCGAACTGAGCCTCCTGTTGCTGAGCGTCTGCGAGCGTGATGCGTACCTCGTGGTACTCCTGGCTCGCCTTGTCCTCGTAGAACAGCAGCGCTCGCGGCACGCCGGTGGCCTTCATGTACGCCAGCATCTGCATCTGGTACGCGCGATACGGACTCTGGTCAGCCTTGACTCCCGAAAAGGTTCTCGGGTTAGCGCCCTTGATGTCGACGATCCACGGCTCGCCGTCGAGCACGAGAATGGAGTCGACCGTTCCTCGCAGCATGTGAGACGGTAGGGTGACGCCTACCTCAAGCATCCACTCGCCGTCCTCGCTCTCGGCAAAGCCGTCGGCGCTCATCTTGCCCCTGGCTACCAGCCCCATCTCTAGAAACAACGCTTGCCATCGAAGGTGTCGCCAGTTGCCGTCGAAGAAGACGTTGGCTAGTCGTGCATTCGGGACCTCTTCCTGTGGATAGTCGAGCACCTGAAGCAGCTGCTGGCGCATGCATCGATCTAGCCCAGAGGCGGAAAAGAGTCGCGCTCGAGATCGCGGGGTAGCGATAGCCAAGCGAGCGATCTCAGTGATCGTCTGCTCCGAAAAGTTCGGCGTACCCTGGCGCAGGTAGGCGTCGATCTTGGGCGCCAGTACGTCACCCCGGCGATGCTGTAGTAAGCGCTGCTTTAGCATGAATCCTTAGGAAGATCGTCTAGCCGTACGAGCGCCCAGGTCTCTCCGCGCTGGTTGCCCTCGTCCCAGAAGGTTACGGTGAGCATCGGCCGGCGCCCCTCTCGTACGGCACGCTGGGTGAGCGCGTCCATGAGGTCGCGCTTGACCGAGTACGACTTCGCCTTGGTCTCCTTGGAATCGACCAACCAGTCGCGACTCGCTACGTCGAAGGGCAGGTCGCCGGCACCGCTCATAGCGCGCCTCCGCCCGTCGAGTTTCTCGGCGAGATCGCGCTCACCCGGCTTGCTCGTAAAACCGGGCGAGCCAGGAACGGGCCGCTCGGGGCGGGACCAGCGCGGCAACTTCATAGAGGTACCGCTCCGATCTCTTCTCGGTACCTCTCTAGTAGGGCTTGATACGGGAGCGATGGGTCATCTCGCACCATGTGTTCGGCCACCGAGCAGGCGAGTTCCTCTTCGCAGCCTAGTACGACCATGCCGTAAGTGGCTAGGGCGCTCACGATAGCGAGCTTGGCGCATTCTCCGATCTGTGTGAGATGCTCCACGGTGATGACTTCCCCGGGCCGTACCCATGGCCACCCGCCGGTCGTAGTGCTGTATCCGCTGGCGCTCACAGCAGCCCCTCCCGCCGCAAACGATCCGGGTCCCATGCCTGCTCCTCTACCGTAGTTGTTGGCTGACGACGCCGCCTCACTCGATCAAGCCACGACCGGAGCCTGCGCTTCGACCTACTCCACTTCGACCGGCTCATCTTCGACCTCATGATCTGTGGCCTCGTTAGCCTGCTGCCGTAGGGCGGCATCAATCAGGGGAGCGAGAGACTCAGGCTCTTCGGCCAGCTTCTTGAGGGCGCCCTTGGCAAACCTAGCCTTGACCTCTCCCTCCTCTCCCCAGATGTAACTCTGCCCTTCGGTGTGTACTAGCCCGAGTTCGAGGCCGAGGTTCAGCAGTTCGTAGGCGTCGTCCACGAGTCCGCGCTCTAGATCAAAGCGGAATACCGCTTCCTGGAAGGGCTGGCCTACCTTCGACTTCTCGATCTTGGCCTGGATCAGCTGGGCGACCTCAACCTTGCCGTTGACCGCCTTGCCAGCCCGCCACCGCTTGCGCTCTTCCTTGATGGTTTCGATCCGCGTAAATCGCACGCGGTGGGTGGCGTAGAAGCCTAGCGCCTTCCCGCCTGGTGCCCGTAGCGGCGAGCCGAACATGACACCTACCGCCTCGCGCAACTGGTTGATGCAGATCAAGATGGAGTCGCGGTTCGCGCTCGTCAACTTACGCATGGCCTTGCTCATGAGCGCCGCCTGGCGCGCTACCGTCTCCTCGCCCATCCGCCTCTCCGCCTCAGCCTTGGGGACCAGGGCGGCGATGGAGTCGACCACGATGAGAAAGTTGCCCTCTAGCAGCAGCTGCTCAATGACGTCTAGCCCCTCGTCGCCCCGGAGGTTGCGATCGATGAGGAGTAGGTTCTCTACGTCGACGCCCAACTGCTCGGCCCGAGATGGCTCGAACGAGCCCTCGAGATCGTAGAAGGCGGCGCGCATCCCTTCGGCCTGCGCGTTAGCGATGGCCTTCAGGCTGAAGTAGGTCTTGAGCGTAGAGAGTTCACCAGAAAACTCTACGGTCCGGCCTCGCACCAGCCCTCCGCCCAGCGCCCGATCCAGCGAACGAGATCCCGTAGAGATATATTCGAGTTCGATCGAGGAGGCCGGAACCAGTACGTCGCGTGCGGCGCCACCCTCCTTACGATAGAAGTCGTTGATCATCGCTCGCAACTGCTCGATGTCTTCTCTCACTTGCTCACCTTCTTCGTTTTCTTGATCGCGTCTAGGGCCTCGACCAACTCTTCCTCGTTGTCGATGCCTAGCGACAGTAGCGCCCGAGCGCCAGCCAACTTCTTGAGGACGCCGGCGTTGCAGGCTACGGGCGAAGCCTGGGCTCGTAGTTCCTCGATGGAGGAGAACGGGCGCGCGTTCACGAGCGCCTCGGCTGCCTTCTCACCTACCCCGGCGACCGACGTGAGCCCGCGCCGGAGCGCGCTACCCTCGATCTGCCAGGTAACGCCCGACCGCAGCGCGCAGGCCGGGAGGATCTTGATGTCCTCCTTGCGCGCTAGGCGGACGTAGAGCTGCTGATCTGCCTTGGCTACCTGGGTCTCGAGGGTAGCGCAGAAGAACTCCAAGGGATGGTTGGCGCGCAGGTACGCCATGCGGTAGCCAAACCTAGCGTACGCGTAGGAGTGGGAGCGGTTGAAGCCGTAGCGGGTATAGCCCTCCATCAACTCCCACAACTGGTCGAGCAGCTCAGGCTCGCGCTCCGCGATACGCTGGCGCACCTTCCCCATCAGGTCGGCGTCCTTCTTCTTGACCGCCCTCAGCATCGTCATCACGTCATCCGCGGTAAAGCCTAGGCCCTTCATGATCTGAATGACCTGCTCCTGGTAGACGGCGATGCCATAGGTCTCCTTGAGCACCGACGCGAGCACCGGGTGCCAACTCTCTGGTGGCTGCCACTTGGCTGCCCGCCTATCGAGATAGAGTTGCTCGAGCCCTAGTTCTAGGCACGACGGCCGCCACATGGCGGCGACCAGCGAGCAATCGTCCATGCTCTTCGGCTTGAGTAACTTGCACCCCTTCTTGGCGGACCAGCCCTGGAAGGTAAAGACGCCGTCCGTCTCTCCCCGCGCGAGCAGGCGATAGGTCTCCTTGTCGTCTTCGGGAATCCAGTCCCAGTCGGTATGACCCAGGAGTTCTAGACACCTGCGCACGGTACGCAGACTCCGTACGCCCAGGATGTCTACCTTGACGAAGCCCAGCGACTCGATCGCGTCCATGCTGTACTGCGTGACCCAGCGATCTGACGAGGAGATCATCATCAGGGGTACGAGGTCGGCCACCGGGCGCTTCTCGGTCTCGGCCACGACTCCGGCGGGGTGGCCTCCGAAGGCTCGCTTGAGGCCCATGATCCCCGAGAGTAGCCTCTGGGCCCACTCGCCCTCTAAGATCTCATCTTCGCTGGCGAGTTGCAGGCTCTCGTCCTCGCGACGTAGCTGGGCAACGACCTCGTTCTTAGCTGACCGCTCGGCGTACGTCAACGTCGTCCCGATCTGCGTAGTGGCGAACCTACGAGAGACGTACTCGAGGACCTCGTCTCGGCGGTGATCCTCCACATCGAGATCGATGTCCGGCGGCTTAGAGCGGTCGTTGGAGAGGAACCGCTCAAAGAGCAGTTGGTGCTTGATCGGGTCGATCTGGGTGATACCCAGCAGGAAGCAGATGAGCGACCCGCTAGCCGAACCTCGAGCGATCACGAAGATGTCGTTGTCTTCACAGAACTTGACGATGAGGCGCACCAACAAGAAGTACTGGGCGAACCCGGTGTCCCTAATGACGCCGATCTCTTCGGCGTAGCGCTGAACGTACTCCGCACGATGCTTGAGCGGCACCTCGTCTAACCAGGCGCGAAGCGCTGGCTGCGTGATCGCCGCCAGGGTTTGCAAGGGATCTGTCTTGACTACCTCGGGCACCTCGTAGGAGTACCTATCCAGCGGCGGGAAGGACATTCCAGAGCAGTCTCGGTACAGCGCTTCGAGCCCGACCAGCGCCTCGTCGAAGCGCGCGTCGCCGAGCTGGGCCCGTAGAAGATCCGGCTCGCACATATGAAACCCGGTCTTCCCATCAAACTCAGCGCCTGACGCCTTCTTGTAAGCCATGCGCTTGAAGAAGTCGTGCACGGCACGATCCTCCGTGCTGAGGTAGTGCACGTCGTGGGCCGCGATGACGGGCAGCGAGAGACGCTGGGCCATGTCCCATAGAAAGTCGCATACCGCATCATCGTCGGCTAGGCCGTGATGCTGCAGCTCTACGGCGAAGCGGTCGCCGTAGATAGAGCGGTAGTGCTCGGCCCGCTTCTCCGCCTGTTCGACCCGACCCGTGCGAATGAGGTGAGGAATCTCGGCATTGAGACAGCCGGTAGTCAGCCAGACGTGCCCTCCCTCGGCTAGCTCGTCGAGGTCCGCGAGTTGCAACAGCGGGCGAAAGTACGACTGCTGGTACGAGCGAGTCACCGCGCGGCAGAGCATCTGATAGCCCTCGAAGTCACGCGCTAGGAGAAGGCAGTGCCGCCTCAACTTGCTGGCCTCGCTAGCGACCGTCGTCACGTGCTTCCGCTGACCTTGAGAGCGAGCCTCCTTGTTCGCTTCGTCCGCTAGCTCCTTGGCCAACTTCGGATGCTCTTGGGCGTCTGCCACGAGGTACGCCTCTACACCGAGGATCGGAAGTACGTCGTACCGCCGGCAGGTCTGATACGCCTCGACGCAGCCAGCCATGGTCCCGTGATCGGTCAGGGCCAGGGCTGGCTGGCCGAGTTCTGCGGCTCGACGAGCAGCGTCGTCGAGCCGCAGGATCGCGTCGTTGACGCTGTACTCTGAGTGCAGATGCGAGTGAAAGAACGTCATCGCTGAAAGGCTCGTAGAGCAGCAACGCCCAGCAGAGCCCCGCCGCCGGCCATGATGCCGACGGCGGAACCCCACTGCATGCCACTCCCGATGCCTAAGAGCGAGACGCCCACGATCCCGTAGAGCACCGACTGCTGATCTAGCAGCCCCTGTCGCTTGCGGTGATACTCCACGACCTGCTCTAGTTGGTTCTTGGCGACCGACAGCGAGTGGGCACACCCAGAGCAGGCGGTCGCTAGGTGCGTACCGCCGTTCTGACTAGGCGCAGCTACGAAGGTCAGGTTGTCTTCAGCGCCGCAGAAGTCGCAGCGTACTGGCGCGATTTCGTCCTCGTGGTCGCTCACTTCTTCTTCGCAACCAGGCACTCGGTGATGTCGAACGAGCAGATGACGCACTTGCCGTCCGCGCCCTGCTCGCAGGGGAGACCCTGTGCCTTGGCTGCCGCCCAAGCGTCGCCACCCTTGTCCTCTTCCCACGGGAGGGTGTCGCCCTTGGTCTCGTCCAGGTCGTCGAGGTGCGATACGTCGTCCGGGTCGCCGAACTTCTCGTCGAGCTTGGCCTTCGCCTCTTCGCGCTGAGCAGCCTTCTCCTGAGCGGCGTCCTTGGCCCGCTGGATCTGGTCGGCGTCCTCGTCGAGCGTAGCGGTACCGTTGCCGCGCTGGTACTCCTCGGCGTAGTCCGTCGCGTGGTAGCGATCAGCCTCCTGC
>Ga0099848_1001116_pt1 | contig 12578 bp, 25 predicted proteins | sample CB_VirMetaG_3_FD_78179 | JGI IMG/M metagenome (GOLD analysis project Ga0099848, IMG submission 78179) | Freshwater to marine saline gradient viral communities from Chesapeake Bay - CB_1508_1S Viral MetaG | ecosystem: Environmental > Aquatic > Marine > Coastal | place: USA: Chesapeake Bay... | reverse complement strand
ATTTCATACATTCATTCAAACCTAAACACTTCTTGGATAGTGTTGATAACACTTACATATTCAATGGGCTTATTCTGTAAGTTTCCACATTATGCCCATTCGGAATCACCTGTGCCGTGAGGTATTATCTGTTTGTAATGAATCGGACGCTTTTGTGGTCAGGGCAGGACTCGAACCTGCAAAGTGGGGATACTGGCCTATATCCGTTATTATTCCACTACGAGTATCTCGCTCGGCTTCCAATTTCGACACCTGACTATAAATTAGAGAACCATCACATACTCTATTTTGTGGCCGATCCGTTAAAACCGGAGAAAGCATTCTCACTTTCCAATAGTGCATATAGGTAATCAGCCTATTTCCATCGTGTTGCACAACACTATCCGTAGATTAGACGGAACGTATTTTACTACGGTAACGTCACTTCAAAAATGTACGTCGAACTGCCGTACTCATTGAAAGTACCCTCCTTTATGAAGAGCTTTATTCTCTCGCCACTTGCTGATCTGAACAGTTTGTAAAGCTCGCTCTTATCGTCAAAGTACAAAGGACCTCTTGGTGAGGCAAATACATTTTCGAACATTTCAACATTACCGTTCTCTCTTTTTATCACGACTACACCAAAGCATCCGTCATGGCAAAATACCGTGCTAGGTGGTTCTTGATATTCAAAAAGGTATATGCTAAAAGCATCTCCGTAGTCGTTCACAACAGCAGCCATTTGTTCCATATAAACTGTCGAGTTGCTGAAAAAACCTTCTACTATAATTTGATCTATCCACTCACCAGTCGGGTCTCCGAACTGATCGTTAGTTTGAATTTTTTTCCAAACATTAAATTCTTGACCATTTACATTAAATGAAACTATAAACAAAATTATTGCTGTTAGTTTTTTCATAAGTTTTTGAGTTTTGGTTATTTGGTTTTTGGTTTTTGGTTTTATTTTAAAGCTTCTTCAAGCCATTCTTTTAAAGATAAATCATTTAACGTTCTACAAACAAATGTTAAACGACCATTTTTTGACATTTTATACCATTTATTAGATGTTTTGACAAAACAATCTGGTGCATTGTTGTATATCAAAAAACTCCTAAGAACTCTATTGCTTACAGGTGAATGTTCAGGATTTACGTTTCTATAACCGTTGTTTACATAAATCTTTGTAACTAAATTGTTTGTCATAGATACGCTATTAACAAAAACCCCATCAATGGATGGGGCTTCGAAGCTAATTAAATTAACTTCTGTTGAACCACGAAGCGTGGCGTTTTTTCGCGATTTCGTAAGCAATACTTACTTCATGGATTTGCAAGTCGGTATCTTGAATCTTTTGAACCAAGACACTTGCTTTTCCAGAAGAAAGTCCAACAGTTAAATCATCGCGATTTGTGGGACCAAAGTCAAGCAAACGCGCTCTTTGAAGTTCCAAATCACTTAATTCAGCTCTCAGTTTTAATAACTGTGCTTCGGATTCGTTTTCAATTGTTTTAACAAATTGTTCTGCGCGATCACGACGAAGATTGTCGTTGTTACGCATAACACTTTGCATCAATTCGCTGTCACCTAGTTGGGTACTAGAGGATACATTTGCATCCACGGTATTCATTTCTTCAGTCATGATTTTGACTTTTGTAAGGGTTAAAAATTACGGTTTTACTCTGTTGTGAGTTCATTCAGAACTCGTTACAAACTTACGAAACTTAACAATTTCGCAAGGAAAAGTTTCAAATCTTGAAACTATCTGACTAGACGATCATCCAAAATACGATACATTTTTCTGAGTTTTTCAAGTCTTAGTGCTGCTTGAATTGTTAGAGGATGCGAATTACCTCGTTTGTCTATTAAGTAGATGACTTTTTGTTTGCAGCGATCTAAACTGTGAAAAGTTCTGTTTGCACAGTTACTAATGAATTTGTTCGTCATGTCTGACAGTTTTAAGAGTTTGACAAAAAAAACCCTAATCAGGGTTTTTCTTCATTTTTTCATAATAGTCTATCAAGCCTATTTTTTTACTAGCTTCTTCATCTATGAGCAAAAATCGGTCTTTTTCAATTCTTTGCAAAACTTCATCAATAATTTCTTCTTCAAATATTTTTGATAATGCATCAATTTTAACAAACATTACCGGATACATTCTGTATTCGTTTCCGGGATTGATTCTATTATTTAAATTAACTGTTGATTTTTCAGGATCAATTATTATGACTGGTAAATATTTTTCATTTAACTTAGTTTTACATTCATCACAAGGATAATCTAAAAAACCTGTCACTTTTCCGTGAAATTGTTTTTTAAATTGTTCACCATCAATTAATAAATTTTGATGTATTAAAATATCTCTATCAAATGTTTTCCAACAAATTTGACAAGCTTGCTTTGTTAAAGCAATTGGTAATTCTTTATTCATAGTAGAGAAAAGTTAGTTATCAAAAAATAACCCCGTTACTAAACTTCACGGGGTTAAGTCGCTTACGCTGCTGCCATTACTGGCGCGAAAGCTACGGGCAGTTTTACAACTTTGCCGTTTAAAAATGTTCAATAGATTCTCGTCACACCATTCATCACTACGTTCAAAACCAGTCACCCCCCTTTTTTATAAGGGCTAACCACAACATACCTACGGAAAGGATTTATTATTATGGTTGCCCTTTTATCTAACTGGCGTGTTAGATTTTTTAGTTATACCCCAGCATGGTTGTGATCGAACCAACGATCTACTGGGGCCAGAGCCGCGAAATTTCTTACTGAAGAAGAATTAACTTCTCCCAGAATTACGGTTGATCTTGTGGAGGTGCGGAGAATCGAACTCCGGTCACAATAGCTTCACAGTTAGAGTCATCAAATCTTAAAACATTCAAAAATAACCCCTTGCTTTTTAATATGCAAGGGGTCAAGGTTAAAACAACAAGCCGAGATTGTCCAGTTTATTTGCTAATTAACTGGACTTTTTTTCTTCTTTATCACAACACTCTTTGCACCAAACTTGAGTGCCCATGTGCCACATATACTCACCGTCCTCAGGTGTTTTACCGCAAAGGTCACAGGTGTATATTCTCTGAGTTAATCTCCTACCCATTGTTGTTTTGTTTGTTAATACCCATTTTCCAAAGCCCATGTATTCACGGTAGAGCAATGAGGTACTTTGCTTTTGTTTTCAGATATGTATTTGATTGCATCTGATTTACTATTACCCTTATACTGCACACCAGTTTCGCTTTCTATGAATCTAATGTAGTTTAATTGCTTTTTTGTTTCTTTCATTTACATTATTTCTTTTTCCAAAATGAGTTTCAACTTCTCAGTAAACGCCAAGATTTCTTCTCTGTCTTTGAGGTTTTTGAGTTTATCTCGGTTTTTGATACTGATATTTAACATCATTCTAGTTTGATATGTGCTTTTAGCTTTCTTGAGAATTTCAATGCGTTCGTTTAGTTTTTTGAGAATTAAACGCTTTTCGATTTCTTTTTTAGACGCTCTGGTTTTTCCCACGTTTGCTGGTTTTTACTTTTGGTTTGTAATCTGGATTCATTCCTAAATTGATAAAGCCTCTTGAACTTAAAATGAACTGTTTTATTTGATTGTGGTTCATTTTCTTGTGACTAATCACAAACAACGTATATTCGTTATCAAAACGAATATCAAGTATTTTGAACTTGATGTTGTTTTTTAATAGAGTTCCTCCAACAAAAGGTACTGCCCAGTTTATCTCTTGGTTTTTAAGAGTTTTACCTACGGACAATGCTTTTTTGTAGAGCATTTCTTCTAATGATTCGTCGATTGACTTTTTTAAGGTGTATACACCCATGGCTTTAGGATTTAGGAGAGGTTACAGATTGACTACTTGAGGGTTGAAATTGGCCGGTACGATTTCGTTGTTGATGCAGTTCTGGATGTATGTTATTTTCCATTGATGCAACGATTCGTAATTTTTGTTGTCAGTTTCTTTGAGAAATTCGATAATCTTTTTGTGATTTTCGGTTTCTTTTTTACTGACTTTGTTCAAACGACCATTGTGATACTGAATGATCTTGCTAGTTAAGACTATCATGGCTGTTGCGATTATTATGCTGTTAGCAATTGATAGTTTTGCTCGATAATATCTTCACCATTGTTCTTAGCAAACAAGTCTGCTATTTTTTTGTAGCAATCTAGCTTGCACAATTCAACCAATAAAGCGATTTGCTCTTGATTCAACAGTTTTTTGCTGTAATATTTACCGTTTTGTTTTTCAATAATACCGAGTTGTTTTAAACAACTAAGCATTTTGTATTGATACGGTAATTGATTTGGTGTGAACGGTTGATCGAAGTTCACAATAAGAGTGCGAATCATTCTTCGTTCACTCATTTTTACATTTGTTCTCATTTGTTAGAGAGATTTAAGTTTGACAAAAAAAGTCCCTTCTAGCTCTTGCCAGAAGGGATTAGTCACAACCCTCAAAATCTCTCAATAATGAGTAAAACAAAAAATACCCTACAATCTCTTGATTGCAGGGCTTAATACCGAAAGTTTGCTTGACAATTACCCCCAGTGCGAGCGTTTTCGGTATTAATTAATTTTCAAAGTAAGAAAGTTTTTTGAGTTCAAAGAAAAACCCCATGTTTTTACATGGGGTCATTGAATACCTCGTTACCAGAAAATCAAACATTACACTTGGAGATAAGAAAGAACGTCGAGGCATTCAATATTTTACAGTTGTCTTGAAACAAGACTTGGGTTTAATATGAAGATGTGCTTTGTCGTGTCACTATTTATATACATGATGTATTTTATTTTGGTGAGTGAACTGATTTGCACCGTACTGTCTAAAATATATTTGTTAGTGCGAAAATTCGGTGTTTCGTATGATATTCTATTTATGACGGTATAGTTTGGTTTTGGTTTTACTTTGTTTTTGACCAACTTTACTTTACCAATTGTGTTGATCATTGTGTATTCTTCGGGGGTTTTCACTACTAAAATGTCGTGATGTTCTTTGTTACGATTGTAGTATTTTTTTGCTTGAAAATGCACGGTTTCACCGAACTGAGTTTCAGCAATTGAATCGTACCAAACTGTTGTTTTTGGGTCTATTCTACAATTACTTGTTAATGCCATGAGCATTAACAGTAAAGTTGGTTTGATCAGAAAGGCTTTGTTTTTCATTGTGACTGTTTTTTATGTCAAAAAATACCCTTGCTTAATTGCAAGGGTAGCGATGAGTTTATTTTATTTCACCCATGGTTTTTAAATGAGCCAAAGCACCTTCTTTTGTTTCGTAAACAGCCAAGAATTGACTGTTATGACAAAAGATTTGTTTGTGTTGTGGGTTCTTTGTTATTGGAATTTTGGTTTCTTTGGAATCTTTGACTAAAAGAGTCCAATGATTCTCGTTCCAATTGTTTGGACACAAAAGATACTTTGTTTCGTTTTTTACTACATCTCTCCAGCCTTTGAATACTTTCTTTTTGTTGATTGATACAACTGTTGTCGAAAGCTCTATCATAAATTTACGAAATTCTTTTCGGTCATATATTGTCTTAATGGAAGTATCCAAATAAGGCCATATAACCGAAGCTTCAGCAGCTTCCAATGCAGTTTCGAAAGTGTACACAGAGTTCCAGTTTCTCATCATACTGTTTATTGTAGCACTTCCTTGATTCTCTACGATGATACCTGTATCTACTTTTGAGACATAATCAAAGAGAATCGCTTCCAACTCCATCAAGGCACTTATTGTGATTTCAAGATTGTCATGCAAATCTTTGTATTCACTATTGTACCGGCTTTCTTTGATTCTTTCTTTGTAATGTACCAAACTCCTAATAATTAGAGTATTGGCCAAACTACAAGCCGCAGGTAACAGTCTGTCTTGATGGTGATCAAGGTTCAATAGATTTTCATCGTATTGACCACCAACGTCTATAAGTAAAATCTCTTTGTTGTTGATCATTTCACTTGTTATCACAGAGTGACGTTCAACTACCAATTGATGATCATCTGGTCCCAGTTGTTTAATCATGGTTTTGATTAAAGCTATTCCGAGTAGCTCATCTGCATGAAACTGTCCGGGATGGGTGATAATTCTTTTTGGAGGGTTTTTGAAGTCAAGCATTGTTTTGGGTTTTTGGTTTTGATTTAGTTCAAAAAATACCCTTATTTCTAAGGGTAATGAGTTTTAGAATTTCTTTGCCACTCTTGTTATTTCCAATATTTTATCGCAAAGCTTATTGTATTGTTCTACTTTGCTGACATAATCAATTACGATGTCTTTTTCAAATTCTTTTAAAACAATTTTGGAAACAGTTGATTTTTCTGGTTCGTTGATTAATTTACCAAAGAACCTGAAAAGAGTCAACTTTCTACTTGTTGACGTTTCTTCTCTAATTAGAGACAACATTTTGTATTCTAGGTCGATGATGTCACCGACAGTTTCTTGTAGATTAATTTGTACTTCAGTCATTTTGAGGAGATTTTGGTTCAAAAAATACCCCAACTGTTTAAGTTGAGGTATATTGTTTGTCTTTTAGTTTTTTGAAACAATCTGCACAAATTGTTGTTTGTTGTACAATATTATCGTCGATTCTGCCGTTTTCGACGTATCTCGCACCTTCTTCGTGTAAAGCTATACCGATTGTTCCTGGTTTTTGAGCATCTTCTAAGCTTAATTCACTACCAATAACATTGTAGCACACGCCGCATTCTAAAAAGAATGAAACAAAATCTACATCTTTTTCGATGGCAAGTATTTTTTCTTGTTCAGTCATAATTATTTAGAGCAGGGTTTGTGATTCAAAGAAAAACCCCGGCACCATGATGGTTAACCGAGGCTCTCCCCTACTTTGATGTACTAATATGCGTAACAAGACAAGTTTGTTATTAAGTAGAGATTGATTAATCGCTCATGTCAATATGCCAAAATACTTTTTTGTCGTGACAGATGTATACTATGTTGGTACCTCTGTTTAAATATGTAGAAAGATCGAGTTCTATTACTGGTAATTTTTTTTCGGTAATTTCTTTGATAATCAAGTTGTTTTCTTTATTTAATTGCCAACCTAAATCAACGTAACCTAGTTTTTCTAGTTCATTGATTTTATCGAAGTTGGTTTGTTTAAGTGGATTGTTTCCAAACATTTGTTCAGGGAGTTTATTATCAAAAAATAACCTTTTATTTGGGTATAGCTATGGCTTGACAATTGTAGATTAACGAAATATCTCACCAGCTTTCTAATTGCTGGACTATTTGTGTGAAAATCGAGTTTGAGCTTCTGAAAGAATTGTTGATGCTCTTGAGGGTTTATGTCTATAAACTTACTGAAAAAATGATTGGATGTTTTTGTAAATGGTGATTTTTTGGGTGAGGTTAGTTTTGCTAATAAAAGATTAATTACTATATTCGCAACTTCTTATCTGATTAAATAATTAACAGGCAAAGTTAATCTCTTTTTTTTGACAAAATCAAATTTTTTTATCAACAAGTTATTTTACTAGTCTTCAGCAATTTACGTTTTTATTAACAGCAAAGTTTTGTTTAGCTTTTGGTTAAATAAAAGCGAGCGACTGATTACTAGCAAGTTATAACTCTTTGATTATCAACAATGTAATATTTCTGCTTACAGATTGCCGGTTACAATACCATGTAAATCAAAAAAAACCCCCGTTGTCGGGGGCCTGTCGATTACATTTTGAGCGATGTAATCAATGTTCTGTTGTTAATCACAGGTTCGTTATTACTGTGATTAGCATTCATACGAACTATCCGTTCTTCGAAGTTGCGACGATTGTAGTTCGCGTTCCTTTCGATACGGAAGTTCATATCGGAAGTACGGTCGTATCTTTCGTCAAACGCAGTACCACCGGGTAGCTGGAAGTCTGTCAACGGTCTTAATGTTTGTGATTGATGAAAACTGATGTCTTTCATCACCCAACGGAAGTCTTCGACAGAGACGCGCTTTGCCTTGTGGTCAGGTAAATTCTCAATTACGCGCTCGAATTCTTCGGCAGCGTCTTGATCCGTCCTTTTGATCATGTTCATGGTGATCAAGAATAGATACCTTCCGTCTTTTAATTGAACGTCAGGCTGTTGCGGCCAAGACCATTCAATCTGACTCGGAGCAATAACCATTGCTTGTGGCAATAGTCGTTTACCGTTTTCGTCGGTTAGCCATAGGCCAACCTTCGGCAAATTGCGTTCTCGTATTGCGATTGGTAGTTCACAATAAACGATTTGCTCTTTGGACTCTTCGAAGGATGAGAGTTTCTGTCTCAGACCAATAGCGCTTATAGCGCTTCCATCTAGGACAATTTTCGGTAATGCAGCTTGTTCTGCCATAGCGTTTAAGGATTTAGTTAACGGTTACTTGTTACGCAAAGCAGGTTATGCGTGTCCTCTGGGTAGAATTTAAAGAAAAAAAAGCCCCCCACAGCGCTATGGGGAGCAATCGGCTTACAATCGCCGCAACACATTCACTTAGGCAGAATGGTATCAACAGCCTCGACGATCAGAACCTCGTTCCGATTTACTGTAGTAGTAAACTACAGTTTGCGTCTCTGACCTCGTAGAGCCACCGCTTTAACAGCGAGTTGCTCCTTAGGTGTCTCTGCCGCTAATTCAGAGATCATCTCCTCAAGAGACAATTCTTCTTCAGCGATCAAAAGCCGAGGTTTCTCCTTACCATCTTCCGACGGCTTGGCTCCAACCCAGAACTTTTGAGGCAGTTCAGCACCACGAGCTTCTTGGTTGTTTCGCTTACGCTCAATCAACCAGTCTAGCAAATGACGCTTTACTGTTACGGAGATACCATGAATCACGAGTTTCTCACCGTCCTGAGAATAATCGCCGCCAAACAGCAAGAGTGTAACTCTTGGTGAATTGTTGACGATAACTCCATAGAAATGGAGCTTCCCATAAGGAAGCTTCTCATAAGGGAGAATCTCGTAACCGAGGTCTAAGTTTCTATTATCCACGTTAGATAATATTAACTTACTAGCTACTGTAACTGAGCCGCTAGTCCATAGGCCCACCTGAAGAGCCACTTCAAGATTTGGCTGCGTGAACACTTGAACCTTCGGTATTGCCTAGGGTTACGGTGTTCACTTTATGTATTTTAATCATATCTTGAGAAGATCGGCTGTCTCAGGATAAAATTCCCTGATAGCCGGTTTATCATTCTCAAGCATGATTATATCTCGACCATACCATTCTAAGGCATAGTCTAAAGCTTCCCTGTCGTCGATTGCGACGACTATACCTTTTAATCTGTAATAGTCAAATTTGACAAATACAAGTACAGGTATATTTTCAGGGATGTAAACTCCCGTGTGCAAACCAACCATTGTTAGTTTGCTCATCATTTGTGGACTATAACCACAAACATCATAGTTGTTTATGGTTTCTAGTTCACCATGAAGGTAATGGGCTTCCATACGGTAATATCCTCTTGTAAGAGGTACACCGTGTGTATAACCCACTACAGCACAGTCTCTATCTAATGAGTCTAAGTAACTACTCATTGTAATAGAATTAAACAAGGGTCGTAACTACTAGTCGCTATCGACCCCTGTTGTTTATTGTTGTGTTCACAGTAACAACACTTGACTGATCTTCTGTTGCCAAGACGACGATCTCCGAATCCACCTGTGTTTCACAACATGAGGTGATTGTCAAGAGCCACGGACCTTAGTCTTTTTCATCAATGAGTTTGTCCGCGCCGATAACTAATCCGACGAGAACAAACACAATATTGATGAAGGTCATCATTGGATGGTGAATGACTTCAAAGTAGTCAAATGCACCCAACGACACACCCCAGACTAAAGAAGTGGCTACCAATGGAAAGCACATTACCATCGTAGACAGTAATATGATTTCCGGCAAGCTCATCTTCTCCAACTGTTGAGTTGTTGAAGTTAGACGTATTGTATCAACACCAAGCCATGATACATTTGGCTATAGTACGGCTACGCAGAATCGAACTGCCTACAACTGTTATCCGTTGCTATCCCAGATAGTAGCCGTTATATGCACCTATGTCTTACAGAGATACCATCACGCTTCACAGCGATTATCGGTGCTGTATTCTGTAGTTCTTCAGTAATTCATCACAGGCTCTTCAGCGTGCGAATTGCTACACCGATACCAGCGATCGGTAGAGCAATCATCACGAGTACGAAGAATACTTGATGCGTCAACCCTGCATGGGCCAACGCTGTGTATCCTTCGCACAATGAAGTGCTATGGTCATTGGCTGCGTGTTCCATAGCTCTTGCGATGGCAACAATACCAAGGCAAAGCATGAATACACAACTCAGCACAATGAACATGATGAATACTAATGTGACATTTCTGTCAGTTAGCTTCATTGTTCCTCTGTGTTGGAGGTGAATGAATTACACCAACGTAAAGCTGTGATGATTCAGCTACTCGCACTCGCACCTCACGGCTAGAGAGTTGAGCTTCTGGTTGATAACGGAGCCAGCACTCCGATAAGAACGCTGCTGTATGATAAATACGCCCCAAAAAGTTTAGTCGAAACCAAGCCTAGGGGGGCATGACCCCATGCAGCCAAAGCCGGGGGCTGTATCTCTAATAGCCTCACTCGCTCGATAAATTGCACTTTTTGGTAGTATCCGAAATATTACTATGTTTGTAATATGAAAGACTTTGCACAGAATTATACGATAGGGGTAGACCCCTGCACTCATCAACCGGCTACAGTATTCCAAAACATTGATGGTACTACAGGGCTATCTGACAAGAACTTGCGGAAAAAAGTGTTAATGGATTTTGAAAAATTTAGAACAAATAGAGAAGCATTGATAAGATAGTTGTATTTTAGTAAAAAGTATTGAAATGTATTTTGAAAGAAATAGTGGTTTGTTTAGTGAACAAGCTAGTTATGTATTGAACGACATACACAACTTTGAGTTGTATACGAATATTTTGATTAATGATTTACATATTAATAATGAGGTAAAAAGAATACCTTTAGTTATAAAAAGAAAGTTGGAAACAATAAATAATAAAAGAAACGCAATAACTAATTTCATTACAGATTAAAAAGCTACAATTATTCAATCAAAGCTTTAGAATAAAATTCTGATTTAGTTAGAAGATTGTTGATACCGAAGAAATCCGCCCATCTCCTAAACTCTTCCGCATCTACAGGGTTAACTCTGTTTTTATTTGAATCAACAGCGCCAACTTTAATTAAAACTTTTCCTTGATTTTTACTTGGTACTGTAATAGAATACTCTTCGAATGTTTTATTGTAAATCTCGTCTTCCCAAGAAGATGTTGCTCCGGGCCATTTGCTAGGAACTAAAGTTGATAAAAAAGATAAGTCAACCTCAATACCACCATTAAAACCATAAATAGGTATTTTTTCTTTATAAGCAAATACCATTTCGTCGTGTGTCATAGATGGTTTAACTTCCATTACACGGGTTTTTGTCAGGTCAATTATTTCACTCATTTGTTGGGTAAATTTTAAGGTTCTTTTTGATTATTTTGGTGGTATCTGGAGTAGTGTTCGTAAACATCTTTACGAATCGCTCTACCTGCAATACCTATAAGTTGTCCTTTTTTCCAGTAAGGCATTTTAATGAATACCCAATTATCTAATATAGGATTATTATTATTCATTTCTTCTATAATCACATCTGTTTCATCTCTTCTAGCTTTTTTGTCAAACTCTGCAAATTTAGCAGCAATTTTCCCACCCCAAATAATTTCATCGGGGAAACCTATATAATTATCTCTTGTAAAACCTTGAGGTAATAAAAATACTTGCTCATACGCATCGTTTAAACTAATCATAGTACCATCAAGTCCTTTTAACCACATAGGTTCAGGACTATCAGGATGACTAATTAAATAGTTATTGACTATTTTAGTTAATCTCTCAATCTCTAGTTTTTGAGCATTAAATTCTAATTGTATTTTTAAATAAGATTCAGTAATATTTGAATTAATTGTTCTTATTTTATCTAGTTCGGTTTTAACATATTCTAATTCACCTTTGAATAAATTTTTAATATATTCAAAAACATCAATTTCGTTTTTGCTTGCTTCGGTAGCTAGAGTTTGAAGTGCTTTAAGTTTTTCAAATTGATTGGCATCTATCTGAACTGTAGTTTCGAGTTCTTTTTTACGAATTTCAGATTTAACACTTAACAATTTATTAAGATATTCCCATAAAGGTTTTATTACATATACACAAGCAGCACCGATAACAAACTTTAACCAATCAGGTATATACTCCATAGGATTTTCCATTATTTAACTTTTATCATATTAATAATTCTATCCATCACAGCACTAACCATAGCTTTTACTTTATCTTCATTTGGTACAAGTAAACCCATACCTACAGCAAATGCTGCAGAATCTACAGTTATATCTCTGTTTATAGGCCAATTAAAAAAGAAGCATCCTACTGCTAAACTAGCAATCAGACCTCCTAATATCTTTGGCCAGTATTTAATTATCAAGTCCATATCGTATGTAATGGGTTTTGTGGTGTCACCTCATACTGTGTCCACTCTTCCAAAGATACTACGCCAATACAATCTACCAACCAATCAGTAGATGCTGT
>Ga0099848_1001115_pt1 | contig 12593 bp, 20 predicted proteins | sample CB_VirMetaG_3_FD_78179 | JGI IMG/M metagenome (GOLD analysis project Ga0099848, IMG submission 78179) | Freshwater to marine saline gradient viral communities from Chesapeake Bay - CB_1508_1S Viral MetaG | ecosystem: Environmental > Aquatic > Marine > Coastal | place: USA: Chesapeake Bay... | reverse complement strand
TTGTTTTTTAATATAGCAAGCATCTCTAGTATCTGTCTTTCTCTCCTTATAATAGCATCAGTACATGCAATCGATTCTGATCTGACTCTACCCTCACATTCATCGGCATTTTTGCTTTTTTGTCCCTTCAGATCGATAATCTCCTTTTCTAATTCTCCTATCCTTTCTTTTTGCTCTGAGATGCTTTTAATCAGATCCTCCTTACCCGGGAAGAAAGAATCACTTAATCCAGGACCCACCGTTACTGCTATTATACTAAACAGTATTAGTACCAGAACAAATACCCTTTGTCCGGGTGTAAAATTTTTAAGTATGTCCGAAACATATTGAAGCATCTTCTATATATTCCAGTGAAGATACCATAAAAAGTACACTCTGATCGGAATTTTTTAGTATGTATTTATTAATTTTGAAAAAAATATCGATATGAAAAAAGCAATTCTTTTCTCCATGCTGGTTTACACCTTAGGACTTTATGCACAAAATCCTAGTGGGGAAACTAAATTCTTTGATGAGTACTCAGCCGATGAGTTCTCTTGGATTACTGAGAGCGATACAACAAACCCGGTCGCTGTTTGCACACCGAAGAAGGATACTGTCTACTATCCCCAGAGCGGAAGCATGACTTCTTTGATGGTGGAGATATGGATACAGGATACATCCCTTACCAGTCAGCCAGTTTCAATAAGCTATCCTTATAAAGCATCGGGATGGTACTTCAAAAGTAACGGTGGATACATTAGAGATACCTATGTCTTTGTTTTACCCGACAATGAATTTATGGCTTTGTTCAGATCCAGATTAACAAATCAATCCGGGATGAAATGAAAAAAATAATACACATCAACCAGCATCGTATTAGATCTAACTCCAAGAAGGGAGAAATGGATGCTGTCATAACTTGTAAAACTTACAAGAGTAATTCTTATGGCCATGAGGTTTTGATCTTTGATGACAGCGGAAAAGTTGCTGCAAAGGTTGTATACTCTCCGGATAAGCCTCTTTCCTGCGGGGCAAAGGTTTGGATAGAAACCGATAATCAGATAGAGATATTGGACAAAAAAGAGCAACTAGTGTCCAAAATATAGGTCTTTTTCAGCTTTTTGAGCTGAATCTATGAACAAAATGTTAACAATTACGTTTATATTTGCGACGTATTTAAAGGTTGATGCGTCAATTAACTTGTTGCACGACAGATAAAAAATGAGACAGTTTAAACTCACAGAGAGATACACACCAAGATCCACGAAGTCAATTGGCTATTATTATTCCGAGGTTGAAAAAAATAAAATGCTTAGCCCGGAGGAGGAATATCAAGTTGCTTTTCTGGCCAGTAATGGCGACAAAAAAGCTAGAGATATTTTAGTCAGGTCGAATCTAAGATTCGTTCTCTCCGTTGCTAAGATGTACACAAGGGATCCAGAAATATTTCCGGATCTCGTTTCTGCGGGTAATATTGGTCTAATAGAGGCAGCAGAAAAATTCGACCCATCGAGGGGATTTAAGTTTATTTCCTATGCAATATGGCACATCAGAAAAGAGATGATTGATTTTCTGGCCAAGAACAGTAGAATAGTAAGACTCCCGTCTAGCAAATCTAATCTCCTTGTTACCGTCAGAAGGGTAAACGATCTTCTTTATTCTAAAACTGGGTGTGAACCCTCTTCGGATGACATCGTAAATTATATAAGGGAAAACAATTTGGCCGAGTCTGCTGGTGGAAAAACAATAACCAGTGAGGAGTTGGAGATTGCTTTGATTGCGGATAGAAAACACTCATCAATAGATTCCCCAATTGGGGACTCCGAAGACTTTATTTTGTCAGATATACTAGTCTCTGATTCTAATGAGCACGAGGAAGTAAATTCACGGGGAACAGTAAAACCAATAATGGATAGTATTTTCTCCGCTCTGGATCCGATAGAAAGAGACATAGTTTTTAGATTCAATGGGATAAAGGATAGAATCATGGGCAATGAACCCTTCCATTCCATTGCGGAGGACCTTGAAATATCACCCGAAGCGGTTCGGAATAGATATAAAAAAGCTATGAAAAAGTTGAGGATGAGAGCAAAGAATTTAAAAATAGACCCAGAAGACATATTCTCATAATCGTAATGTTCCTGTCTTGTTTTAATTACGAGAATCCCCGGTTCGCCGGGGTTTTTTATGGAACATGGCTGATCTATTTGGGTATAATAGATAATAAATGACCGCATGCTATTAAGAAAATCACAGTACGAGGAAATAAAGGATAGAATATCAGTTTTTGCTGGGATGTGTGACACATATCTTCAACAGCATCCTGTCTCTAAAATAAATCCCAATGTCAAATCCGCAGTTGAGGATGCAGTTAATGCTATATTAAAGATCTCGGAGGAGGTTGATGTATCATACTCTAGAGCAAAAGAAAAATAATATGAGGGTTATAATAGCCGGCGGAAGAAACTACAGCGATTATGTTGAGCTTTGTAATATATGTGATGCTGTTTTAGAAGGAACTTCTGATATTGAGATTGTTAGCGGTACTGCTAAGGGGACGGATTCCCTGGGAGAAAGATATTCACTGGAAAGAGGACATGGACTAAAAAAGTTTCCCGCAGATTGGAACAAGCACGGTAAATCAGCTGGCTATATAAGAAACAAACAGATGGCAGAGTATGCTGATGGCTTGATAGCCTTTTGGGATGGCGAAAGTAAGGGTACCCTGCATATGATAAACCTAGCCAAGGAAAGATCCCTAAAAGTCAGGATTTACAACTTTATTTTAAAAAGTATCGTTGATATCTAACGTTTTTGTTTTATCTTTGCATGTGTAAATAACATCAATTAAGTAAAACTAGAGAAAAAAATGCTAGATTTAAACAGCTCAGAGTTCCTAAACGACGAACAGATTCGAGAAATTTGTCCGTCCGCATTTACATCCTCTCCCTCAGGGGACGTAACAAAACACTACACACACATCCCCACTTCTAGAGTTATTCAAGACATGAGACTTTTAGGATGGCAAGTTGTAGATGCCAAGGAAGTTAAGGCAAGAAAAGAGAACACCCTAGGATTTCAAAAACATGTAATTGTATTCAGAAACCCGGAGGTTACTATCGACAGTAAAGATGGTGACGAAGTATTTCCCCAAATTTTGTTGACCAACTCACACAATGGAAAAAACAGTTTTGGTTTCCAGGCCGGGATATACCGTGCAGTTTGTGAAAATGGATTGGTTGTTTCGAAGGAGGAATACGAGTCTCTAAGAATCAGACACCTGGGGTATACTTTTGAGCAGCTCCAGGAAAAAGTTCGTGATATGGTGGTAAAGCTTCCCCTGACAGTAGAGAGCATGAGAAAAATGAAGGAGGTTGAACTCAGCCAAGAAAAGGCAATCGAGTTTGCTAACCGTGCACTTCTCACAAGATTTACTGACGACAACATCGAAAGTCTTCAGATAGACATCGAGACTATTCTAAACCCAGCACGGGAGGAAGACTCTGGTAACGATCTCTGGAGAATATTTAATGTTGTTCAGGAGAAGATCACAAGAGGAGGTTTCGAGTACACTTACAAGAACAAAAGAAGAAAAGCGAGGGAGATCAAAAGCTTCATTCAGGATCATAAGATCAACGAAGAACTTTTCAGTCTTGCTTTAGAATACGCGAACTAAGAGGTGAGGATAGGTGAGAGTACCCCTTTATTAGTAGACCTATCAAGTTTTGATAACTTCCAAGATTATTTTTCTTCTCTAGACAAAAAATCAAGGAAGAGTCTACTTCCATCTCTCAAGAAAAACTCAAATACAGTTCATTCGGAAATCCCCCTGGATCCTGGTATCCTGGGGGATTTTATGCGAATGTGGGAAACTCAACCATTGCATGATGGATCTTTTCCTAGATGGGGAAATTGGTCTCCTGAAAGCATAATAGATCTACACGAAAATACCCCAGCTAATGTTGTTCTTTTCTCCATTTCCATGGACAGTCAGATTGTTTGTCTTCACTTTGTATTTGTCTGGGAAGGATATGTCTACTGTAACTCACCCCTTTATAATAAATCTAGATTTTCACATCTAGAGATATCCAAGTTTGCTTGGCTTAAGCTTTTTGAGTGGGCCATAGGAAGTGGAATGAGGTATATAGATATGTGTGGACCTTACTGGTTACCCAATAGTTGGAACTCTGTTAAAGCAAACAAACAACCGGGAAATGAACCTGGGGATTTTGGGTATAAGTGGAAACTAGTACCGGAGGATCAAAAAAATGTCATCTCAGATCCTGATCTCTCAGTCACATTTTGTGATTCCTGCGGGTATAGAGGGGTTTATTATGAAGGTGGTAAAATTTGTAATTGTAGGATGAAAGACATTTTAATAGTTGCACACCCCGACGACGAGGCAATATTCTTTGGCAATTGGCTTATTAAAAACAAGGGGTCTGTTAGAGTAATTTGTGTTACTGGTGGGAGTGATCTCATTAGGAAGGGGGAGTTCTTGAAAGTAATGGGGAGATTGGGAATATCCGAATATGAGATATGGGATATGAATATGAGTCTCCTACCATTTTCTCAGGCGGAAACGGACGAGATAAGGTATAGATTTAGGAATATTTTGGAATCCGAAGATATTTCCAGAATAATAACACATTCATCTTACGGTGAATATGGTCACTTTCAACACATTCTTATAAATAGAATGGTTTCTGAGATTTTCCCAACGGAAAAAATCTGGGTGTATGACATATCAGCATCTGCAATAAAACCCGACGAATCGTTATCAAAAATGGAGATTTGCAAGATTTACAGATCGCAATGGGATACCGGGGTGATGGAGATTAAAAATTCTCTGTGTACTGGATCTGATTGGTATAAGCACACTGTGGGTTTTAATATGATAGACCACGAAAGCATCATCCCACTATCAGAATCCGTATCAAAGTTTTCTGCCTGTGTAATAAACCCAAAGTCAATCACAAACTATCCTTTTTATGATTTCTTTTTTGAACTCTCTAAAAGACTTTCCGATTTGGGCCACCGGGTAGAAATAATGGACTCGCCATCAGAAGACACTGAAGTTGATATACACATTTGCTTTCTTCCTGAGGATGCAGAAATTCTCTCCTCGAAGGGGATCCCTTACTTTTTTATAGTTCCCGATGATACTTTTCTAGATGATGACCACCGATCTTTAGATCAGGAGGCATTAAAAAGGAGTATTGTAGGTTCTGTTAGATCCTCGGTTCGAACTAAAAAGTTAAGAAATTACCTTGGAAATTTCTTAAACCTAGTTTATATTCCTAATTATAGACCATGGGAGGAGATAGTAATGGACTTCGAGTCAAATATACTAATGGGGATAAAATGGAAAATTCTATCAAATTATAAAAACCTGGACTCCCCCAAAGACCCCGTCAGTGATTATTTTCACGACGGCACTGGGACCATGGACTTTTTATACACAGGACCTTCAATTAATTCTTGTGTAGTCTCCCTCCTTGACTCTTCCGGAACAATGGTTTCCTACTACGAATTAAACCTTATATCTGGTCAAAGATACTGGATAGGTATAGATCCGAGGTTTTTCAAAGAACCGTTCACTTTGGTATGTAAGGGGGTAGATTCATACGAGACCATTTGGACGCAAAACATAGTTTTCTAAAAATATATAGATCTAAAAATAAGTAGATCTAAAATGGCTGCAAAAGCAAAAACATCGAGCGTTTCATCTTTTAGAAAGAAGGCTAAAAAAAAGAGACCAGGAATTCATTCCAAGTGCAATCAAAGCTCACATAAAAGTGGGAAGAACTACAAGAAAAAGTACGTGGGTCAAGGAAGGTAGTTTTTTAATTCGGCTTATTTTCTTTATATTTGCTTTATGAGCAGAAATAAGTCAACCGGGATAAATCCCAAAAATGGAAATTTAGTAGACATATTCTACGGATGGGACGAAGTACCTGGGTTTAAACCCGGGTATTTTTTTCAAGTTTATTCGAGAGATCCGGAAGAGATAAAGAATTCCCCCGGGAAAGAGGGAGTAATAGTCAACGAAGGATTCATAAACGGTATAACAAAGGAGGAGTTAATTTCTCTTTCAAAAGTGTGGAATTGTAGGGTTATTGTCTGAAAATGAGTTTGTTTGGGCTTTTCTTTTTAATGGGATTCATTTATTTTATGAATTTTGTTATATACTGGAAAAAATAGATCCAATGCAACACTTATTTCTGACTTTCTTACTTCTTATACCCTCTCTAATGTCGCATTCACAGAACTCTGATGAAAGATGGATTGGTAGGATAGCTGCTAATGTTTCTGGATATAATTCATTGTCGGTTAGCATAGAAAGAGAATTCACACAGGGTAATTGGACTTTTGGTCCCAAGCTTGAACTCCTGAATCCTTTCGGGTGGATATCTTATAAAACCGAAAATGGAGTAGAGCAGATGAATTCACAGGTGAGAATTTATCTCGCTAGGGTAGAATGGCACAAGAGTGATAAAATCGGATTTGGTGCATCCCCTTTCTGGATGCTTGGACCTGTTCCGAGGAAGGGGTATTATCTTACTCCGAGTTCCGTCTGGATATCCTATAACATATCCGATAAGAATCAAATGGAGATTTCTGCCACTAATTCTCGAGATCTTTTGCTTCAACTGAGCTTTAGAAAACAAATCTAGAGATATATAATACATGAATTACCTCAATGAATATGATGATTCCGAACTCGGGGATCTGCTGGGTGATCTTTCATCCATAGGACTAGAAACTCCTAGGGGAACTGTCATATTCTGGTTTTCTGAATATGATGTACCCCGGGTAGAGTTACTGGTTTCTTCCCATCCTGCCCAAACACTTGCACTTTATCTCAAAAATGGATTCTTTGGTCCAGATTTGGTTAAAGCAATTTCTAGCAAATATCCGGATATGAGAAAATCATCTCTTTTGGATTTTATAAAGGGTAACGATAAAGTATCAACCGATATGGGTGATTGGTTTGGTTATCTTGAAAAAAATGGTAAAAAGATCTCCAGATGGTTTATCGTTAAGGATCTTGTACCACAGCAATCAATCAGATCCCCATATTATCTAAGGTATGCTAATTGTCTTAATCCTTATTTGGTAGTAGAAGCTTTAAAAGAGCACTTCACTAACATAGAGGAAAAATTAAAGTCCAGAGGTCCTAGTCCAAGAAAAGAAAGTCAATCAGATTCTACCGATTGGTAGATTTTTGCGGCCCCCGTCGCCAGATCCCGACCATTTCACCGCGGTCGGGATTTTTTTTGTTGTTTTTTAGAAATTAATTCGTATATTGCGGTATAAATCAAAAAGAAAATGAAAGAATCCAATACAGTATCTTCCGTTGATTCAAAGACCGTTCATAGTTTTTATGTTAGTCGATTAATAGATTCTTTAGAGAATGATTACAAGAAGTGGGAGATTAAATACTGTGGAGGAGGACCAGGGTGGGCTTGGACTGAGTACTATAGTCCAGAATATGTAAACTCTAACGGGGTAAAGCTACAGTTCGCTGAAACCCTTAATTACACTGGTGCATACATAGACGGAGCTATAGGATGGACAATAGGATTTGCGGATTGGTGGAATCCATTTTCATACAGAACAAGGAGACTCCGTCGGGCTTTTAACAAAATGAAGTCATACCTTAGAACCATAGAGAGAGAAAAAAGAACTCAAAAGCTAATAAAATCACTATGAGCATCTGGGACGAGGAAAAATACAATCTTCTAAGGGATGAGATTTTTAAGTACTATGTTGACAGTCACTGGATACCGCCAAAAAATCCCGACGATCAGCTATTTGGACTTAAACCAATGCTACATAACAGGGAAAGCTTCTGGAACGAGATTAAAAAAAATCCAATTTTCTCCAGACAATGGGAAGTTACGTATGAGAAAAGACTGCTAAGTGATGAGGAGAGATACAATCTTTGGTTTAATCTGAATTATGAAACCGGGATGGAAAGGCATTTCGATCCTAAAAAAATACCTAATTACGATGATCCCTACTGGGAGCCAACCCCAAAATATCTGGTCCATATAAAGTATAAAGATAAAGTTCATAAATTTTATAGATTCTCATGATAATTGAACTAAATGAAAAGGAAAGTGTAAATCTTACATTCTCTGAGGGATCAGTTAAGGTTGCAGTTTATGGCGGTGATTATCTCGTTAAGTGGTACAGCGAGGACGGACAAATAGGGGAAATGATGGTCAAAGATTTTCACTGGGGGGCTTACCCACACAACGATCTTATTAATGAGTGGTCGATAGAATTATGGAAACCAGATGGTTCTGAGATGGTTCTGAGGCAAAAACTCAGTATACCCAATGCCAATATTTTGATAATATTTAATTTCCAGAACCCAATGGGTAAGATCCCAATTTATCCTATCATTGATTACTGCAGATCCATTATGGAAAGGGGAGCGAATCCTTATGTTTTTTTTCATGGTAGTGAATCATTTGATCTGGAAAGATACGGAATAACCCCACTTAGGTTCAATCAGGATATGTCGATTGGATTTTCACACATAATAGAGAAAGATATAGATGGATCGGTTTATTAAGAAATACCACAAAGCACTGTCCTCTGAAATATGCAGGACGGCTATCCAGAAGTTTGAAGATTCAGATAATAGATTTGACGGGCTAACATCTAGCGGTGTAAATAAGAAATATAAATCATCGTACGATCTTATGATCAACGATCAATTGTCCGATCCTACCTGGAAAGACATCTACGATTACATCTTAGAATCCCTCTTCAGTAGAACAGTTGATTATATCTCTACCGTTCCTTTCATATTTCCTGGGACAGAATATTCTAGCCGCTCATTTTTAATCCGGGCAATCCACCAGTCCCTATCCGTAACAAACAATGGATATTTGAGTCTACAGATGCAAAGGTACATCGACACCGATGGGTATTATTCATGGCACTTTGAAAACGAAGGTGGATCTAGTTCTGCTAGGCAGTTGTTCTTTATCTTTTACCTAAATGATATCGATGGTGGAGAAACCGAGTTCTTATACAGTGGTGATAAGATTTCTCCCGAAGAAGGCCTTCTCGTTTTAGCCCCCGCCTTTTGGACACATACTCATAGAGGGAACTCTCCAGGAAATGGACAAACTAAATATATCATTACTGGATGGATAGAAAGCACATCAAATGGAATTAAACCGGAATTTTAAGATAGATGAAGAACCCGATTTTAGAAATAGTTGAAATGTCAGAAGCAAAGGAGACAAAACAGAAAAGGTACCCGAAGGGGATACTGATTGAAGATCACGACCTCCAGACAATCTATAGCAGATATGGTGCATCACAGGAAACTGAATTCGTTGATAAATTTTTCTTAGTCGACGAGATTACAACAGTTTTAGAAAACTGCGGGGTCCCCATTCCGGAGGAAATAGAAAGGGATCTGGAACACAGAATAAAGATAGGATATAGCACCAAGAGGGCGGATCTAGTTTTTGAAGGGCCTGATGATTCAGTTTACTACTTCGAGGTCATGAGTCAGAGTTACAACGGGAAGTGGGACGACGATCACCATCAGCAATTCTATCTCAAATCGACCAGACTCTCTCAGATCTACGAAACCGTGCATTCCTTTGCCATTTCGTTTAAAGAATTCGATCCAGCATATCTGGAGGAATTCCAACAAATGGACAACTGGTATGCAATCCACCTCAGATTTAATGATGGAGGGTATTACGCTGATGTCTATGGAGTGGAAGCTAAGAAGCAAAAGAATGCGGTCAGAAATCTAGAAAAAGAATCTCTAGGCCTCAAATATCTAGAGATCGCTAAGGGATTTGGCTGGAAGAACAGGGGCGACAAACCTCTCGGGTCCTATCTATTTGTTGGGAAGGGCTGGAATGGTATGAAGTATAGAGGTATCGAATGGGTCATGAGCTCTAGAGAGGGAAGAATAGGTATTAAATTACAAGGAAATCTCTACAAGGAGGAACCATTCAGGACTATAAATATGGATCCTGACAAGATCACTTCTACAATAGAGTCTAGAGTTCCCGGAGTAAAATTCTTACCACCTAAAAACTCATCCAAGCCAGGGGAAAGAGACAGAGCTTATTATTTTGAGTACGATAAAGAGGATTACTCGGAGCAGAACCTAGAAAAATTAAGACTGGTAACCGAGGTTTTTGCTGAGGTGTTTGGCCTTTCGGACTTGCTTGGATAAATAAATAATGATTGATCCAGGACACTATGTAATAGCAATAATCTGGGGGTCCTCACTTATTCTGTCCTCTTTCATTTTAATAGCTACGAGGAAAAAGAGAAAACCAAAAACGAATGACGACGAAAAAAGGATATTTTTTAAGCGACGAGGAATTTAATAAGTTTCTTGAGGGAATTGGTGGACTTGAAAATGGGTATCGTACGGATCGTCCGCCAATAAAGGAGAGATATATTTGTGGATGTGGTAATGGATGGCTAGGTCTTATCAAAGACCTTATAGAGAGTTGCATAGACAAAGGATGGGACAAGCAGATCTGTCAGATCAAAGAGAAGTTTGGAGGTCTGAGATTTTATATAAACTCTGCCCCTCGGGAAGTGCATGATCTTATTTCTGAAGCTGAGAATAAAAGTTATACCATTTGCGAAGAGTGTGGAAATGATGGCTCTCTTAGAAACGACAAGAGATGGTGGAAAACTTTATGTGACTCGTGTGAAAATGATGAAACCGGAACAAAATAAATCTCTTCCTAGAGTAGTCCATTGTAAAAGAGAAGAATTTGATGTCTATATCGGCAGGGGAAGTAAATGGGGAAATCCATATTCTCACCGAAATGGAACTCTTGCTAAATACGTTGTTGAAACCAGGGAGGAGGCTATTCAAAAATATGAGGAATATCTTCTTGGTAATCAGGATCTTTTATCTGCAATATCCGAACTTAGAGGAAAGACTTTAGGGTGTTGGTGCAAACCTAAATCTTGTCATGGAGATGTTCTTTTAAAATATGCAAACCCAACCGGACAAAATCTTTTTTAAGATATATAAAGAAAATCTAAAGAAAAATGAATCACCTGAGGGAATACGATTCCGACGAAGAAAAGATGCTTGGAGACCTCCAAAATCTAGGTCTTTCACCAAAGCCTCATCATTACTATATTACATATATCTCTTCTTATGATGACCGCGAATTTGGGGGGGAAGCAATCAGTTTATCTGCTAGTAATTTAGTTGATGTCGCATCGATGCTTCTGGAAAATTTTGGGATGTTTGACGAGGTTGAAGAACCAGACTTCGAGAAACACGTAGCAAAGTATAAGAATATAACAGGTATACTTGATCATGTTGAGGAGGGTTTCTACCAAAACGGAAGTGGATTCACTTACTCTGTATGGGAACTTACACCTAAAAATAACGTAATTAGTGAAGGCGGAGATTTTGAAGCAGCACCACTATCTAACCCAGCCCAGTGTTATCAAATCGGGAACTCTAGATTCTCTGACTTTGATCGGGTACTGAACGACAAGCCCTACGGGAATATTTAATCTTTTTGATATTTTTATCTGGATTTTTTTGATCGGATTTTTTATATTTGTAAAATATAAAATTCGACAAATGAAAAATCCATTTCTGAATCTGTTTACAAAAAACCCGATATCCGTGGTAACCTGGATGGTTGTCTCCGGATTTTTAATACTGTGCTCTTACCATGTTGCACGTTTTAGCAACAAGAAAACTATAACTACTAAAGTTTCCGACAAGGAGAGGATAACTAAGACCTACGAAGACGGTAGAATCGAGTCTTACTACCTCATTTTTACAGACAGCGGAACATTTAAGCTTGAAGACGAGCTTTTGTACGGAAACTTTAATTCCAGTGATCTTTATGGGAGAATCCGTAGGGATAGCACTTACCAATTCACAGTGATAGGTTTCAGAGTGGGAATTATTAGTGAATATCCGAATATAATCGAAGTAAAATGAAAGAGCTGATTTGGAAATTTGACGTCCCCATTATAGACGCATCACACAAAGGTGTTGTTAGGGTGGATCTCCCACAATCATCCGAGGTTCTAAGTTGCGGGGCAGTGGGAGATAGGCTATTCATTTGGGCTAAATTCCTATCTGACTCCAGAGATCTGGATTTCGTTCCCCGCTACTTTGAAGTTTTTGGTACAGGACATGAGATCACAAATGATATGGGAATAGAAAGAAAATTTATCGGGACAGCATTTATGCATGGTGGATCCCTTGTTTGGCACGTATTCGAAAGATTAGATTGAGAAAAATGAGCAATATACTAGAAACCCCCATGGAGTTCATAGAGAATTCTATAGAAATCGGGATCAAGATATCGGAGGCAAGAGACAGAGGTAAGAAAATGCACGTCCGGGATTTTGGAGGACCATATGGAAATGATTTAATCAACCTATACTTTGTTGGACAAGGTCTTTGTCTGGACGTGAGAGACGCAATCGGATCGGTTGAGGTTATCACCTTAAGTTGGGAAAAAGAAACTTTCGGTTACTTTAGTGGAGGACCTAGAAGACTACTCAGTCTTCCTGCACTCAGAAAGCTAAAGAGGCTAATGGTTTTGAATGAAATCAATCAC
>Ga0099848_1001113_pt1 | contig 12599 bp, 8 predicted proteins | sample CB_VirMetaG_3_FD_78179 | JGI IMG/M metagenome (GOLD analysis project Ga0099848, IMG submission 78179) | Freshwater to marine saline gradient viral communities from Chesapeake Bay - CB_1508_1S Viral MetaG | ecosystem: Environmental > Aquatic > Marine > Coastal | place: USA: Chesapeake Bay... | reverse complement strand
AGTTTATCTACACTGGTCGCATGGAAGCTGCCTACCACACCCCTGGCACCCCTATCCTTGGTAGCGGTGATCCTCCGGTGGCTGAGAAGACCATCCTCATGGATGACCTGCTTGTCTCAAGCGCATTCTTGTATGATCTCGATGAGACTCTTGCTCATTACTCGCTGAGGTCGGAGATTTCTGCTAAGATCGGTCATGCTCTGGCTGAAGCTTATGACAAGAAAGTCTTCCGTTCTATTGCTCTGGCTGCTCGTCAGGCACACCCCATCACTGCCGCTCCTGGTCCCGAGCCTGGCGGTTCTGTGATCAACCTTGGCGCTGGTAACGCCTTTAACGCTCAGGCTATCGTTGACGCTTTCTTTGAAGCTGCTTCGATCCTGGACGAAAAAAATGTTCCTAGCCAAGGTCGTACCGCTGTGCTGTCCCCGCGTCAGTACTACGCCCTGATCTCTCAGGTCGATACCAATATCCTGAACCGTGACTTCGGTGCTACCTCTGGCAGCCTGAACAGCGGCGAAGGTCTGTATGAGATTGCTGGCATTCAACTGCGTCGTAGCAACAACCTGCCCTTCAACGCTGGTACTGTTGCTCGCGTGAACGGTGAGAACAACGATTACAGCGGTAACTTCACTGGTCACTGCGGTCTGATCTATGGTCGTGACGCTGCTGGCGTTGTCGAAGCCATCGGTCCTTCCGTGCAAACCACTGGCGGTGACGTGAAGGCAATGTATCAGGGCGACCTGATCATCGGTCGTCTTGCCATGGGCTGCGATTGGCTGAACCCCGCTGCTGCTATTGAACTGACTGCAGTTTGATAACGAGGTACCAACATGATTATTCCTGGTACTTCTGTTGTCGTTAAAATTAATCCTGGCATTGGCCTGACCAAATCCCAGACTCTGAACCCTCAAACCCCTGTGGAAGTGGGTCGTGAAGTGTCTGGTGGTGTTGAAGGTGATAAAGTTAATGCCAGTACGCTCCCACAATCTTGGTGATTTAAATGGCTAATGTTGCTGCTACCGTAGGCGAATACGGTGTGGCTGGTCGCGTAACCGTTGCTCAACTGGTCGATGCTATTGCTGACCAGACTGGCGCTCTTTCTACCTCTAACTTCTCTATTGAGGGTTTGGCGGCTGATGGGGAAGGTGTCGCTGTCCGTCACTCTGTTTCCAAAACTTCTTCGGGTTTCGGTAATTCTGTCTCTGCTTCGGAGGTTTACTCCGTGACCCAAGGTCTGCGTTTTGCATACCCTGGTGTTGAAGCTGACAGCCCTGCTGTTACTCGTACTGATCTGGTCGTTGACTGATCTTTAATTAATCTGGGGCTCCTTCGGGAGTCCCTTTTTTTATTTATAAATATGACGTTCCCCACTACTTTTGATTCTGAGACCGAACTCTCCAGCGTAAACTCAATACTGGGGATCATTGGTCAAGCCCCGATCACTACGCTAGATTTTACTAACCCAGAAATTTCTTTTATTTATCAACTTCTTAATGAAGCTAGTAAAGATATTCAAAACGAAGGATGGGTATTTAATACTGAGTTAAACTATACTTTGACTAGAAACACAGACAATAAAATCCCTATTCCTAAAAACATGTTGCGTGTTGACGTAACAGATGGTCAAAGTAATAAACTGAGTAACCCAGTTAAACGGAACGATTTTCTGTACAACAAAGTAACGCATACAGACGTATGGGAAAATGATATTTATGCAGATATTGTTTGGTACTTTGAATATGAAGATCTTCCTTCTGTGTTTAAACGTTACGCTGTTTACAAAGCAGGTACTCGTGCTGCTACACAGATGGTAGGTAACCCTCAACTAGCTCAGTTGTTGGCTGCACAAGAACTTCAAGCACGAGCTGCTTGTATGGAATACGAGTGTAATCAAGGCGGTTATACCATGTTTGGTTTTGGTGATAACACTAATTACACTGCTTATAAACCACATCAAGGACTGAGCCGAGTAGTATGACAAGCATTGCACAAAAAATTCCTAGGTATATTTTTGGGATGTCTGACCAACCCGATGAACTTAAAGTTCCTGGGCAAGTTCGTGATGCTGAGAATGTGCTACCCGATGTTACCCTAGGTCTATTGAAAAGACCGGGTACTAAATATGTAAGTGAACTAACTACTAATTCTGAAGGTACTTGGTTTACTATTTATAAAAATAACCGTGTCGATAATGACGAGCGGTATATTTGCCAAATCACGCGAGCAGGTAATGTTAATATCTGGAGCATGAAGTCTGGCAAACCTATGATCGTAAAGTATTCAGAAGATCCTATCGATCCAAACGGTGAACAGGTAACTGGATTTTATACTGCTGCTGGTTTAACTGATTCTGGTGCTCCTGAAGATTATTTTAAACACAACAACAATAATGATCTTCATACAATGAGTGTCAACGATTATACGTTTGTCACTAACAAAAGAGTTTCTGTGTCTATGTCTGATAGCGTTACAGAGAAACGTCCGTATGAAGCATTTGTAGAACTTAAGGCGATAGCTTATCGTCAAAGATATATTCTTGATTTTGATAAACCCGGTCAAAACCAACCAGCTCAACCTCCTGTAACTTTTACAAGAGCTAAAAAAGTTAGCATTAGTCCTGTTGGCTGGAACCTTAGCACGTATTGTGTAGGAGCACCTGGCTGTGCTAGAGCTGGTCAATGGACCACAACTCTTAGTTCAGGTGCTGATAAAACTGGATTAAACGTTACAGTTACTAGCAGTTGTCAAGCTGTTCCTGATGGTTGTACTGGTAACAGTGTTAGTGAATCTTACAGCCTTACCGCTACTCTTAATGATGGAGGAGTTGGCTGGCAAAAAGGTGATAAAATTTCAACTACAGTTGGATTTAATCCAGTTTTAATTACTGTTACCGAAGTTACTACTGAAACAACGACAACCGCTAATGATGGTAGGGCTGAATTTATAGAAGCAACTACAAGTAATAATCTTGATGCTACTACAATTCTTTCAGATCTTGAATCTGATATTACAGGATTTGGTGCAGGGTATACTGTTGAAAAAATAGGAAACGGTTTATACATCACTAATACTTACCCCTTTGTTATTAGAACTCCAGACCCTACGTTGATGGATGTAGTCTCAGCTTCAGATCAACAAGAAGAAGGTGAAACCACTGAAAACTACATTACTCAAGTTAACAACATTGGTCGTCTTCCTATTAAATGTAAGCATGGATATATTGCTAAAGTAGTAAATACTGGAGCTGAAGAAGATGATTATTATGTTCAGTTCTATGGTAACAATAATCTAGACGGTGAAGGTGTTTGGGAAGAATGTGCTAAACCTGGCATACCTCATACCCTTAACAGTTACACACTGCCTCACGTTATTATCCGTACAGCTAACTTTACTGTAGACTCTGATGATGATTTGATTTCTGAGTTTTATGTAGGACCTGTATTGTGGGGACCACGCGCTGCTGGAGATGAAGTAACTAATCCTCGTCCTAGTTTTTGCCCACCTCCTGGTGCTGACTTTGGTAACACCATTAATGCTACAGTATTTTTCAGGGATCGTCTTGTTTTTTTAAGTAAAGAAAACATTATCATGTCTAGGACTGGAGAATACTTTGATTTCTTTGGTCAGTCAGCTTTGACTATTGCTGATAATGATCCTATTGATGTATCTTCTAGCAGTACTGTACCTGCTATTTTACACGAAGGTTTGGTTGTTCCTTCTGGATTAATTGTAGCTAGTCCAAACCAACAGTTTTTGTTGCGTACCGACAATGACTTGCTGTCTCCTTTGACAGTTAAAATTACTAACATTTCTAGTTATAATATTAACCCAAATACCAAGCTTCTTTCTTTGGGAACTACTGTTGGGTTCTTTAGTAACACTGGTAAATATAGTCGTTTCTATGAAATGCTAAACGTTACCAATAATGTAGACCCAGAAATTGTTGAGCAAAGTAAATCTGCTGGAACTCTTCTACCACAAGATTTAGAGTTAATTGCTGACTCACAAGAAAATGATTTAATTCTAGCATCAGAACGTGGTAGCAATCAAATCTGGTGTTATAAATATTTTAATACCGGTGAAAGAAGGGTACTAAGTTCTTGGTTCTATTGGACTATGATTGGTGAGGTTGTACACCAAACCATGATTAAAGATAGTTATTACGCTGCTTTAGAAGTAGACAGTGGTTCTGTATATTTAGTACGTGCTGATTTACGTCCTTTGCGTAATACTACTACGTTTACTGAAGACGACTTCCGTATTCACTTTGATTACTATGCATCAGTTGTTGAAGCAGATATGACTTATAACTCGTCTACTAATGCTACTACGTTTACGTTACCTGTACCTTATTTTAGTACTGAGGAACTAAAAGCATTTAGCATGGGCAATGAACCAGGACGTATTGGTGACATCACAGTTACTGGTGCAACTGGTAGTCTGCAAGGTGACTGGACTGATGATCCTATTGCTTTAGGGTATACCTTTGATATGCGTGTAGAGTTTCCAACTATTTACCCTACATCTAAGAGTGGGTTGTCTGGATCATTGCAAGCAGATAATCGTGGGTATCTAACTCTTAATAGAATTAAGATTACTCTTGGTGATTCAGGTTATTATGAAGCTAAGCTAAAATCTTTTGGTAGAGATGATCGTGTTATTACATACGAGTCAGCTACTTCAGGTACTTACCGAGCTAACACAGCTTCTATTCGTGATGAGACTACGTTAACAGTCCCTGTCTACGATAAGAACATTAATTTTAATTTAGAACTTTCTTCTAAACACCCCTCTCCTACTACATTGTATGCAATGGAATGGGAAGGAAATTATACCAACAAGTATTATCGAAGTGTCTAAAGTTGAAATCCGCCCAGCAACGATTGAGGCTGCTATTGAGGTAGCCTCTAACTTGCTTCCTGAGGACCGCAGAGAGGTCGAAGAGGGGCATGGCCAAGATCCTATGGTCGTGCTCCCTGAGGCTGTTTCTAGAGGCTTCTGCGTGTACTTCACGATGCCTAACGGCAAGACTGCCGGAATGGCAGGTATCCATGACAACGGAGCAATCTGGATGTTATGTACACCAGTTATTCGTGACTACCCAATAGCTTTTGCACGTGAAGCTAAAAAATTTATTGACAGCAGAAAGGAGAAGCTGCTCTTCAATATTGTGGATGCACGTAATGTGACCCACGTAAAACTTCTCAGATTCCTTGGGTTTAAGTTTATCCGAGTGATTACTTACGGACCCAATAACTTACCCTTTATAGAATTCTGTAAATTATGTGCGGACCCGCAACAGCTATCGGTGTAGCAACTGGTCTTTCTCAGGGAGCTTCAGCGCTTGGCAGCTTCCAACAAGGTAGAGCCCAAACTGATGCTACAAACCGTGCTCGATTGAATCAATATCGAGACACGATAATGATGAATGAATTCCAGTTTCAAGGACAGGAAGCTATTAGGCGAGCAGCAATTAACGATTACCAAGCTGGTCTTCGTGAAAGTGATCTTGCTTTAGGTGAAGTCCGAACTGGTCTTGATAAACAACTTGCTGAACGAGTAGCAAAGTCTAGATTTGAAAACCTTGCTGGACAACAAAAATTGCTTCAGACTCAAGGTAGAATGGCTGCAACAATGCAAGCAGGTAGAGGTCGTGAACGTGCGATGGCTTTGGCTGCAGGCGCTGAAGGTATGCGTGAATCTCTAGTTATGGATAACTTACTCCGTGCTAGGTTTGCAGCAGCAGACACGTATCGTGGAGCAGCAGATCAAGCTACGTCTTATCGACGACAACTGTTTAGTAAGGTACCCCTTCCTACTCGTAGGGCTCCTCTACCTTCTGCACCTGTCATGCAATCTGGACCTTCTGCTTTGTCTTTGATTGGCGGTCTTGGTAGTGCAGCACTTGGCGGTCTTAGCGCTGGTATGGGAGCTGCTAGTGATCTAGGTAAAATCGGTGGAGTACCGGGAGCGGGAACACCTAGTGCTTTGGTTCAAGGTATAGATGTTCCTATTAATCAAATGCCTGCTGGCATGGCTTTCCCTTAATTAATTAATTATGGCTGAATTTGAATCATTTGCACGAGTACCTGGGTTTAATCCTAGGGCTGTCGTAGATACTGCTAGTCGAGTTAGGGAAAGCACCCAACGACAATTACAGCAAGCTCAAGCTTTCTTTAATTCTAATCGTATTGTAGATCAACAACGTATTGAAGATTCACGTTTTGTTGGTCAAGATTTAACTGCCTTGGCACCTTTTGCTGGATCTCTTGCTAAATACTACGAAAAGCTAGCAAAACAAGAAGCAAAAGATATCGCCACTGGTGAGCAATTTGCAGCACTGTTTGATCCTAATTTTATTGTACCTGAAGAAGCTCAAACTCTTCTTCAAGGTGAACTTCAAAACTCTGCTATTGGAGAGCAAGCTAATGCGTTAGAAGCTTCTGGTCAGGAAGTAGCAGCTGAGGAACTACGTAAATCTCAAAACCGTATTGGTGCTGGAGTTACTAATGAAAAGGCGTTGCTAACTGATGCACGTTCTCGGTACGCAGCTGATATTCTTGAACTAGTTAATAGCGACGAGCTGCAAAAACTTTACAAAGCTGATCCTCAAGGAGCGCTTGAACTAGCCACTAAAATTTGGATTAGAAACAATAACCTTCAGTACACTACTAAGGCTAATTTTGTAGGACTTCTTGGTGAGACTATCAGGAACACTAATTCTTACATGGCACAAAATGCTGTCAGTGAAAGAATTAAATCTGAAAAAACTGAACGTCTTGCTGAAAACGATAGACAAGCTGTTAATGCTGTCATTGGCTTGACTGAGAGTAATGCTACTACTACATTCCAAACCCTCAGTGAAGCTTATTATAACGACAACAATGGTATTGTAACACGTGGCGCTGCTAATCGTAGAGCTGCTGAACAGCTGTTGAATGCTGCTGCACTGAAAGGTAAAGATCGTTTAGATATTGCAGCTGCAGCTTTGACTAAGCCTGATCAAGCTAATACATCTTTGGCTGACACTTATCCTACTATCTATCAAGGAGCTGTCAAAGCAGCAACCCAAGAACGTGAACGGATTAAACTCCAGAAGCGTCGGGATGTTATGGATAAGTTAGGTAAAGCCCTTTTAAATGTACCTTTTGCTCAACGTGGACCTCTTATTGAAGGTGCTATTAAAGAGCTGGGTTCTGATGTGGAAGGAGTTATTCAGCTTCGTAATCAGTTTGAAAATCTAGAAGCTACCCCTGAAACGTTTGCTCAGGAACAAAAACTTATAAAAGATATTGCAGCTGGTAGAACTCCTACTCCTGAGGAGATTTTTCAAATGCAAGCTAGCGGGCAAATTACTAGAAAAGGTGCCATTACTGCTCTGCAAGATGTCAACCGTAGAGTTGGTCCAGCTAAAGAAGTTAAAACAGCTATTAGAGCTACAGCTAAGCAAAGCTTTGCAACTGAGTTGTCTAACGTTACTGGCATTCTAATTGATCCAACTACCTTTAACGTATTAGGTTTAAAACGTGAACCTACTATGATTCTTAGTCCTGATAAAGCTAAGGTTATTACTAGGTCTTATTTACGTGATCTAGACAATCATTTGCGTGATGTGTTGTACAGTCTAAATTACGGTGAAATGAGTCAAGGTCAAATCACTGAAACTTTGAGGAAAGCTGAGCAGCAATTTAGAAAAGATCAGATGCTAACTCCTGGTGGTGCGTACTACTTTGAAGGTTTGTTTAAAAACGGGGTGTTTCCTGATGCAAATAACCCTGATCGAACCAAAATTGAAAAATCATTACAACGGTTTGGTACTGTAGTACCCGCTGCTAATCCTCCTGCTCCTGGTCGAAATGATTACAGAACCAATTGGAACCCTGATTCTGGTTTTGCACCATTGAGAGGTAAATATAAGCCTGGAGATCTTTTGTATTCTGAAGACGAAACTAAAGATTTAGATGCTAACTTTGCAGATAAAGGGGTATCTCCTGAACTAGCTAGGTTTGCTTCAGAAGCTAATACTACGCCATTGGCTATTCTTAATGATCATTTGAATCAATATAGAATGCCAGCAATGGAAAGGATGGAACCACAGAAAGCAAACAAACTTGGTGGTAAAAGTCAATACTCAATTTCTAACCCTAAATTTATTGAAGACGCCCCTAAATTTGTTCCCGCTTTTTGGGCTGCAGGTTTTTCTTATAGAGGTGGTCTGGTTGCTGCGGCAGCTATGTATGGTAATTCTGTTGCTACTAAGACAGATTATTTTAGGGAGAAAGATTTTGTAAACGAATTGGTTAGAACTTTGACTCCACAAGAACTTGAAATGCTGCAGAAACCAAACCTTTCTTATAGGCAATTAGTCCGTATTTTTAAAGGTATTCCCCCAGAGCAGCTAATAAATGTGACTGCTCGAATTAGAACACTTACAGAGAAACCGTAATGGTACTACCTATTGGAGGATCAGGTGCGCCTGGCTTCGATGAAGAGCAGCAGCCTCAGTCTGAGGACATGATTAAGCAGGCTGCTACTACAGCTCAAGAAAAGAAAAAACCGAGAGGTATGATCACTCAAGTTGGTGAGTGGATGCAAGAAAACCTTGATCCGCTTAATCAACTTGATACTTTGCTTGATACAGCAGCAGCTGTAACTAAAGACATCCCTGTCACTGGACAGATGATGCAAGCCGCTGCAGATGTTATCCCTAATCGTCAGGAAGCTCAAGAACTTGTTTCTAAAATTCCAGTCATTGGGAAACCGTTGGTTGGTCTTGGAGCTGGTATTGATCAAGGTTTAATGACTGCTGTTGGTATCACACCTTTAGCAGCTATTGCTAATCAAGATGCGTCTTGGAACAATCGTCCAGCTGTTCTTACAGATGACGATGCTCTAAGTGGAGCTATTTATGACATTGCTAAAATTATAGCTCCTGGAGTTATTTGGAAAAGGTTTGGTGTTAATCCAGCTTCGTCTTTAGGAGTACGTGGTATTGAGTCTGGTGTAGAAGCTCTTAGCCAAGACTCTGCAGAAGATCTGATTGCAGGTAGAACTCTTGCTGAACAGTTTGGTCGTTTGTATGGTACTGCTACTGGATCTGAAGAAGCTGGTGCTAAATTTACCCGTCAATTAATTGAAGGTGATGCTGCTGCTGTTCAACCTTTCCTTTGGACTTGGAAATTACTGAACAACTATAGCATCAACACTGTTGCTGATTCTGTATTTGGTCTGCTTGGTAAAGGTGGACAAGCTTTGATGCGTAACCTTGCCAACAACCAAGGTAATGTCGCTGAGATTGCTCGGGTTCTTGGTACTGATGAAGACTCGGTTGTCCGTGCTTTGACGGATACTAAATCTCCAGACTACAACCCTGATGTAGAACCGTCTGAAGTTATCACTTCTAAAAACGTTGGTTTAAAAACTGACAAGGATGGAGTAAACCAAGCAGCTTTGGTCAACCAAGTGTTGACTGAGATCAATGGCGGACAAATGGATCCTAATGATCTTAGTAACTTCTTCTATGATTTTGGTCGTTTTGCTGATGATGAAGCTGCTGTTATTTCTATTCGTAATGCTTTCCTAGGTAAGAACGCTATTGAAGCTGGTTCTGTTGCCCGAGCACGTATTCTTAAAGGTACAGTTGATTTTATTCGGGACTATAAAGATCTGCTAGGTAAAGATAACGAAGCACTCTTGCTGCAGATGTCAGATAAATTTAAGTTTGACGATATCAATCCTAGGCTTAAAGGACCAAGAGCCAAATGGTTTACTAGGGAAGCTATGGATGAATTGAAGAACTTTGAAAATTATTTTGAAAAGTATTTTCGCTTGGATGTTCAATCTGAAGAAGGCTTGATGGGATTTGCATTCTCTCGTTACTTGTCACGTCAAGCTGGTGCAAAGTTGTCTGAGGTTGCTCAACAAATTGGTGAGTTGCAACAAAAAAATCTTGATTATAGTGACCTAGTTAACAATGTTTTGATCCCCAATCAAAAGTTTTTACGTGCAGCGTTGTCCCCAATTAGATACGCTCAACGTACTTTCTTTTTGCTTGGTGAAGTTCAACAAGACGAAATGTTGCGAGACATTTCCATATTGATGGGTGAAACTCCTGGCGTTGTTAAACGTGCTTTGGGTGCTAAACCTGGGGACCTTGCTAAAAAGAATCCAGGACTTACTGTCAATGGAGAACGTATTCAAATTAAAGTTGGTAAAAACGACACTGAAATTGATACGCTAGAGCAGCTTTGGAATCTTTCACAGCAAGGCAATGCTCAAGCAAAAGAATTGTTTGAACTAGCAATTGAAAACCTTAGGTTTGGTGATCCAGATAAAGTCCTTACTAACCTGGCACTAACTAAAGATATTGTAAGACACGCTCTTCGTAGCAAAGAACCTGCTCAACGTTATTTCTACAACGTCGTAGCCTTGGGTCAAATTAGCACTCCAGTCAACGCTATTGGTGCTACTGTGTTCCGTCAATCCCTAGAGCCTGTTGCTTTAGGTTTTGCAGCATTTGACCGGCTCAACCGTAACGTTAAACCTAAAGATGCCTTGTATGGTCTTGGCATGTTCTTTGGCGGTTTGAGTCAGATTAAAAACAGCTTTAAAGCAGCTCACCGAGCTTTCTCTACTAACGTTCCTGCAGCAGGTAAAGATCGCTTTACTGATAGCTACGCAAGTAATCTGCGTATTGAGTTAGATAGCATCAAAGAAATGCATGAATACCAACGCATGCAGATGCAGAAACGTAATGCAAATCCACTTGAATTTGCCACTGCTTTGCTTGGTCAGTTTGCACGAGAAGCTGCTTACAACCCTTGGCTTAACGGACCTGTCCGTATTTTGATGGCAAGCGATGAATCAGCTAAAGTTATTGGTGCTGGTCAACACGCTTGGGGACGTGCTTTTGTCAACCTTTGGGATCGTAAGGAATTTAGCCCTCGTCAAATGATGGCTCAAGTTCAACTTGAACAAGATAAAATTTTTAAAGGTCCTGCATGGAAAGGTGAAATTATTGATGTTGAGGTTAAGTCTGCAGTAGAACGTACTACGTTGCAAGAATCTTTCAACATTACTGATGACTCTAACCAACTTGAGCGTTATTTCAATGCTCAACAAAAAGCAGGTTCTTTGTCTATACTACACAAAGTGTTTAACGCATTCCCTCGTGTAGCTTATCGTCAAATTGAACAAGAGTACATCGAAAACGTTCTAGGTAAAATTCCTGGTGCTGCAAGGATTAATAAGCGTTTGCGAGACATCAGATCAAATCCAGATCCCACTCAACGGATCGCTATTGAATCACAAATGGCACTGGCACAGATGGTCGGCGTTGCTGGTATGATGGCAACAATGGTCCATAAATTCAGTGCAGTTGAAAATGTTCTTGGATTTGAACTTCCTAAGATTACCTTTGATGAAGGTAAGATGATGGTTGAAGGCGAAGAATACGATGCAGCTATAGACTACAATAAATTCTCACCTGCGTCTGTCTGGCTTTCTTTGATGTCTAATGCTACTGAATCTTTCATTACTGGTAAGACATCTGAGCAAACTTTGCAAGATCAAATTCATAGCATGGTTCTTGCAGTATTTGATGATATTGTTGGACGTAACCTGCTGCAAGGTCAACAGAAATTTAGCCGTATTCTTAATCTAGATAGTCCCCAATGGGGTGCTAATGCTTTTGATTTCCTTTGGGATTTTATTAGCCCTGGAACTATAAAAGAACTTGCTAACATTATTCAACCTTACGAAACAATTCAAGACGTTCGTACTTTCCCTGGTCAAGAAGCTTTGTCTCGTGGTGCTCGTGCATTTAGCAACATTCAAAACCCCCCATTGTATGACATCTACGCTAAGACTAAAAAAGCCTATGCTAAGCCTAAGGTAGCTACTAATCGTCCTGAAAGTGGATTATCTCTTCGAGGTAACACTGCTTTGACTACACTATATCCTGGTCAAGTTACTGCAACGCGGTATTATGATCCAGTGATGAAAATGTTGAAGCGTTATGACTATACTGTAGATAGAGATTACCTTCGTCAGATTGCTGGGGTTGAACTAGATGCAGATCAACAATCTTATTTGAGCGAACAAATTCAAGGTAATTTGTACAAAGCTCTTGCTGAATTTGAGAAAAAAGAATCTCCAGGTTTAGATAAACGTTATCAAGATGCAGTTAAAAAGTACGGCAAGGATAGTGATCCAGCCAGAGATGCTTTCAACCGTCGTCGTGGTCGTTTAAACCAGCTTCACACTAAAGTAAAATTAGAAGCTATACGTAACAGTGACTTGTACACTGATCCACGTATCAGAGACGCTTTGATTGAACAGCAATTGTTTGAAGAATCTTTGAGAGGTTCTTTGAATCAAGAACGTCAAGGTCTCTATGCTCAAGCTGCTAAGCAAGACACTCCTTTTGCACAACAAGTTCGGGCTATCCTGGACATCGCTTAATCCACCCATTACAATAATTATGTAACGTAATGGCACAAACTCAAGAACTTTATACAGGTGATGGTACTACTAAAAACTTCACCTTTCCATTTGAATATATTAAAGAAGCAGACATTAAGGTAAGTCTTAATGGTTCT
>Ga0099848_1001111_pt1 | contig 12602 bp, 3 predicted proteins | sample CB_VirMetaG_3_FD_78179 | JGI IMG/M metagenome (GOLD analysis project Ga0099848, IMG submission 78179) | Freshwater to marine saline gradient viral communities from Chesapeake Bay - CB_1508_1S Viral MetaG | ecosystem: Environmental > Aquatic > Marine > Coastal | place: USA: Chesapeake Bay... | reverse complement strand
TATTGCAACTCCCCAGTCTGGAGTTGTTGCTGTTTTTTCTAATTTAGCAGATAATGGTCTATTATATTACAAATATTCTGACGGCTCAATAGCCCCAGTAGACGCAGGGGGAACTGGTGGAGGTTCAGGTACCTCAGGTTCTTCAGGTACGTCAGGTTCATCAGGTACATCAGGCGAAGCAGGTGCTCCTGGAACATCAGGTTCATCAGGTACTTCAGGTGAAGCAGGTGCTCCAGGTTCATCAGGTACATCAGGTACATCAGGTTCATCAGGTACTTCAGGTGAAGCAGGTGCTCCAGGTTCATCAGGCACTTCAGGTTCATCAGGCACATCAGGCGAAGCAGGTGCTCCAGGTTCATCAGGTACATCAGGTTCATCAGGCACATCAGGCGCTGGTAGTGCAGTGCAAATTTTAGACGAAGGAAGTTCTTTAACCACTGATGTATCTTCAATTAATTTTACAGGTTCCGGAGTAACAGCTACTGCTGTTGGTAATGCTGTAACTGTAGCTATTACTAGCGCAGGTGGCACTTCAGGCTCTTCAGGTACTTCAGGAACATCAGGTTCATCAGGTGAAGCAGGTGCCCCCGGTACCCCGGGTACTTCAGGTACTTCAGGATCATCAGGAACATCAGGTTCATCAGGTGAAGCAGGTGCTCCAGGTTCATCAGGTACTTCAGGCTCATCAGGTACTTCTGCGTTAGGAGTAACCTCAGGCACATCTGGTTCATCAGGTACTTCAGGTACTTCAGGATCATCAGGAACATCAGGTTCATCAGGTGAAGCAGGTGCTCCAGGTTCATCAGGTACTTCAGGCACATCAGGTACTTCAGGTCAAGGAGTCCCAGCAGGAGGTACTTCAGGCCAAGTATTAGCTAAAATTGATAGCACTGATTACAATACTCAATGGGTAGACCAAACTGGTGGAGGTGGCGGTACTTCAGGTACATCTGGTTCATCAGGCACATCCGGTTCATCAGGAACATCAGGTTCATCAGGTGAAGCAGGTGCTCCAGGTACTTCAGGAACTTCAGGTTCATCAGGTACTTCAGGTGCGGGTGCTTCTTTAACTCTTACTGATGGTTCAAATACTGTTACTAACGTAGCTCAAATTACAGTTACTGGAGGTACAGTTGGTGGATCAACTCCTAATGCTACTTTAACTATCTCTGGTGGAGGTGGTGGTGGAACAGCTACTATATTTAACCCTACATCTCGTTATCAAGTTTATGATAGTGGGGGCGGTAAAGAACTTTGGGTAGTTAGTAGTGCTACAGTTAACACTGGTTTAACTTGGTCACGCTCAGGTACTACTTTAACAATAACTCACACATCTCATGGTTTAACAAATGGTGATATGGTTATTGTAAGAAATGCTAATGCTGATAACTTTAATGGAGCTATTACAGTTGTTGATTCTAATACTTTTACAGTTACTACTGTTGGCTCAGGTGGTACCTCAGGTACCGAAGCTGCTTATTCATTAGGATTTAATGTTAATGGTACTCCTACAGATACTGCTTTAACAATAACTGCCCCTTCTACAGGTGACTCTCAATTATTAGGTATTATGTATGCTACTGGTGCTAGAACAGCATCTACTTTATCTGTAACAGTCCCTGCATCTGCTACTAATGGAGCTGGTGCTGATAGTAGTGTTACTAACCAATTCTTCCCTATAATTAGAGCTCAATTAACTAATACAGGTGCTATTTCTAACGCTTCTATGACATTAAATACATCAACCAATTTTAATGTATTTAATTTAGGAGGTTTAAGTACTTCATTTAATACCTTGGTTAGAATGTCGTTCTCGTAATAAAAAAAATTCTTTTAAAATTTATTTAAAGATCCCCAATTTGGGGTTCTTTTTTTGATATTTATATTAGAATATTCAATTGGATCTTAATATACTAGTATAAATGGCAAAACCTAATTTAATTACAGGTAAAATTACCATACCTGCTTTTCAGCAGTACACTAATTCTAACCCCACCGCTGATCTAAACTCAGGGAGCCCTAACATTAGTAATATTACTGATGTAACTTTACTTTACCCCGGATTAGAAATAACTAATTCAAACTTACCATCAGGCACAACAGTTGTTAGTGTAAATTACGGTGCCCAAACTGCTGTATTAAGTAATAATGCTACTGCAACATCAACAGGAGAAGATTTAGTAATCCAATTCCCAGATGGATTATACTACTGTCCTGGTTCAACTTTTACTGATATAAATGGAGTATTCTTTAACTATGATATTACTGTTGGATTCCAAATTGTAAACCAAGCAACAGATGCCAACTCATTTGTTCCTTTATCTGGGGTATTTAATCTTTGGGAAATTTCTTACATTTCAAATGTAGATGGTGATGGTACAACTATGGATTTTTACGTTGTATTTGACGAAGAAGCCCCATACTCAGATTTTCAAAGAATCCCAACAGATGCAGTTGCTAATGCTATAACACAACAAACCTCACTTAGATCTTATGGTTGGAACGTATCATCTCAAGTTTATGGTGATTTAGCTGCAGGTTCAGAAGTAGCTCAAAGTAACTTAGATGCTCAAAACATTTCAGATTATACTCCTATTATTGTAGATCCTAATGATGTTGAATATTCGGGTTCATGGTATGTAAAATATACAGGTAGTGCTGTAACAGAAATTACTCAATCAATTGGTGATAATTCTTACAGAACCGTTACTATCACTTTAGAAACCGGCAGTTCAGGTTTAGCAGAAATCCCAGTTTCAGCAAGTGATGCTGGAGTTGGTTTAGCTACAGCATTCAATTTTAGTGGTTCAGGTGTTGATAGTGTAACTATAGGCACTAGTGGTATAGCCACTGTTTATATAACTGGAGGTGGAACTGGAACATCAGGTACATCAGGTACTTCAGGTAATGGCACCTCAGGTACCTCAGGTACCTCCGGTAATGGTACCTCAGGTACTTCAGGTACATCAGGTAATGGCACTTCAGGTACATCTGGTACTTCAGGTTCAAATGGTACTTCAGGAACTTCAGGTTCAAATGGTACTTCAGGTACATCTGGTACTTCAGGTTTAGGTACATCAGGTACTTCAGGTACCTCAGGTACTTCAGGTGAAGGTACATCTGGAACTTCGGGTACCTCAGGTACAAATGGCACTTCGGGCACATCAGGCACTTCAGGTGAAGGTACTTCAGGTACTTCAGGTACTTCAGGTTTAGGTACATCAGGTACATCAGGTTCATCAGGTACTTCAGGTGAAGGTACTTCAGGTACTTCAGGTACTTCAGGTACAGGTGGTACTTCAGGTACTTCTGGTACATCTGGGAATGGTACTTCAGGTACTTCAGGTACTTCAGGTTTAGGTACATCAGGTACATCAGGTTCATCAGGTACTTCAGGTGAAGGTACTTCAGGTACCTCAGGTACTTCAGGTACAGGTGGTACTTCAGGTACTTCTGGTACATCTGGGGATGGTACTTCAGGTACTTCAGGTACTTCAGGTACTTCAGGTTTAGGTACATCAGGTACTTCAGGTACCTCAGGTGAAGGTACTTCAGGTACCTCAGGTACTTCAGGGGAAGCTGGTTCATCTGGTACTTCAGGAACTTCGGGTACGAATGGTACTTCAGGTACATCAGGCGAAACCGGTACTAGCGGAACCTCAGGCACTTCAGGCGAAAATGGTACATCAGGAACATCAGGTACGTCAGGCGTTGGAACTTCAGGAACTAGCGGTACTTCCGGCGTAGATGGTACAAGCGGTACTTCTGGCTCAAATGGTACTTCAGGAACTTCTGGTACTTCAGGGGTTGGAACATCAGGTACTTCAGGAACTTCTGGTTCTTCAGGTGTATCTGGTATAGATGGTAGCGCAGGTACTTCAGGTACCTCTGGTACTTCAGGCATTGGCACATCTGGCACTTCAGGAACTTCTGGTACCTCCGGCGAAACTGGTTCATCTGGTACATCAGGTACTTCAGGTTTAGGAACTTCTGGCACAAGTGGCACAAGTGGTAGTTCAGGTACTTCAGGCGAAGGCACCTCAGGAACCTCTGGTACTTCAGGTTCAAATGGTACTTCAGGAACTTCAGGTTCAAATGGTACTTCAGGTACATCTGGTACTTCGGGAGCAGGCACTTCAGGTACTTCAGGTACTTCAGGTTCCTCAGGCGTATCTGGTATAGATGGTAGCGCAGGTACTTCTGGTACTTCTGGTACTTCTGGTATAGGTACCTCAGGAACTAGTGGAACAAGTGGTTCATCTGGTACTAATGGTTCATCTGGTACATCAGGTACATCAGGTTTAGGTACTTCTGGTACATCTGGTACTAGTGGTTCATCAGGTACATCAGGTGAAGGTACTTCTGGTACATCCGGCACCTCAGGTTCATCTGGTACTTCAGGTGAAACCGGAACTTCAGGTACTTCAGGTACTTCAGGTGCCGGTACTTCAGGTACAAGTGGTACAAGTGGTTCATCAGGTGTATCTGGTATAGACGGTAGCGCAGGTACTTCAGGTACCTCTGGTACTTCAGGTATTGGTACATCTGGTACTTCAGGAACTTCTGGTACATCAGGCTCTAATGGTACTTCAGGAACCTCTGGTTCATCAGGTACCTCTGGATTTGGTACCTCAGGTACTTCAGGTACTTCAGGTACATCAGGTTCATCTGGTACTTCAGGTAACGGAACATCAGGTACTTCAGGTACTTCAGGCACATCAGGTACTTCAGGTTCAAATGGCACTTCAGGTACATCAGGTTCATCTGGTACTTCAGGTACTTCAGGTGAAAGCGGTACTTCAGGTACCTCTGGTACTTCAGGTTCATCTGGTACTTCAGGTAATGGTACTTCTGGCACCTCAGGCACTTCAGGTACTTCAGGCGAAAGTGGTTCATCAGGTACTTCTGGTACATCGGGTTCATCAGGTACATCAGGTGAAAGTGGAACTTCTGGTACTTCTGGTACTAGTGGTACAAGCGGTTCATCAGGTACTTCAGGTAACGGAACATCTGGTACTTCAGGTACTTCAGGTAATTCTGGTTCATCTGGTACAAGTGGAACTTCAGGTTCTTCAGGTACTTCAGGTGAAAGTGGTACTTCAGGTACATCAGGTACTTCAGGCACCGCTGGTACATCAGGTACAAGCGGCTCATCTGGTACTTCAGGTGTAGGTACTTCAGGAACTAGCGGAACAAGCGGTACATCTGGTACAAGCGGTTCATCAGGTACTTCAGGAACTTCAGGTTCTTCAGGCACTTCAGGCGAAAGCGGTACTTCAGGTACTTCAGGTACATCTGGTACTTCAGGTTCATCAGGTACTTCTGGCAACGGCACTTCAGGAACATCAGGTACTAGCGGAACTTCAGGTTCTTCTGGTACTTCAGGTACATCTGGTTCATCAGGCACATCAGGCGAAAGCGGTACTTCAGGCACATCAGGTACTTCAGGCACAAGCGGTTCGTCAGGTACTTCAGGAAGTGGCACTTCAGGCACATCAGGTACTTCAGGCACAAGCGGTTCATCAGGAACTTCAGGTACAAGCGGTTCATCAGGTACTTCAGGTAGTGGAACTTCAGGAACCAGTGGTACTTCAGGTACCTCAGGTACCTCAGGTACATCAGGTTCATCAGGAACTTCTGGTAGCGGAACTTCGGGCACAAGTGGCTCATCAGGTACTTCAGGAACATCAGGTTCATCTGGTACTTCAGGAACTTCTGGTTCATCAGGTACTTCAGGTGAAAGCGGTACTTCAGGCACTTCGGGCACATCAGGCACAAGCGGTTCATCTGGAACTTCAGGTAACGGCACTTCAGGAACATCAGGTACTAGTGGTACTTCAGGCTCTTCTGGTACATCAGGCACATCTGGTTCATCAGGTACATCAGGTGAAAGTGGTACTTCAGGTACTTCAGGTACTTCAGGTACTTCAGGTACAAGCGGTTCATCAGGTACTTCAGGAAGTGGCACTTCAGGTACATCAGGTACAAGCGGTTCATCAGGAACTTCTGGCACTTCAGGCTCATCAGGTACTTCAGGTAGTGGCACTTCAGGAACTTCAGGAACTTCAGGAACTTCAGGTTCATCTGGTACTTCGGGCACAAGCGGATCATCTGGTACTTCAGGAAGTGGTACTTCAGGTACAAGCGGTACATCAGGTACTTCAGGAACATCAGGTTCATCAGGAACTAGCGGAACTTCAGGTTCATCAGGTACTTCAGGTGTAAGCGGAACTTCAGGTACTTCAGGTACATCAGGCACAAGCGGCTCATCTGGAACTTCTGGTAGTGGTACTTCTGGTACTTCAGGTACTTCAGGTACATCTGGTTCATCAGGCACATCTGGCACTTCTGGTTCATCAGGTACTTCAGGAAGTGGTACTTCAGGAACCAGCGGTACATCAGGTACATCAGGTACCTCAGGTACCTCAGGTTCATCAGGTACTTCAGGTAGCGGTACTTCAGGCACAAGCGGCTCATCAGGTACTTCAGGAACATCAGGTTCATCAGGCACTAGTGGAACTTCAGGTTCTTCAGGCACTTCAGGTACAAGCGGTACTTCTGGCTCATCAGGTACTTCAGGTACTTCAGGCTCATCCGGTACTTCTGGTAGCGGCACTTCAGGCACTTCAGGTACATCTGGTTCATCAGGTACATCTGGATCGTCAGGTACTTCTGGTACAAGCGGTTCATCAGGTACTTCAGGAACTTCAGGTTCTTCAGGCACTTCAGGTACATCAGGTACAAGCGGAACCTCAGGTTCTTCAGGTACTTCAGGAAGTGGTACTTCAGGCACAAGCGGTTCATCAGGTACTTCTGGTACTTCTGGAACATCAGGTTCTTCAGGAACTAGCGGAACTTCAGGTTCAAGTGGAACTTCAGGAACATCGGGTTCATCAGGTACTTCAGGTACTTCAGGATCATCAGGTACTTCTGGTAGTGGCACTTCAGGTACTAGCGGAACTTCAGGTTCATCAGGAACATCAGGTTCTTCAGGTACCTCAGGTTCATCTGGTACTTCAGGCACTTCAGGATCATCGGGTACTTCAGGCACAAGCGGTACTTCAGGTTCTTCAGGCACATCAGGCACAAGCGGCTCATCAGGTACTTCAGGAAGTGGTACATCAGGTACATCAGGCTCTTCTGGTACTTCAGGTACATCAGGCTCATCTGGTACTTCAGGTTCATCAGGAACTTCTGGTACCTCAGGCTCATCAGGTACTTCAGGTACATCTGGTACCTCAGGTTCATCTGGTACTTCAGGTACATCTGGTTCATCTGGTACTTCAGGTAGCGGTACTTCAGGTACATCAGGCTCTTCTGGTACTTCAGGCTCATCTGGTACTTCAGGTTCTTCAGGAACTAGCGGTTCATCAGGTTCATCTGGCACTTCTGGTACTTCAGGCTCTTCTGGTACAAGTGGTACAAGTGGTACTAGTGGTTCTTCCGGTACTACTGGTACTAGTGGATCATCAGGTACTTCAGGATCATCAGGTACTTCAGGATCATCAGGTACTTCGGGTTCTTCAGGCACTTCAGGTACTTCAGGCACTTCAGGTACTTCAGGCTCATCTGGTACTAGTGGTACTTCAGGCTCATCAGGTACTTCAGGTACTAGTGGATCATCAGGTACTTCAGGTACAAGCGGTTCATCAGGAACATCCGGTTCTTCAGGTACTTCAGGTTCAAATGGTACTTCAGGAACTTCAGGCTCATCAGGTACTTCAGGTTCATCCGGTACTTCAGGTTCATCCGGCACTAGCGGAACTTCAGGCTCATCAGGTACTTCTGGTACTAGTGGATCATCAGGTTCTTCAGGAACGTCAGGTTCATCTGGTACTTCAGGTACTTCAGGCAGCTCAGGTTCATCAGGTACATCAGGAACATCTGGTTCTTCAGGTACTAGCGGAACTTCAGGTTCATCAGGAACAAGCGGAACCTCAGGTTCTTCAGGTACATCAGGTTCATCTGGTATCTCAGGTATAAACGGTAGCTCTGGTACTTCAGGTTCATCTGGTACAGCAGGTTCATCTGGTACTTCAGGCTCATCTGGTACTTCAGGATCAAGCGGTTCATCAGGTACTTCAGGTACAAGTGGTTCTTCAGGTACAAGTGGTTCTTCAGGTATCTCTGGTATAAACGGTAGCTCTGGTACTTCAGGATCAAGCGGTTCATCAGGCTCATCTGGTACTTCAGGCTCATCTGGTACTTCAGGTACTTCAGGCAGCTCAGGTTCATCTGGTACGAGCGGTTCATCAGGAACTTCAGGTTCTTCAGGTATCTCTGGTATAAACGGTAGCTCTGGTACTTCAGGTTCATCTGGCACGTCAGGTTCATCAGGTTCTTCAGGAACTTCAGGTTCATCAGGTTCATCTGGTACGAGCGGTTCATCAGGTACTTCAGGTACAAGTGGTTCATCTGGTACAAGTGGTTCATCTGGTATCTCTGGTATAAACGGTAGCTCTGGTACTTCAGGTTCATCAGGTACTTCAGGTTCATCAGGTACTTCAGGAAGCTCAGGCTCATCTGGCACTTCAGGTTCATCAGGTACTTCAGGTAGCTCAGGCTCATCAGGTACTTCAGGTTCATCAGGTACTTCAGGTACAAGCGGTTCTTCTGGTTCATCTGGTACTTCAGGTTCATCAGGTACAAGTGGTTCATCAGGCACTTCAGGTAGCTCGGGTTCTTCAGGCACTTCAGGTTCATCTGGTACTAGCGGTTCTTCAGGTACTTCAGGTTCATCTGGTTCATCTGGTATCTCTGGTATAAACGGAACTTCAGGAACTAGTGGTACTTCAGGCTCATCTGGTTCATCAGGTACTTCAGGTACTTCAGGCAGCTCAGGTTCATCTGGTACGAGCGGTTCTTCAGGAACTTCAGGTTCTTCAGGTACTTCAGGTTCATCTGGTACAAGTGGTTCGTCTGGTTCATCTGGTACAAGCGGTTCGTCTGGTTCATCAGGTACTTCAGGAAGCTCAGGTTCATCTGGTACAAGTGGTTCATCTGGTACAAGCGGTTCATCTGGTTCATCTGGTTCATCAGGTACTTCTGGTAGCTCAGGCTCATCAGGTTCATCTGGTATTTCAGGTATAAATGGTACTTCTGGTACTTCAGGAACCTCTGGTTCATCAGGCTCATCAGGTACTTCAGGTAGCTCAGGTTCATCAGGTTCATCTGGCACAAGTGGTTCATCTGGCACTAGCGGATCTTCAGGCTCATCTGGTACTTCTGGTTCGTCTGGTTCATCTGGTACTTCAGGCTCATCTGGTACTTCAGGCTCATCTGGTACTTCAGGCTCATCTGGTACTTCAGGCTCATCTGGCTCATCTGGTACTTCAGGCTCATCTGGTACTTCAGGTTCATCAGGTACAAGTGGCTCATCTGGTAGTTCAGGTTCATCCGGTATCTCTGGTATCAACGGAACTTCAGGTACTTCAGGCACTTCAGGCTCATCTGGTTCATCTGGCACTTCAGGATCAAGCGGTTCATCAGGTTCATCTGGTACTTCAGGTTCAAGCGGTACTTCAGGTAGTTCAGGTTCATCTGGTTCATCTGGCACTTCAGGTAGTTCAGGCTCATCTGGTACTTCAGGTTCATCAGGTACTAGCGGCTCTTCAGGTTCATCAGGTACTTCTGGTTCATCAGGTTCATCTGGTACAAGTGGTTCATCTGGTTCTTCAGGTAGTTCAGGTACTTCAGGTTCATCAGGTTCATCTGGTATCTCAGGTATAAACGGAACTTCTGGTACTAGTGGTTCATCAGGCACTTCAGGTTCATCTGGTTCATCAGGTACCTCAGGCAGCTCAGGCTCATCTGGTTCATCAGGTACTTCAGGATCTTCAGGTAGCTCAGGTACTTCAGGTTCATCTGGTTCATCTGGTACATCTGGTACTTCAGGAAGCTCAGGCTCATCTGGTACTTCAGGCTCATCTGGTACTTCAGGCTCATCTGGTAGTTCTGGTTCATCTGGTACTTCAGGATCTTCAGGTTCATCTGGTTCATCAGGTACTTCTGGTAGCTCAGGCACATCAGGTTCATCTGGTATTTCAGGCATAAATGGAACTTCTGGAACTTCAGGATCAAGTGGCTCATCAGGCTCATCTGGTACTTCAGGATCTTCAGGTTCATCAGGTTCATCAGGAACTAGCGGTTCATCAGGTACTTCAGGCTCATCTGGTACATCAGGTTCATCAGGTTCATCAGGTACAAGTGGTTCTTCAGGAACATCTGGCTCAAGTGGTTCATCAGGTACAAGTGGTTCTTCAGGAACATCTGGCTCAAGTGGTTCATCAGGTACAAGTGGTTCAAGTGGTTCATCAGGTACAAGTGGTTCAAGTGGATCATCTGGTACTTCGGGTTCATCTGGCCTTTCAGGTATAAATGGAACTTCAGGTACTAGTGGTTCAAGTGGTACTTCAGGTAGCTCAGGTTCATCTGGCACAAGCGGCTCATCTGGTTCATCTGGCACAAGCGGCTCATCTGGTTCATCTGGTACAAGTGGTTCATCGGGTTCATCAGGTACTTCAGGCTCATCAGGTACAAGCGGCTCATCTGGTTCATCAGGTACTTCGGGCTCATCAGGTACTAGCGGATCTTCAGGTTCTTCCGGTACAAGCGGCTCAAGTGGTTCATCAGGTACAAGTGGTTCATCAGGTAGTTCAGGCACCTCAGGCTCATCCGGTCTTTCAGGTATAAATGGAACTTCAGGTACTAGTGGTTCAAGCGGTACTTCAGGTAGCTCAGGTTCATCAGGAACAAGTGGTTCTTCAGGTACGTCAGGTTCTTCTGGTTCATCTGGTACAAGCGGATCAAGTGGTTCATCTGGTACTTCAGGTTCATCAGGTACTTCAGGTTCATCAGGCTCATCAGGTACTTCAGGTAGTTCAGGTTCATCTGGTACATCTGGTTCATCGGGTACTAGTGGTTCAAGTGGCTCATCTGGTACTAGTGGTTCATCAGGTACTTCAGGTAGCTCAGGCTCATCAGGTACTTCAGGTAGTTCAGGTATCTCAGGTATAAACGGAGTTCAAGGTTCATCTGGTACTTCAGGATCATCTGGCTCATCAGGAACATCAGGTTCAAGCGGTACTTCAGGTTCATCAGGTTCAAGCGGTACTTCAGGTTCATCAGGTTCATCTGGTACTTCAGGAAGCTCAGGTTCATCTGGTACTTCAGGATCATCAGGCTCATCTGGTACAAGTGGTTCTTCAGGTTCATCCGGTACTTCAGGTTCATCAGGTTCATCAGGTACTTCAGGCTCATCAGGTTCATCAGGTACTTCAGGCTCATCAGGTTCATCAGGTACATCTGGTAGCTCAGGTACTAGTGGTTCATCAGGTTTATCTGGTTCATCAGGTACAAGTGGAGCAGCAACTATTAATAATAACGTAAACAATTACGTATTAACTGCTACAGGTACATCTGGTTTAATAAATGGTGAAGCTAACTTAAATTTTGATGGTGATGCATTGTATGTTCAAAACACACAAGCGACAGGATTACAGTTAGGTGTTAGACAAGCTTCTGGTGGAACAGGTGACGCTTCAATCAGATTTGATATTCCAGGTCCTGTATATTGGACAATAGGTATCGATAATAGTAATAGTGATAAGTACGTTATTTCTAATAATAGCGGATTAGGCACCAACGACTATATTAGATTAGGTGGTAGCACTATTGATTTCGCCCAAACGGTTAGCTCATTTACTATGGGTGGTAACCTTAATATGGGTAATTATGATATTGACTCTCTTACTAACTTAACTCTTTCGGGTAATATAGAGGGTGGTGGCACAGCCAATATCCAAAACTTTGACCAAATTAATGCTAACGTTAAAAACTTTGATATACCACACCCTTCAAAAGAAGGATGGAGACTTCGCTACTCAGTACTTGAGGGACCAGAATATGGTGTGTATATTAGAGGTAAAGTAGAAGGAGACGGAGTTATTACTCTACCTGATTACTGGAAAGATTTAGTATATGAAAACAGCATCTCAGTTCAATTAACATCTATTGGAAAAGCATGCTCTCACTACGTAATAAGCGCATCAACCGACAAAGTTGAGGTAGGGTGTGCATGTGGAGAAGTAAATGCGTACTACGTAGTATTTGCAGAAAGAAAAGTAGATCCTAAGTTGGTAATTGAGTACCCTGTAGTAGAATAATATATTTATAACAAACAATAAGAATGGCCAAAAACGTTCAAATAGTTCCATTATCAGGTAGTCTAGATTTTCAACCTGTAGAAAACCAAGGTGGTATAAAACTCTCATATGACAATGGGGTTTTAACCACCGCTACAGGTTCAACTACCTTAATGACGATTGATTCTACAAATAGTGTTGTATCTATAGATAATAATGCAAATTTAAAAATCCCTGTAAAATCATCGAATCCCCCAGGAGCTTCTGCGGGTGATATTTGGTTCAATTCTAGTGATAATAAATTATATACTCAAGGTAACAGTGGTGTAATCCAAGGTGGTGGTCCTAAAGGTGATACTGGTGATCAAGGTAACCAAGGTCCTACAGGTCCAATTGGTCCTCAAGGTAATATTGGTCCTATTGGTCCGATTGGTCCTAAAGGAACCTCACCTATTGGTC
>Ga0099848_1001105_pt1 | contig 12615 bp, 16 predicted proteins | sample CB_VirMetaG_3_FD_78179 | JGI IMG/M metagenome (GOLD analysis project Ga0099848, IMG submission 78179) | Freshwater to marine saline gradient viral communities from Chesapeake Bay - CB_1508_1S Viral MetaG | ecosystem: Environmental > Aquatic > Marine > Coastal | place: USA: Chesapeake Bay... | reverse complement strand
ACAAACAGCCACTTTGGAGGGAAATATTTCTTCCCAAATTGAGCTTTTAGAAAGGAAAAAAACCAACTACCAAGAACAACTAGCAGTCTACACAGAAGAGAAAACCAACATTACCACAGCAATTACCTCTTTACGTGAAGGTCTCTCAAACAATGTTATACAATACACTAATGCGGATGGACAAGTAATCACTACTACCTCTTCTGCAACTCGTAAATCATTAGAGAAACAACTAGATCAAGCCATAGAAAGGCAAACTGAAATCAACGGCAAGGTAGATAATCTCAATCAACAAATATTTGATCTAGATACAGAAATAGTAGAGGTTCAAACTTCAAGCGAAATAGCAAGTGAGTTAGGCCCACTCAAATATATTTCAGGGTTGATGGGTGTTGAAATGGATAAGGTAGTAAATTATCTTCTTTTAATAATAGTTTTTGTTTTCGACCCTCTTGCCATATCTTTAGTATTGGCTGCTAATTTTGCTTTTGAACAAAATAAACCTAAAGTACATGAAGTAAAAATTACTCCTACTATTAAAAAATAAGTTATATGTATAAAAAAGTTTTCGCTCAAAGTATTGGTAAAAATCAATACAAAATCCACTTATGGGATGATGGTGGTTATGATGAAATTTTATGGAAAAATACTGCTTACATTGAATGTCCTAAAAGTGAAGCCTCATATAAAGGATTAAATGGTGAATATTTAAAAAAGGTTAAGGAGTGGTATAGAGATATGGATAATCTCCATTTCCACGATATGACTCCATATCAAAAGTTTCTAATTGAAAGATATGGAGTAGATGATAATATTCCCACCTCACATAAAGAAGTATTTTTTGATATTGAGATTGAAATGGGAGGTGCCTTAACAGAAGAATATATCAAAAGTGCTCCTAAGCCTGTTACTTCTATAGCTTGGTATTTCAAACAAAAAGATCAATGGGGTATTTTAATTTTAGATGGTCAAAATCAACTTCAAAGAACAAAACAGGGAAATAAACATATCATACCTGTTAAAACAGAAGAAGAACTACTTTCAAAGTTTATTGAATTAATCCGCTCCATAGATCCGGATATACTTGTAGGATATAATAGTGATTATTTTGATATCCCCTATCTATATCATCGTATCTCTAATGTATTAGGTGAGGATTGGGCTAATATGTTATCACCTATAGGAATAGTAAGGGATGTTAGTCAATGGAATAAAGATAAATACCTACAAATAGCAGGACTCGAATGTTTAGACTATATGCTAATGCATAAAAAATATAGTTGGAAAGATGAACCTAGCTATAAATTAGATTTCTTAGGAGAAAAATATGCTGGTCTAAAAAAGATTGAATATGAAGGAAGTTTAGATAGACTATTTCAAGAAGACATTAATAAGTTTGTTGATTATAACTTTCGAGATGTTGAAATTATGGTTGAATGGGATAAAAAATCTCAATATCTATCTTTAACTAAAAATCTATCCCATAAAGGGAAAATTAATTATTCAGATGTTTATGCCTCAAGTAAAGTACATGATGGAGCCATTTCATCTTATCTATTAAGTCAAAACATCATCCCACCTTCAAGAGATCAAAACCCACTAATTAAAAAGAATTATGCAGGTGGTTATCTATTTTGTCCTAAAGCAGGTCTATACAAGTATATGTTTGATGAAGATTTAACTTCACTATATCCTTCAATTATTATGTCTTTGAATATTGGTAAAGAAACATATGTTGGTAGAGTATTAGACTTGTATAATGATAGGAATAATAGGCTGGGATTGAATGACTTACAAAAGAAAGACCCAACAGAAAAGCTCCCAGTCGAAAATACTAAAGGCAAAACAACATATATGGAATGTGGAAAAATAGTTGAAACCATCCAATCAAATAATTTAGCCATCTCAGCAAATGGGGTTATGTTTAGAAAAGATAAAAAATCAGTATTAAGTGTAATATTGGATACTTGGTTTAATGAAAGGGTTGAATATAAAAAATTGATGAAAAAGGCTTATAAAGGAGGTGATACTAAGAATGGAGAGTTAAATCACTTAAAACAGTATACAATGAAAATCTTATTAAATTCATTGTATGGTGCAACTGCTTTAAAAAGTTTTAGATATGGTAGTGTTATTTTAAGTGAAGCCATCACTCTAAGTGGTCAGCGAATTATCCAAGAAAGTGCTTTATGTGCCAATAGACATATTAATAAAGTTATAAAACAAGGAATTGAGTTATGAAACATATTGAAGAAACTCCATGGTGGATATGTGATAAAGAAGATACAAACTATTGTGCCTACTCAGATACAGATTCTATCTACATACATGCTGAACCCTTATTAAGACATTTACATCCTAATTTTGATGAAATGTCAAGTGAAGAAAAAGATAATGCTTTAGAAAAAGTAGCTTTAAAATATCAAGACATTATTACAGGGTATTATGATCAGTTAGCTAAAGAGTGTTTTAATGTAGATTCTCATAGACTGGAGATGAAAACTGAGTGTGTTATTAGATCAGCTTATTTTAGAGCTACTCGTAGGTATGCTCAATGGATTACAAAACAAGAAGGTATTGATAAAGAATCACTTGATGTTAAAGGTTTGGAGTTTATGAAAACTAATTTTCCACCTGTGTTTGGAAAGTTTTTTAAGATGATTCTAGAAAAGGTACTAAAAGGTACTCCTCAAAGTGAGATTGATAAGTTAGTTTTGGATTTCCAAGAAGAGATTGTAAATTCTGATATTGATATTACACTTTTAGGAAACCCAACCTCAGTAAAAACTCTAAATAATTATGTAGGTAAATTAAAAGCAGGAGAGTATTTATCTCCATTAATTAAAGGAGCCCCAGCTAATGTAACCTCTGCTATTAGGTATAATGATTTACTAAGATTGTGGAACTTAAATAAACAACATAGCAATATTGTTCAAGGTGATAAGATTAAATGGGTATATTTAAAAGACAATCCTTATCGAATAGAAAAATTAGCTTTCTTAGAATTTGATATGCCTGACAAAATTAAGGAGTTTTTAATAAAATATATTGATAGAAGAAAATCATTTGAAACCATTGTAGTAAATAAATTAGAAGGTTTCTATAGTGACTTAGGTTGGGTTTTGAATTTAAATCCTTATAAAACAAAATTTTTTAACTTTTAATAATGATAAATAAAAATAAGTTACAATCAGTAATTTCCAAGTATTATTTAAGTGGTTTAGTTGAATCAGTTAAATGGAAAGTAAAAGACAATACTTTATCTATTGATTTTATGTCTCCCAATAGAGATATGATTGGTAAAGTTGAATTTGATAAGTTTGATGTTAAAAATTGTGAGTTAGCTATATTTGATACTTCACAATTTAATAAGTTATTAGCTATCACCACTAATGAGGTACTTATTGAGCCTGTTAAAAATAAACTTCTAATTTCTGATATCCATTATAACCTACATTATTCATTAGCTGATCCTTTACTAATTGAGAAAGTTGGAAATGTAAGTGATCAAGAATATAATATTGAGTTTTCTTTAAATCAAGAACAAGTAGGATCTATTATTAAAGCTATTGAAGCCTTATCTAACTCAAATACAGTTTGTTTAAATAAAACTGAAACTATAGCAGGTGATGATTCTTTAGAATTTGTGTTTGGAGAAAATCAAGAACATGCTAATAAAATTGTTTATCCTTTAGAAGATATTACAGTTTTGAAACCAACCACTGAATTTAATATCCCATTTTCATCAGAGATTTTTAAAAACATATTCAGAGCTAACCGTGACTGTGATTCAGTTCATGTTAAAATGAATATTGAAGGATTATTAAAAATTGATTTTGAAGGTGAAGATATAAAAAGTCATTATTATATTGTTCGAAGACAAGATTATTAAGCTTGGCTTTTCCAAAATAAATCATTATATTTATATCACAAATAAAAATCTAACAAAGTTATGAAGCACATCAAAGATCCAAACCTACATCCTTATTTTATTCAGATTGATGAACATAATTATTCATTATATAAAACAGTAATATCAGGTGATAGTGGGAAAGGATATGATATAGCAATCGGTCATTGTAGTAATATGGGAAGTGTTTTAAAATGTATGATTAGAGATACTATGAAAGATACCCAAGCTACTACTATTAAAGAATACTTAGAAGAGTATAATCAAGTTACAAATAATATAAATAAACTACTTAATCTATGAAGTTAAACGCAACGTTTGATGCAGTTATTGTCAAACCTAAAGAAGAAGATGAATCAAAATTTGGTTCAATTGTAATCCCAGATATGGGGAAAGAAAAACACCTAACAGGTGAAATTGTAGGTGTGGGTCCTGGGAAATATTCTATTACAGGTGAGTTTATTCCTACCACACTTAAAGTAGGACAGAATGTAATTCTACCTCAAATGAGTCCTGTTAAAGTAGAAATTAATAGGGAAGAATATTATGTTTGTTCTGAGAATACAGTTTTAGCAATTATTAAAGATGAAGATAAATGAGTAAAAAATTAATTAATTTTGATGAAGTAGCTAGAAAAGGGTTACAAAAAGGTATTAACCAACTAGCGGATGCTGTTGTAACAACATTAGGCCCTAATGGTAGGAATGTTGTAATTAATAATGGAGGTAGAGTTCAATCTACTAAAGATGGAGTCACTGTAGCAAAAGCTATTGAAGTTGAAGATGAGATTGAAAATACTGGAGTTCAGATGGTTAAACAAGCAGCGATTAAGACTGCTGAACAAGCCGGAGATGGTACTACTACTTCTACTTTGTTAGCAAGAGAAATCTATAACAATGGGTTAGCTTATAGTGATAAAGGACATAATTCTGTAGAAATTAAGAGAGGTGTAGATATTGCTGTTACAGAGGTAGTAAATCATCTACAAAGTATCTCTCAAGACATTTCATCTGAGGACCAACTTAAACAAATTGCTACTATCTCAGCTAATAATGATGATACAGTAGGAGAACTTATTGCAACTGCTATGAAAAATGTAGGAAGTGATGGGGTTGTTACTATTGAGGAATCAAGAACAGGAGAAACTTATCTTGAAACAGTTGAAGGGATGCAATTTGATAGAGGATTTAAATCTCCTTATTTTGTAAATGATAATGATAATTTAAGTTGTACTCTACAAAAACCAATGATTCTTATTAACAAGGGTAAAATTACTCAAGTTAAAGATTTGTTACCTTTACTAGAAGGAATGTCTCAACAAAGTAAACCTCTATTGATTATTGCAGAAGATATTGATGGTGAGGCATTAGCAACTCTTATTGTAAATAAGATGAAAGGTATTCTAAATGTATGTGCTGTTAAAGCTCCTGATTTTGGAGACAGAAGAACTTTGATCTTAGAAGATATTGCTACTCTAACTGGAGGTGTAGTTGTGGATAGAGATAAAGGTATGAAGTTAGAAAAACTTGATCCGGAATGGTTAGGTCAAGCTCGTACAGTAACTGTAACTAAAGAAACAACCACTATTGTAGATGGGGCTGGTTCACAAGAGGATATTGAAAGTAGAATTACTTCACTTCAAAATCAAATTGAAGGATCAAATTAATCATTTGAAATCGAAAAACTTCAAGAAAGACTAGCTAAAATGGTTGGTGGTGTAGCAGTGATTCATGTAGGTGGAAACACTGAAACTGAAATGAATGAAACTAAAGATAGAGTTGATGATGCTCTTAATGCTACAAAAGCTGCTATTGAAGAAGGTATTATATCAGGTGGTGGTGTTGCTTTGTTAAACATTTCTAAAATGATGAACAAACAACTTCCAACAAAAGATTATCAACTTGGATATAATATTGTTAAAGAGGCTATTAAATCTCCATTTAGACAAATTCTTAAAAATGCAGGAATTTCTGATGCTGAGATTTATGGAATTGAAAGTAGATGTTTAGGAAAAAAAGATTCTAATATTGGATTTGATATTAAAACTTCTAAATACATTGACTTTTTAACCTCAGGCATTATTGATCCATCTAAAGTTACTAGATGTGCTATTGAAAATGCATCCTCAGTAGCAGGAACAGCATTACTTACTGAGTGTGTGATAGTAGACCAACCAGAAGAAGAAAAATCTTCATTAGATATGGGAGGAATGTTTTAAAATGAGTTGGCTTCGGCCAACTCTTTTTTTATATTAAATAAAATTCAAGTTATGGAAAACAGTTTATGGGTTGAAAAATATCGTCCTGATGTATTAAAAAATTATGTAGGTAATGAAAATATTAAATCTACTATAACTAAATACATCGAAACAAATGATATTCAAAATCTTATATTTTATGGTCCTGCAGGTACAGGTAAGACTACTTTAGCAAAAATTATTGTTAAGAATATAGATTGTGATTATCTTTACATTAATGCTTCTGATGAGAGAGGTATTGATACAATTAGAGATAAAGTATCTGGATTTGCATCTACTGCCTCATTTAAACCATTAAAAGTTATTATATTAGATGAAGCTGATTTCTTAACAATCAATGCGCAAGCATCACTTCGAAACATTATAGAAACTTTTTCAAGAAGTACTCGTTTTATTCTAACCTGTAACTTTCTAGAACGAGTAATTGATCCACTTCAATCTAGATGCCATGTGTTTAAAATTGTGCCTCCTTCAAAATCAGAGGTTGCTAGACATACTCATAATATTCTTCATCAAGAATCAGTAGTACATACAGAAGATGATTTAAAGATATTAGTAGAAAATCACTATCCTGATTTAAGAAAAATAATTAACACTTGTCAAATATCTGCTAAAGATGGAAATTTAGTTTTAGATAAACAGGCACTTGTATCATCTACTTATCATGATGAGGTTATTAAATTGCTTAAAAAAGGATCATTTAGTGGAATCAGACAAGTGATTGCTAATGCTAATGTTAATGACTTTGATGAATTATATAGAGTATTATATGATAGAGCAGAAGAATATACTAAAAATATTGCCTTAGCTACTATTACAATTGAAGAATATCTTTACCATAAGAATTTTAGAATTGATCAAGAAATATGTGTAATGGCTTGTATAGCTAAATTAATCCAATTAAAATAATGAAAAAAGAACAAATTAAAAACCAACCACAAATTGACCTAAAATCAACAACTTCAGTACAAACTGAAAGTGGAGGAGACATCTGGAAACAAGGATTTGTACTCCGTAAAGTATCTCGTTTTGTTACTAACAGTTCCGAAGATGCTGTAATGCCTATCCCAGTATTTTATGATTCTGAAACAGGCAAAATCCTAAAAGATACTTTACCACCAGAATTAAGAGATCAGTATGACGTTATTTGATTGGTTAAATGAAATAACAGTTAGTAAAAGACATTGGTCTGAATTCAGTGAAAAGGATAAAGATGAATTTAATCCCTATATGATTAATCGTTTTCTATCAATGGATAAAGATTATATTGAATTAGTTAATTTTGTTCAAAATATTCCTTATACTGAAAAAGAAAAGTATTATAATATTTATAAAGATTTGATTCCAACAAGAAAAGTATGGCTCAAGTATATTAAATCTAAAATTAAAGGTCCAAATATTGAATTGGTTTCTATTATAGCTGAGCATTTTCAAGTCTCACAAAAAGAAGCAAAAGAATATATTGAAATTTTAGGTAAGGATAATCTTAAATTAATACTTAATCTTAGAGGAATTGATGATAAAGAAATTAAAAAATTATTAAAATGAATATAAAACATTATATCCTACAGGCCTTACAAAAAAAGGCTGAATCAGAAAAAGCACAAGCCTTAGCTTCATTAGAAATTTTAACTACTAAAGCAGCAGGTATTGGTGAACATACTACTGAAGGTTTGTTTGAGGATGCTGAAAAAGCTCTTGAAATGTTAGCTAATGCTGATGATAAACTGGAAATGATCAATAAGTATTTAAACGGTAAAGATTTACTTCGTGGATAGTATTGTAAGAAGTATTATACAAAAGTTCCAAACCCGTAGTGAAATGGGAAAAGAAAAATATGGAACGAATTTAGATAGAAAGGATCTTGCTACTATAGATTGGCTTAACCACCTTCAAGAAGAGTTAATGGATGGTATTTTATATGCTGAAAAGTTAAAACAAATTCTTATTGAAGAAAACCTAATGAACCTTAACCACTTTAATTTTGAAGAAGAAACAAATTCCGGAGATAGTAAAGAAGATACAGAAATCTAAACTATTTGAAGTCGATCATAGATATCAAAAGTCTTTATCATATAGTCAATTTTCAACTTATATAGGGTGTCCACATAAGTGGGCACTCAGATATAAAGAAGGTAACTATGATGACTCTCCTTCAATCCATGCTTTATTTGGTACTGCCTTACATGAAGCCCTCCAGCATTATCTAACTGTGTTTTATGAGAAAACAGGTACCGAGGCTGATAAGATTGAGATTGCGGATTTTTTTCAAAATAAATTTATAGGTGAGTATAAAAAACAATATAAAAGTAATAACAATACTCACTTTTCTACCCCTGAGGAATTAAGAGAATTTTTTGATGATGGGATTGGAATTATTAATTTTATAAAAAATAAAAGAGGTAAATATTTTACTAAAAAAGGATGGTATTTAGTAGGTTGTGAAGTTCCTATTTTATTACCTTTAGAATCTAATAAAAATTTAGTTTTTAAAGGCTATATTGACTTAGTATTATATAATGAAAAGGTAGATAAGTTTTATTTATATGATATTAAAACCTCAACTTGGGGGTGGAATGATAAAACTAAAAAAGATGAAATGAAACAATTTCAACTTATTCTTTATAAGAAATTTTTTAGTGAACAGTTTAATATCCCTATAGATAAAATAGAAGTAGAATTCTTTATTACTAGAAGAAAACTTTATGAAAATACTGATTTTCCTATCTCTAGAATCCAAGAATTTATTCCACCTGCTGGAAAAGTAAAATTAAATAAAGCTACTAAAACCTTTAATACTTTTATTAAAGATACTTTTGACTCACAAGGTAATCATTTAGAAAAAACATATCCTAAAAATGTAAGTAAACTTTGCCAATGGTGTCCCTTTAATGAAAGAAAAGATTTGTGTTCTAAGTAGTGGTTTTTGAAATCTGTTATATATTTATTATTAAATATAAACATATACTATTATGACAGAAGAAAAAAAACAAGTACTAACTAGTGTTAAGGTAGATCCTAACAAGTTTGATGATTTTAAGATAGAATGTGTGAGAAGAAAATTCTCACTAAATAAATTAGTAAATAAAGCTATTGATTTGTATCTTGAAGACGATGAATTTAAAAAATTAATGCATAGTAAATAATGAAAGAAAAATTTAGTTATGTTCCTCCTTCAGAGAGGAAAAAAATTCTACTTTTATGTGATGATATTAGAAGTCATTCTGGAGTAGGTACAGTTGCAAGAGAAATAGTTTTAAACACATGCCAACATTTTAATTGGGTAAATGTAGGAGCTGCTGTTAAACATCCTGAACAAGGTAAACGTATTGACCTTAGTAAGGATACTTCTCTTAACTCAGGAGTTGAGGATGCTCAAGTAATGGTTTACCCTTGGTCAGGCTATGGAGATGCTAGTTTAATTAGACAACTAATCAAAATTGAAAAACCTGATGCTATTTTTCTTATTACTGATCCAAGATATTTTACTTGGTTATTTCAAATGGAAAATGAAATCAGAAAACAAATTCCTATTATTTATCTAAACATTTGGGATGATTTACCTGCCCCTCATTATAATAAAGCTTATTATGAGAGTTGTGATATGTTGTTAGGGATTTCTAAACAAACAGTGTTCATTAATAATGAAGTACTTGGTGATAAAGCACAAGATAAACTTATTAAGTACGTACCTCATGGTTTGAACCACAATATGTTCTTTCCAATTACCCCATCATATAAAAAGTATAAAGAATTTAAGATGTTTAAAAATAGAATTCTAAAAAAAGAATTTGAATTTGTAGCATTTTTTAATTCTAGAAACATCAGACGAAAACAAATTCCAGATACCATTTGGGCTTTTAAAGAGTTTGTAGATAAACTACCTGAAGAAAAAGCTAAAAAAACAGCTTTATTACTCCATACTCAAAAAGTAGATAACAACGGAACTGATTTACCTGCTGTAGTAGAAATGTTATGTGGTAAAGACTCTAAATATAATATCATATTTGATGAGACTAACTACTCTACAGAAGAAATGAATTGGTTATATAATTGTGCTGATGTTCAAATCCAATTAACCTCTAATGAAGGATGGGGATTAAGTTTAACTGAAGCAATGTTAGCAGGTCGTCCTATTATAGCTAATGTAACAGGAGGAATGCAAGATCAAATGAGATTTACAAATGAGAAGAATGAATGGTTTACCCCTAATAAAGATGTTCCCTCCAATCATAGAGGAACCTATAAAAATCATGCGGCTTGGGCGTTTCCAGTTTACCCAACTAATATATCAATTGTTGGAAGTCCTGCTACCCCTTATATTTTTGATGATAGATGTAGTGCTATAGATGCTGCAGATCAGCTTTATAAAGTTTATAATTTAGATAAATTAAATAGAACTATGATTGGTGAGGCTGCTAGGAATTGGGCAATGGGTAGTGAAGCAGGATTTACAGCTGAAATTCAAGGAAAAAGAATAATCCAAGCTATTAATGAGTTATTTGAGACTTGGAAACCAAGATCAAAATTTGAACTTATTAAGGTAGAAGAAAAAGAAATCAAACAAGCAAAACATAAATTAGTATACTAATGAAACCAGTTTTTATAATAAGTTGTCCCATTGATACTTACAGTGGGTATGGGGCCCGTTCAAGAGATATAGTTAAAGCTATTATTGAACTTGATAAATATGAGGTTAAGGTATTACCTCAAAGATGGGGAAACACTCCTTGGAACTTTATTGAAGAAAATTCTAAATGGGATTTCTTAAAAAATCATTTAGTTGAACCTAACCAAATAACTCAAAAACCAGACATTTGGATGCAGATTACTATCCCAAATGAATTCCAACCTATGGGTAAATATAATATTGGAGTTACAGCTGGGATTGAAACTACTGTATGTCATCCAACATGGACTGAGGGAGTAAATAGAATGGATGTTACTTGGGTATCTTCAAACCATGCTAAATCAGTATTTGAGAATTGTACTTTTGAACAAAAACATCCTCAAACTCAACAAACCATAGGGATTATTCAATTACAAAAACCAATTGAAGTAGTATTTGAAGGGGTAGATTTAGAAACTTATTTACCTACTAAAGAAAACTCTATTAATTTGGATGATGTAAAAGAACCATTTGCTTTTTTATTTGTAGGACATTGGATGCAAGGTCAGTTAGGAGAGGATAGAAAAAATGTAGGTTTAATGGTTAAAGCTTTTCTTGAAACATTTAAAGATAAGAAAAATACTCCTGCTCTTATTATGAAAACAAGTGGGGCTGGTTCTTCTTATATGGATAGGGATATGATTTTAAATAAAATCCATCAAATAAAAGATACAGTAAATGCTCAAACATTACCTAATATTTATCTTCTCCATGGTGAATTTACAGATGAGGAAATGAATGAGATTTATAATAATAAAAAAGTAAAGGCTATGGTTAGTCTAACTAAAGGAGAAGGTTTTGGTAGACCATTACTTGAATTTAGCTTGACTAAAAAACCTATCATTACAACCAACTGGAGTGGTCATATTGATTTTCTTAAACCTGGATTTACTACTTTATTAAAAGGAGAATTAACACCTGTACACCCCTCAGCCCAAGTAAAAGATATGATATTAGGAGAAGGAAAATGGTTTAGCGTTCATGTAGGAGAAGTAGGTAATACCTTAATGAACCTATATCAAAACTATAAACCATTTAAAGACAAAGCTAATAAACAAGCCTCATATAGTAAATCAAATTTCAGTTATGAGAAAATGAAGGAGAAAATAGGAGAACTTTTAGACAAAAATGTTCCTGAGTTTCCTAAACAAGTACAATTACAATTACCTAAACTCCAATTGCCTAAACTCCAATTACCAAAACTTAAAAAATTAGAAACAAATGAAGGATAAATTAGGAATTTGCCCACACTGTGGGAGTGACGCCTGTTATGAAACTGAAGTAATGAATGGTTTTACTACTTACCAATGTTATGGGTGTGGGTTTACTACTACTAACATGATGAAAGAAGGGACACAATTTTATGAAGAACAAATAAGAGTTTTACCTGAGCTTCATAAAGATCTATCTTTTACAGACTCTGAAGATAAAGTTTGGATCCCCACAACAGTTAACTTACCTTCCAAAGGAATGGTATTTGCAGAAGGCACCTCAACTGAAAGTTGGAAATGGTCAGCAGTTAAAGCAGTACCTGTAACAGAAGAAGAAAAATCCAAATATCCAATTCCAGGTTCAAATGGAAAATATTATGAATGGAGGATGGATATGACAACTTTAGAAAGATTTGAACAAGGTGATTTTATGGAAGGATTAGATTATATAGAAATGTTTGAAGCATAGTAAACAACTTATATTCATATAACAATGTCCCTAGGTTAATTAAAACTTAAAATTATGGAAATATTATTAGGAACAATTATTGGATTTGTGATTACTATT
>Ga0099848_1001104_pt1 | contig 12615 bp, 14 predicted proteins | sample CB_VirMetaG_3_FD_78179 | JGI IMG/M metagenome (GOLD analysis project Ga0099848, IMG submission 78179) | Freshwater to marine saline gradient viral communities from Chesapeake Bay - CB_1508_1S Viral MetaG | ecosystem: Environmental > Aquatic > Marine > Coastal | place: USA: Chesapeake Bay... | reverse complement strand
CGAACGGATTTTATATTGATGATTATATACAATTGGGTTGGAGTGGTTTAGACCAACTATCTATTAAACAACCTTTTACTTCTATATCAAATACGTATTGCCTTTTATTAAATAATAATAGCAGTGCTATTTTTCCATCTGGAACTGGTATGAATTTAACAACAACATATAAAGTTTATTACGAAACTACTTCAGGAACAGGTTTCGTTCATTTTATAATAAATCAAGCCTTAGATAATACGCATCCCCTATATGATATTCTTATGACTATACCTTCATCATCAACAAGACTCATAAAAGTAGTAGTTAAAAAGTATATATTATAAGAATAAAGGAATAAAATAATATCTTATTATAATATATAAAATGAGCGATACTGATAGGATTAATTATTCTATACAAAAAAAAAATATTGGAAGTAATCCAGAAAGAGCAGAGTTTATTGCTACAAGAAGTACAGAAGTGATTACAAATCCAAATGAATACGAAGCGCAAGTCAAATCATTTAGATTAGAAACAAATAACATAATGTTTAATAATATTACTGGTCTTCAATTGTTAAGCATTAGTTTAGTTGGAGGAGCGGATACAAGTTTTTTTCAACAACCGCTCGCTCCTAATGAAATACGTAGTCCTTATGATTATACTAATGCTTTTAATTTTGCTGTTCTTATTATTATGAACTCAATAAGAGCAAATAATCCATCATTTACAGGCGGTATTTTAAGCCTTAATCCATTTTTAACTTTTGATACAGCTACAAACCGATTTTTATTATTTGTTCCAGATTATACAGCTCCGTTTAGTGTTATTATTACATTCAGTCCAGAAATTAATAAATGTGTTAATTTTTATACATTATATACTCCTACCGCTTCATTATCAACAAACGAGCAAAATTACGGAATGGTTCAGTCCAAAGACCAATCAACAACATTAGCAGGTAATTTATATTATTTTTATAAGTCAAAAGGCGTTTTGAATGGATTTTCAAATATAGATAGTATCCGTATTCAGTCAAGTATGGTTCCTGTTGCTCCTACTTTTGAAGGAGAAACAAATGATATAAAAAATATTGTTTTGAAAATATATAAACCAAATATAGATGAACTTTTAAATGAAGAAATTATTGTAAATTATACAACTGATAATTATTTTAGTATGAACTCACATTATCCAGTTAAATCTATTGATATTCAGTTTATCATTAGATATAAAGATGGAACTGAATTACCTTTTGAAATATATCCAGCAAACGCATTTTCGTGTGAATTAGAATTTAAAAGGCTTGAACGATTTTAAAAATAATTTAAAGAGTTTAATATATTATAAGATATAGTGTGATGCCTAAATTACCAATAGACTACTCAAAAAGTTTTATTTATAAATTATGTTGTAAAGATAAGAATATTGAAGAGTGTTATATAGGAAGCTCTACAAATTGGATACAAAGAAAATATATCCATAAAAGTAGATGTAATAATGAAAATGGTATTTACTATATTCAAAAAAAATATAAATTCATTAGAAAGAATGGCGGTTGGGATAATTGGGAAATGATATTAATACATAATTATCCGTGTAATACAAGTCAAGAGTTAAGAAGAGAAGAAGAACGAGTAAGACAAGAATATAATAAAAATCTTAATAGTCAAAGAGCATATTTAACAAAAGAACAATTCAAAAAAGAGCAAAAAGAATATAATACAAATTATTATAAAATTAATAATAATAAAATAAAAAATAATTCAAAAAAATATAGAGATAGTAATAAAGATAAAGTAAATGAAAAAATAACTTGTGAATGTGGTAGTGTAGTATATAAAAGATATTTAAAAAAACATCGTGAAACTATAAAACATAAAAATCTATTAAAATCTAATGAGTTGTAACAAATATAAATAAATATTATCTATAATATATATAATTATGGATAATATTATTTTGAAAATAAAACAAAATCGTCAAGTCAAACCAAGCACATTAAAAACATATCAAGTAGGAATGAAAAAGATTTTTGATATGTTTAATGATGGTAAAATTACTGATAATTTTGATTTTTTTAAAGATACAAAAAAGATAATGGATAGATTAAATGATGAAAAATTAACAACACGCAAAAATAGAGTGGGATTGATATTGGTTATGTTGGGTTTAGATAAGGATCAATATGAAAAAGAAATAGAATATTATAGAAATGTAGCAAAAGATTTACGAACCGAACACGATGATTTTATAAATACACAAACAAAAACAGAAAAACAAGAAAAAAACTGGATAGATTATAAAGATTATATTAAATTACTTAATAAATATAAAAAAATATTCAAAAATCATAATCTTAAAGACACAAAAGTATTATCAAAAAAACAATATCAAATGCTACAAGAATATATATTTTTAATTATGTATAAGGATATGCCAGTAAGAAATATATATCACTCTATTAAGATTATTGATGAAAAAGATTATGATGAAATTCGTGAAGAACATAAAGGTAATTGGTTGGTATTAAGAGATGGCGTCCCCTATGAAATTATAATCCACGATTATAAAACAGAAAGCAAATATGGTATGAAAACAATAAAACTTAATAAAAAAAGAGCAATCGTTAATGCTTTGAAAATATGGTTGAAACATAATAAAACTAAAAATTTATTTACGCAATTGAATAATAGAGAAAAACCATATACTACTAATTCATTTACACGCTTCGTACAATCTATATTTGAACGAGAATATGGTAAGTCTGTTGGAACTACTTTATTAAGGAATATCATTATATCTCACGAAAAAAAGGGACAAGATACCATAAAAGAAAAACAAGAAAAAAAAGAGCAAATAGAAGATAAATATCTACATTCGGCAGAGATGAATGATAAATATAGAAAGATTGATTAATTATTTAATCGTTTCTCTCTATTTGTTTTATTTAAAATATTTTTATATATGGTATATATATAAATATGTTGAATAGTTATAGCGATTTTAAGAAACCAAAATCCAAGTTTCAATTAGCCAGACAAGCCAGAGAAGATGAAGTAAATAAATTAATTAAGGAGGCTAAAGAAAAAAAACTAAAAGAACGAAAAGAACGAGAAGAATATGAAAGATTAAATCAAGAAGAAATTAAGGCTGAAGCCGAACGAAAACGCCTTGAAGAAGAACAGAAAAAAAAAGATAGAGAAGAGTATGTAAAAAATGTAAAAGTATTATATAGTCCAGAAAAAATGGAGGCTGAAGTAAAAGAGTTTGTTAATACTTTATCTAAATATGATAAAGGTAAAGTTAAAGATGTTATTTCATCTTTTTATCAAAAAGAAGTAGATACTTTAATAGACCAATTTAAAATTGTATTTGAAGATTTTCCTCCAAGTGATCCTATGAAACAGGCACTATTATCATTATTTCAAGTTGTAATGGGACAAAATATCCAATTCGGTACGGCATCACATCCAGATTTAACAAGTGAATAAATATGCTTTACTGCTGTATATATATGCTTTACTGCTATATATTTTACTGCTATTTTTTTAAAAAATTGATTTCCTTTTTCCACATAACATTATAAGACAAATTTCTTAAGAAATGAGTTCCAATAACAAAACCGAAAAGAATACTTACGACGGCGACGCTCAAAAGCAAGTTATGAGTGATGCTTTGAAAAATATTATGGATTTTATGGATAGAAATCCTCAATATTGGGAGTTGAACCCAGAAAATTCAAAGGCAAACGATAATGTTATATGTTGTAATAATGATAAGTTTTTGAAATTAATGTGTCTTATACACGCAACCAAAGCAAAAAAAAAAGAATATACACTTAAAATAAAAGATAATAAAAATGTTTATACAAAATTTATATATGATAAAAAAGATGGAGTTTTTAAAACGAAGAATAAAAATAGAATACTTGCTCCTCATATGATTACATTAATTCAAGCAATTATTATTTTGGGAGATGATAAAGATAATATAAAAAAAATGGAAGAGCTTTATTATGGAACATATGGAGGTTGGAATTGCGATAGTGATGCTTTCTATAATGAAGTTAAAGAAAATAGAATTAAAAATCATACTGGAAATCATTATCGTAATAAAAATATTAATGTTCCTCCAAGTGTTTATGGAATTAAATAGAGAGAAACGATAATGTAAATAATGTAAATAATGTAAATATATTTTTTTTATATATATGCTTTACTGCTGTATATATATGATTTACTGCTATATATTTTACTGCTATTTTTATAAAAAATTGATTCTCTCTTTATCCATATCATTATAAGACAAATTACTTAAGAAATGAGTTCCAATACCAAAATCAAAATGATTTACGATGCCGACGCTCAAAGACAAATCTTTAAAGATGCTATGGGTAATCTGTGTAAATTTTTGGATAGAAATCCTGAATTTGAGAGAGTTGTATGTTGTGATAATGATAAGTTTTTGAAATTTATGATTACGATACACGCAACCAATAAATCAAAAGAATATAAAATGAAAGTAAAAGATGATAAAAATGTCATTTTAAAATTTATATATGATAAAAAAGATGGAATTTTCAAAACGAAAAAAAAAAATAGAATACTTGCCCCTCATATGATTACATTAATTCAAGACCAAATAATTCATAACGAAGGCTTGGATAAAAATATTTCAGAAAAATTGGAGCAACAATATTATAAAAAATATGGTTGCTGGAATAATAATAATGATACTTTCAGTAATGAAATTCAAGAAGATAGAATTAAAAATCATACTGGAAATCATTATCGTAATAAAAAAATTAATGTTCCAAAAAGTGTTTATGGAAATAAATAAAAGAGAGAAACGATAATGTAAATAATGTAAATAATGTAAATAATGTAAATATTTTTTTTTATATCAAAACTGATTTACTGCTGTATATATATGATTTACTGCTATATATTTTACTGCTATTTTTATAAAAAATTGATTCTCTCTTTATCCATATCATTATGACGCACGATACATTATGAGTATTCAACAATTACAAAATAAACTGGAATATGCTAATCGTAGAGTGAAATATGCGTGGGCTAAATATTTTGAAACTATTGAAAACGAACATAATGGTAATATTCAACAATATAATCTAAATCAAAATATTATTTCAAGTGGAGTTGATGACTTACCAATTCATATTGTAAATGAAATTGAAAAGTTAAATATTGAATTAAAACGAAAATTGGATTGTCCTATTTGTATGGATATTATTCAAGAAGGTAAATTAAAAATTACAGGTTGCGGTCATAAATTTTGTAAAGATTGTTATGATAGAATTGATGAATGTTCTATTTGTAGAAGAAAAATAAATAAATCATAGAGAGAAACGATAATGTAAATATGTAAATAATGTAAATATATTTTTTTTATATATATGATTTACTGCTGTATATCTTACTGCTATTTTTTTATAAAATTGATTTCCTTTTTCCACATATCATTATAAGACAAGTTACTTGAATATGGCTCCAATTCAACAAATTAACGAAAGCGAACCGATAGAACATACCGATTTATGGAAAACATTCTATCCAAAAATGATAGATGAATATGATTTATATGATATTGATGATTATGACGATGATAGAGATGATTTAAATGATGATTTTATTAAAAATGTAACTATTTATGATTATAGATGGTTTGATGATGATGTTTTTGATATGATTAAAAAGGATTGTCTTGTCATTCAAAATTGGATTGTTAAAAGAAATGATGAAGAAGGTCTTGATGATATACCTTTTAATAAAATGAATACTGAAAGAAAAATATTCGGTTTGTTTATGTATTGGTTATGTTATGATATTAAAATTGTAGATTAAAAAAGAGAGAAACGATGATGTAAATATGTAAATAATGTATATATATTTTTTTTATATATATATGATTTACTGCTGTATATCTTACTGCTATTTTTTTAAAAAATTGATTTCCTTTTTCCACATATCATTATAAGACAATTTACTTGAATATGGCTCCAATTCAACAAATTAACGAAAGCGAACCGATAGAACATACCGATTTATGGAAATTGATGTATCCTAAAATGATAGATAAATATGATGATTATGATGTTGATGATTATGAGGATCAAGATGCTTTAAAAGAAGATTTTCATTTTATAGAAGGCAATAGTAATGCCGTTATGGATTGGATTGATTGTGATTGGATTGGATTAAATGTTATTGATTTGGTTAAAAAAGATTGTCTTGTTATTCAAAATTGGATTGTTAAAAGAAATGATGAAGAAGGACTTGATGATATTCCTTTTAATAAAATCAATACTGAAAGAAAAATATTCAGTTGGTTTATGTATTGGTTATGTTGTGAAATTATAAATATAGATTAAAAAAAGAGAGAAACGATGATGTAAATATGTAAATAATGTATATATTTTTTTTATTTTTTATTTTTTATTAAGATGAGATATTTAATCCGTAGATGCTACAAGTGGAGGATTAATCGGTACATTAAGTGATGTTGAAAATTTTGTATTCTTGTAGCATAAAATGGGATTATTGTTCGTAGAATTAGGTAATGGACTATAATCATCTCTTAATGTGTTAGGTAATGTATTCAAACTTCCTCGTATAATGGGCGAATATGTAATAATGCCTCCACTTCCTGGACTATCCCATCCAACCAAACCTTTAAATCCTGGGGAACCAACTATCAAAGTAACATTATTATTATTCGCTGTAATTTCAGTAAATCCATTTAACATTCCATCTCCATATAAAATGAAAAAGTCAGTATAGGTTGTGATAGTATTCTCTGTCATCGTCAGTTTAAAATTTGATGGAGTAGTCTCCATAATCGCCATTCGTTGAACTGGTTCTATGTTTGATATATTCTTATATAAAAATAAATGTCCGTTCGTAAAATCGGCTGTGCTTGATCCTGAAATTAACAAAAACGCCGTTGATAAAGCCCCATTTCCATTAAATGTATTTTCATAAATCAGTGTTTTTTCAGTACATTTAGATAATGAAATATATCTATGGCTATCTGGAGGAGTTCCTTCAAATTGAAATTGATTATTGTATATTTGAATTTGCGGAAGACTACTTGTAATAGCAAACTCATTTGTTTTAAATAACGAGTTATGAACGCAATTATTAGTAGCACTACCAGTAAAACTTATACAAGTTACTACTGAACTTGAGTTTCCATTTACAAGTTCTACATTATCAAAAAATACATTATCGGAAGTAACATTAAACATATTGGTTATACCGCTGGCTGTAATTGAATGTTGCGTATCTACACAACTGATTTTACAATTAAAATTTATAGTTTTAATAGATGTTATTGTAAAAGGAGCGGTAATTACTATATTATCGTGATTAATAGATATGGCACTATCTAATTGTGCTTCTGTTGAAACATTAGACGCTGGTTGCGTTGGACTATACGGAGTTCTTAAAGTTGGTCTATATGCTCTTCCATAATAATTGTATAAATTGTATTTATTCAGTTCTGTATTCGTCCAAGTTATTTTTGAAAGTTTTGGATTATAATCAAGTGTTTCTATAGATTGTAATTCTTGATTAGGAACTGTTACAAGAGAATTAACAGGACCAAAACTAACATTACCTAATCCGTCTGCGGTTAAAACTTCTCCATCATTTCCAACATTAGGACATTTATAACTGATATATTTGCTATCGGTACATTTAATTATCATATTTGATGCCTTTATATTCATCCAATTTTCACTTCCTGTGTTTTGTTGTAATGAAAATTTATTCAAACTCATTATATATTATAAATATATAAAAAAATAAAAAAGAGAGAAATGAAAAATAATGTTTTATTTTACTGCTATATATATAATTCATTTTACTGCTATTTTTTTAAAAAATTGATTCAAAAAAAGAACTTAAAGATATATTGTTTAAGACATATATCTCAATGATGATTTCTACAACAAGCGACATTTTGAAAAAAAAAGGATTATACGATGATGTTATTAACATTATTGATGATTATCTTTTCGGTACAAAAGAGCAAAATAAAAATAAAATCAAAAAAATTGTAAATGAATATCAAAATATAGGTACTTTTCAAAATAAACCTTCTTATAATATCATTCATACAATTACAAATATGGGTAAAATATTTTATAGAAATAGAATTAAATATGAATTAAGTTATGTTTATCAACATAGAACTCTTACCATTAATGAAATGATAAACAAACATCAACCTTATATGAGATTTAAAATAATTCAAAATGTAAAAAATGTTTTTAAAATGATTAAATATGCTCTTGAAATGTATAAAAATGATAAAAATTTAGATAGATGGTTAGAATTTAATATTCGTAGTCGTTGTTTTGGAGGAGATAGATTTTATGATTTAGATGATTATATTAAAATGGTAAAATATAATTGCGATTGGGATACGCCGATATATAAATATAAGAATTGTCGTAATGGTTATGATAGAAAATTAAGAATATATAATAATATGGATATTGGAGATTATAAAGTTCAAGAAAATCATATTAATATATGTCGTGATATTGTAAATTATAAAATTAACATATTAAGAATAAAGTTTATGAAAATACTTACAAAATTTATGAAAAATGTTAGATTTTATAAACATTATAATAATAAAAAAAAATTTATATGTTGTTATGATGATGATATAGATTTTGATAATGATAAAATATTTATACAACAAAATAAATCTAAAAATAATAAAAATGTAGATTTGATTTTTGAAAATAAAATAGAAGATAATAAATGGGAAATCAAGACGCGAAAATGCGAATTAAAATATGAAAATGGTTATGAATATATCGTTTTTAGAGTAAAAGGATATGGTAAAGTTGTATTTCCAACATATCTATTAATGTTTAAAAGTGTTATAAATATAAATAATACTTGGCATTATTGGAGAGAATTATTACCAAAAGAAGATGATATAGAAGAATTTGCTCTTTATGATAATGAATACTATTCATTATATAAAGATGAAAATAATAATGATTATTTGTTTAAATTAAATAATGTAAATATATCTGATAGTGATATTAGAGATTTGATTCGTCAAAATGAAGGTCCAATATATAATACTTTCAATCTTGATGGAAATAATACTTGGAAGTTTTCAAAAGACAGAATATAAAATAGTGATGCCGTTTTTATGATTATTAAGAAGTTAAAAAGTATTTTTGAGATATTTTATGGTAAGCGTTATTTTTGACATATAATTTTTTTTCTTATGGAAAATGGTAATGAATGTAGGCAGTTAAGGTTGTGATGAAATATAAGAACTTTTTCAACTTTCATCACACATATACATCTTATTACTATTAACATATATTTTTATAAAGTAATAAAAACTTGTTAGATTTCTTAACTATGGTAAGGGGATATTTGACTACCTATACAATTATGGGACCATTTAGGTAAGAAAATCAAAAAAAAATGAAAATTAACTTCTTTTTTGAGAACTTAACTGACCTTAATTATTTCGCCAACTTCTTAACTATTATGACATATATCTTAAACTAAAAAATCAAACATTTCTTCTTTTTTCTTTTTTCTTCTTTCACGCATATAATTTTTCATATAATCATTATATTTCTCTCTATTATTAATTTTATAATTTTTTGAATATTCTTTTCCTTTATGAAGATTTTGTTTTTTCCACTCTTTAACTTTTTGTTTATGTTTTTCTTTATTTTTTTGATAATATTTTTTATTCGCTTCTTTTCTCATCTGTTTATGTTTTTCAATATCGTCAATAGAAAAACTATCCATATTAATATATATATATATAAATATTAATATGTTTAAGTATTCTTAACTATATCTAACTACCGATTAATCTCTCTATTCTTGTTTTTTCTTTTTCTGTTAAATCATTACAATATTCATAAACACTATCATCTATGAACTTATAATTATCTAAAACTTGATTAATACATTCACACGTTTTATCATATAAATCATTATAATATTCAATCAATTTATCCTTATGATAATCTTTTGGATTTCTAACTCTTTTATATTGTTGTATTAATTTACTTGTTTCTTTTCTAAAATCAATTAATATTTCTTTACATTCGGTTCGTTCATTCACTATTTTTGTTTTTTTATTTCTTTTTAATTTAGATGGTTTTGGTATTTCTGGTTCTTTGAATATATTTTCTTCTTCTTCTTCTGTTTCATCATCATCATCATCATCATCATCATCATCATTTTCTTCGCTTTCTGGTTCTGGAACTACTTTAACTTTTTTCGGTTTTGGTTTTGGAGGGGTCTTGCCCCCTTGCGACGCCTTCTTTGGTTTTGGTTTTGGTTTTGCTTTTGATTTCGGTTTTGCTTTCGGTTGGGGTTTCACTTCAACAACTTCTTCAATCACTTCATTTTCTATATTATTATCTATTGGTTCTTCAAAAGGGTCATTTTCTTCAACAATCTCTTCATTTTCTTTCGGTTCTTCGTCTTCATCTTTAATAACTCTTTTAACATTTCGTTTGTTTTTATTTTCTCGTTTTATTGGTTTATGTGGTATTTTATCTTCTTCAATTTTAGGCTGTGATATTACATCTCCTTTTAATGAATGTAAGAGCGTATTAAGGTCATAAATTGTCATACGATTTAGACTATCTTTAGGGATAGGAGTAAGCATCATAATATCTTCAACAATCTTGGATTTAGACATCTATATATTTATGAAAGAAAAAAAAAAATCAAAAATCCACGCTGGATTTTTTCCTATATGCGGATAATGGCGGTTTATATATTCCTTAATAAAACAACGGAAAATCAAAGAAACATACCTAAAACATCATTTAAAATAAAAATATAGGGTAAATATAAAGAAAAAATGAGTGATTTTGATGCTTTAGTTAAGGAAAATGAAATGATTGAAAAAGACCTATGGGACTATATTTTGTCTTATATGATTAAAGCAGAAAAGATAAAGGAACTTAAGGGAAAAGATAGAAGGAAGTGGGTTCTTAATAGAGTAAAGGAATTATTGGGATATGATAGTTATGATAGATATGAACCATTCATTATAGTATCTATTGATATGGTAGTATCATTAAGTAAAAACAGAAAGAACTTTTTAAAATCCTTCAAGCATAATAAATTATATTTTTGTTGTTGAGAGAAATGAAAAAAATAAAGTCATTTTATAATTTTTTTTTATCTATATGTATTATATACAAATATGGAACTAATTAGAGTTCAAGAACCAAGAACCGATGTACGCCGAAGCGTAGATAAGAACCACGCCGTTCTTTTAGGGAGCGAACGCGTAACTTACACGACTAACGTGGCTGATAGTTGGAATACTAATATGATTAACGCATCTTGGAGCATTACTCCTCCATCTAACAAAACGATTATTGACAGAAACATAAGGGTAAGAGCATACATTAATGTTGTTACAAACCAAGCCGTCCAATTGGGAACGAATGATGCTCCACGTCAGTTCCCTCTTAATTCTTTGGTTGATGTTACTACATTACAAATCAACGGAGAAAGTATCAGCGATAATACTGGGTCTTCACTCCATCCCCTATTATGTTATGGAAACGACGCTCATACTCGTTCTTATACTTGGGGCACAACTCCAGCGATGCCTGATGCCTATCAAGAGTATAGCGATTGGAATACTTATGGAAACAACCGAAGTCCTTTGAGTGATTGGGGCGAAGTTGGAAGCGAACAATCAAGGGGCGGTTTTTATATTGAAACGATATCCTCTACTAATTTTAGAATTGTTGTAACTGAACCTATCTTTTTATCTCCACTTTGGCAGAAAGGTAAGCAAGAAGAAGGTATGGTAAATGTTAATTCTTTGCGATTGTCTTTGCGATTTAAAGCAGGTTTGGATAGAATACTATCCCACGCTTCTACTGGTAATGCTATTACTTCTGTAACTACAACTTTCTATCAAGCCCCAGAATTGCTTATCAACTACCTAACTCCATCATTAGTTCAACCAATTCCAGAACTTCAAGTTCTTCCTTATAGCAAATTACAACATTACATTCGTGATGTTCCAGCTCTTGGGGCAGGAGCAACAACCACGATTACAAGCGATACTATTAGATTGAGTGTAATTCCTCGTGTTATATATCTATATGTTCCTCATAGTGAAGCAACTAAAACTTTTGCGGTTAGTGATAGTTTTCTTGAAATCACATCTTTAAATATGACTTGGGGTAACCAATCAGGTCTATTCGCTTCAGCAACTCCTCAACAACTATACACTATGTCTGTTGAGAACGGATTGAACCTTGATTACACTTCTGTTCGTAAGTTTAGGGGTTCTGTTATTGCTATTGTAATGGGTAAAGATGTTGGTTTGGCTCCTAACGAAGCTCCTGGCGTAAATGGGTCTTATAACATTCAAGTCACGCTTGGATTGAAGAATATTGGTTCTTCATCTTTTACTGGAACATTCTTTATGTCTGTTCTTAATGACGGAACTTTTAGCATCGGAGATAATAGTGCTCGCGCGTCTATAGGAAATCTTACAGGCGATATGGTTTTAATGGCAAGAGAAAGTCCTATGGGCGATTATGAGGAAATATACGGAGGAAGCTTCTGG
>Ga0099848_1001102_pt1 | contig 12624 bp, 10 predicted proteins | sample CB_VirMetaG_3_FD_78179 | JGI IMG/M metagenome (GOLD analysis project Ga0099848, IMG submission 78179) | Freshwater to marine saline gradient viral communities from Chesapeake Bay - CB_1508_1S Viral MetaG | ecosystem: Environmental > Aquatic > Marine > Coastal | place: USA: Chesapeake Bay... | reverse complement strand
TGATTTTATTAAATTTTATTTCGAAGACGGTAACCAAGGAACTAACGTTATGCCATTCCGTTGTACAATGACTGGGTTCTCAGATTCATTTAGTCCAGGATGGGATTCAGTATCGATTATGGGTCGTCCGGATGGAGCGTATTTATATAGTTCATTTGAACGGTCAATTTCATTTACCTTTATGGTAGCTGCTTTAAGCCGTTCAGAAATGCTTCCTATGTGGAGAAAGTTAAATAAATTAGCTTCATATACAATGCCTGATTTCTATTCAGGAGGTAGGGCATCTGGTCCAATGATGAGAATATCAATTGGTAACTTATTCCAACAGACTCCTGGATTTATTACTTCATTATCATATACAATTCCTGATGACACTTCTTGGGACATTGCTGATGATGCTAGTGTAGAAAATACCACTCCTAAACAATTACCAACAGTTATTGAAGTTTCAGTATCGTTTACAATTGTTGGCGACTTTAGACCTCAGAAAGATGGCCGAGTTTATAGTTTACAGCGCCTAGGAGGCGGCACTAATAAAACCGGCGACTGGCTTATGGATGCTAGAAAAACAGTTAGTAAAGAACCAGCAGAAGTTGATAGCGCACCAGGCACTACAACTAATTCAGATACAGGTACTACAAATACAGGAGAATCTACTCCGACAAACGGTAATAACGCTCCTGCTACTACGTAAGCAGTTATTATTAATAATGATATTTATACGAAATGGAAAGGTATTCTAATTATACATTTACTCAACAATCTAAATTAGATGTAGAAAATAAACGAAGATATTTTCCTGCATTACTAGACCCTATTGTTCCTAGACAGCAAGATGATATCTATGTAATTTCTACATTTGGAGATCGACTGGACCTATTAGCGTGGAAGTATTATACCGATTCAACATTATGGTGGTTAATTTCCGCTGCGAACCCAGAGTTACGAAAGGATTCCTTATATTTAGAGCCTGGAACTCAGGTTCGAATCCCGCGCGACCCTGACTATGTTCTATCTTTATTTGAAAGTCAAAATGCGTCTAGATAATGGCAGAAAATATATTTTTTACACCAGTTAGTGATGAAGTGCAAAAAGCACTAAACCTTCGAAAAGGGTTTTACGCTTCGGAAAATCGAGGTGAAAGTGCTCACGCGTGGTTATTTAAGAAAATTGCTTACGTCGAAGCTAGTGCGAGGCATAAAGAGGCTGGATCGACAAGCAGTTTAGCTTTACCAAAAGCGGGCGGGCTTGGTCGAGTTACTGGATCTGGAACGAAAGGAGGAATGTACCGCGCAACTAAAAGCGATAATAATTCTTATCAATTTTATCCAAAGCCACACGTTACATCACTGTCAATTAGTGCAGAAGGAGATTTTGGATCAATAAGAAAATGTGAACTTAAATTTACAGTATATACTCTAGCACAACTTGATCAAGATGCTAAAACATTTTTTTTATTAGGCGCTGACTTAGGTATAAATTATGGCTGGAACGACGCCGGTGGCGCTGGAGGTCCTAAAGGAAAATTTCAAGGCAAAATTTATAATTTTACGTATAGTGTAAATAGCACCGGCGGTTTTGATTGCACTACATATGCAATGGAACCTGGTATTTCGATACTAGCTGGTAATTCTGACGCTAGCACCGGTAATACTGAAGGAACAGAAGATGAATTGGGAGATGTAAAAATTCCTAATAGTATATATAGCAGTTATGCAGACTCATTTCAAAAAGCAAAGTCTGATGGCACTGAGCCAAACGTACCCAACAATACAGGGTTGGTATTAATTGAGTCCGCTCGAGGATGGTGGGATCCTAAAGAAAATAAAAACGAAGATGATGGAAACCGAACTGTTATTAATTGGAACCAAAAAGAACTAAGAGGATATGTAAGTTTAGAGTCGCTTTGTATAGCAATTAATAAGGTATATACATGGCACTATGAAGGAAAAACCCCAGCAGGGTGGAAAGACTTAGTTTCTGGCGGCACAACTTACGCCGGCATGTTCATAAAGTGCGACGGCGAAGTAACTAGGGGACTAATACCAAACTCAACTCAATTCGTTTCAGCAAACCCTAATGAAATAATGTTTCCTGGATTTGCTGATTATGGGCAATTTGGATCAAAAGGTAGCGACGCTAATCATCACACCTTTGGCGATTATGACGCTGCATTTAAAGGTGGTGATCTTTCAAAAACAATGATATCCTTAGAACTTTTAGAGAAAGCTTTTGGAGAATCTGGAAAAAATAAAAGTAAAGGATCAAAATCTGCAGATAATACAGTCGGTGATATATTGCAAAAGGTATTTGACGCTATATTTAAAAATTCTGGAGGCAGATTTTCGTTATCGCTAGTATCAAAACCAAATAAGGATACTACCGGAGGTAAGCAATTATTAGTAACTGATCCGAACCATATTGAAAAGACTAATGAACCTTATTCAATTTCTGCAGTTGTGCAAGGAGGTATTGCACGAAACATTTCATTAGCTTCGAAGCTTCCTAATGAAATGGCAACAACGGCGTTTATGGCCGCACAAAATTCTTGGTCTTCAGGCCCTTCAGTGGAGGTAGTAACTGGAACAAACCAGAAAAAAGAAAAAGCAGAACCGATATCATTAGAGGCTGCATTACAAAATATGGCAGACAGCGGCCCTACCACTGAAAATATTAAAAACTTAGAGACGGCTCTAAAAAATGCTAGAAATGCAAATCCTACGGATCTAGTATCTGGAACGGAAGTAATTCCAATTCCATTAGATTTTTCAGTGACTCTAGATGGTATAGAAGGATTTTTCTTTGGAAATGTAATTACGACAAATTACTTACCAAAAACATATAAAAAGAAAGGAACTGAGTTAGCATTTACAGTAACAAAAGTAAACCATTCTATATCAGGAGGAGATTGGACAACGACATTAAATACTGTTTGTAGAATTGTTAGTTAGTAATTATTATGAGCACCGGAAATAGATTATATTATCCAAAGACACATATTGTCAATAATTTATATACGTCAGGAAAGGAATGGATGTACGAAGATGGTACAGAGTATATGGGGTACTATCATAGGTATATTGACGGAATACGTATGTCAGGTGCTGTATTTGAAAAAGGGTATTCGAAGAAATTAATACCTTATAAAGATTATGTAAGACAGCCCGATACAATAGTTTATGATGGATTAAAAGCACGTAAAGAATATTTTACGCCATTACAATCATATCCTATCCCAAATGAAGACGACTATGCCGAAGGAAAAATTTTGCGGTATTTTATAAAGCGCAGAAATTATTCAACATATCAAGATATTGTAGAAATTAATAAACCGCAATACCGAGCTTGGCAAAAGCGACGCTCAGGTATTGACGAGACTTTATATGACGCGATTAGTTTAGATTGGAAACTAACGGGTCCTTTACATGACGAAGTTGACGGATTAAATACTACATATGGCGTATATGATACTAATTTTCGAGTAGTAAAGTTATGGGATACCAAATTTTCTGGATTATTAAATTTCCTAACGGACTATACAGAATTATCAATTTATTCGCCTTACGTAGATAAAAAGTATAAAGAATTATTTGGTTAAACCAAAATAATTTCTTATATTTATGTAAGATATGCGAATAATAGAGACGACATCTGAGTTTTCGGACTTCATTGAATCTAATAAAGGATTCGATTGGGTAATCGTCCCTACATATTGTAACGGAGAGCGACCTGTATATACAGATTCACTTTCTGTAGTATATGTGTATTGCTTAATAAAAGATGAAGATGCTATGATTGTATTTAATCATACAGAAGGTCTTCCAATGTCAGAAAGCTTAATCAATCAGTTTCCAGAAGATAATCAAATATTTGTATATAATAAGAAACGTTTTAAACGATTTTTAGACAGGCCAAATTTGGTTGATATTGATATGGTTGAGTATTTTCATAAAAACCATCCGTTTGAAGATGATTTTGAAACGACTGCTCATGAATATTTTACGAGGCAGTTTACTCGTTTTAATAATTTAAATGCAATCATTCCAATTACAAAGCATATTGAAAAAGCCCAAGCTATATGTTCAAGATTTTTAGATGTATACGATTATTATAATAAAGATGAGGCATTTGCAAAGTATGATGAGCTCATCATTGACAGCTTATATCAAATCGAAAAAAATGGGTTATTTGTAAACTATGAACAATTTAATAAAAAATTTCCAGGTTCTCACATATACGATCAGTATACGTTTAGCGAATATAATGTATATACTACCACCGGACGTCCTAGTAATCGTTTTGGCGGAATTAACTTCGCAGCTCTAAATAAAGAGAACGGTCAACGAACTCCATTTGTATCGAGATTCGGTGAAAATGGATTTATGATGTCATTTGACTATGACGCTTACCACCTTCGCTTATTAGCAGAGCTTGTAGATTATACATTTCCTGAAGATATATCAGTACACGAATATCTAGGTCAGTTTTATTTTGATAAAAAAGAATTAAGTCCTGAAGAATATTCAGAGTCTAAAGGAATAACATTCCGACAACTATATGGAGGTATCAATAAAGATTATTTGGTGATACCTTTTTATTCAAAGGTACAAGAGTATACTGAGTTACTTTGGCAAAAATACAAAGAAGATGGGTTTATAGAAACTCCAATATTTGGCAGAAAATTATTTAAGTCATTCTTTTCAGATATGACAGCTTCAAAGCTACTTAACTATTTATTGCAAAGCTTCGAAACTGAAAGAAACATGGCCGTGATACATAATATACTTCAACGTACAAAGTCTTTTAAATCTAAACTAATACTTTATACATACGATAGTTTCTTATGGGACTTTGACAAACGAGACGGCGCTATGGCTATCAAAGCAATTAAAGATGTTTTGGAACAAGACGGAAAATATCCAGTAAAAATAGAGATTGGACCTGACTATTCTAATATGGTTTTGGTAGAAAGAAAAATTTAAGATACATATTTATATATGAAACGAATCGGTTATAATATTATTAACTTTGGTACAATTAATTTGTCTTTTTACTACAGAGCCAGAGCTCGATCATACTTCAAGTATGATTGCAAAAACGTATGAAGTAGTATATAGACGAATATTTGTATTATCGATTGAAGACTCTGAAGAGTTAGTATGTAGCTTTAACGTAGAAAAAGGCAACCATAAAAAGCAATTGCCAGGAGCAATGCTAGTACATAGGAAAAAAGAAACGAATACGTTATATACTATCAATTCATTAAATGCTTTAATCCGCAAAGAAAATAATGGAATGGCAGATTCAAAGTTTTCGGTTGATTGGACAAAATACTCAAATAGTCTGTTAGTAACCTCAAGCAACGAGTTAAAGGTTCTTAAGACAAAAGTGTATCAGTTAATCAATTTGTAAACTTTTTAAAGAAATATTTGGTAACTTCAAAAGGTTATCTTATATTTAGGTTATATTAGTTATTGAAAATGTCGCTTTGGCTATTCTAGACCTGTTAAAGACGCATTAACAATTACTAATTATCAATTACTTATTAACAATTAATTATTTAAAAACAAAATGGCTATTAATTTAGACGCTATCAAGCAAAAGCTCAATTCGTTACAAAACGTAACAAGTAAGCAAAACAACCTTTGGAAGCCAGAACCAGGCACTCAGGTTATTCGTATTGTTCCTTATCAATACAATCGAGAAAATCCTTTCCAAGAACTTTATTTTCATTACAATTTCGGTGGTAAATCAGTACTGTCGCCAATGTCTTTTGGTCGACCTGACCCAATCATGGAATTTGGTGAGAAGTTGAAATCAACAGGAAGTTCTGACGATTGGAAAATGGGTAAAAAACTAGAGCCGACTATGCGCTGCTATGTTCCTGTTATCGTCCGCGGTAAAGAAATGGAAGGCGTAAAGTTCTGGGGCTTTGGTAAAACCGTTTATCAAGAACTCTTAGGCTTCATTGCAGACCCAGACTATGGTGATATTACAGATCCAATGGCAGGTCGCGACGTTGCAGTTGAGTTTAAAGCTGCGGATCAAACCGGTAAGTCTTATCCTGAGACATCGATCCGAGTTAAACCAAATCAAACTCCAGTAACAGACAACAAAGCTGTATTAGAGAAGATTGGTAATCAACCTAAAATTACTGATGTATTTAAAGAGTACACCTACGACGAAATGACTCAGATGTTACATAACTGGCTTGACCCAGAAAATTCTGAAGAGTCTGAATCTGCGCCCGCAAAAGAAGCAAAACCAGAGAGTGCTAATAAATCTAGCATTTCAGAAGCGTCTTCTGTAGCAAAAGTAGATGACGTAGCGTCAGCATTTGACTCTTTATTTAACGAGTAATTAACAATCCTTAATAAGGTTACACTTAAACTATGGCAAAAAGAACAGCAGTTGCTGAAGGTGCGGTTGCGGATGATTTAGCAAACGTATTAGCAGACAATCTTAACAAGAAATTTAAAGGCTCAAATTATAAAGTAGCTTATTTCTTAGAAGGTGACACCGATGCTCCTTCAGAAGTTTCGGAATGGATTTCGACAGGTTCGACAATGTTGGATCTAGCAATTTCAAACCGACCCAATGGAGGTCTTCCAGTAGGAAGAATTATCGAAATTACCGGATTGGAAGCTTCGGGTAAATCATTACTCGCAGCCCACGCTTTAGCAGACACACAGAAAAAAGGTGGCTTAGCAGTATATATTGATACTGAAAATGCTATCTCAAGAGAGTTTCTTGAAGCTATAGGTATTAACCTAAAGGACATGTTATATGTCCCGTTAGAAACCGTTGAAGATATCTTTGAAGCGATTGAATCGGTCATCGAATCTATCAGAAAGAGTTCTAAAAATAGATTAGTAACTATAGTAGTAGACTCTGTAGCGGGAGCGTCAACGAAAGTTGAAATGTCAGCAGACTATGATAAAGATGGTTGGGCAACCTCAAAGGCAATTATCTTATCAAAGGCAATGCGTAAAATTACTAACTTTGTTGGTAGAGAGCGCATCTGTTTGATATTTACAAATCAGTTGCGTACTAGATTGGGAGTGACGTTTGGCGACCAATGGACCACTTCAGGTGGTAAAGCAATCGCATTTCACTCTTCAGTCCGTCTTCGACTTAAATCAGTAGGTCAAATCAAATTAGCAAAATCTGCAGATAAGCCTGAAGCGGTAGTTGGTATTACCACTCGAGCTCAGGTAGTAAAAAACCGTATGGGGCCACCCCTGCGAACTGTAGACTATGATATCTATTTTGATTCGGGTATTGACGATTACGGTAGTTGGTTAACATTGATGAAAAATTATGGATTGGTAGATCAAGCAGGTGCATGGTATACATATACTAATACAGACACAGGCGAGATTGTAAAATTCCTTTCTAAAGATTTTAAGTCAAAATTGATTGACGACGTAGAAATGAAAGAGCAGGTTTATAAATCAATCTGCGAAAAATACATTCTTAATTATAGAGCAGGAGAAGACTTTGGAATCGATGATATCGAAATTGAAGAAGACTTCGAAGGCGAAGAATCATAATAGATGAAAGGTTACGCTGATTTATTAAAAGAAGTTCGCGAAGACCACGAAAAACGAAGTTCAGGCCTAGGTAAAGATGACAAAGTTCTCATTATCGACGGTCTGAACTCGTTTATTCGGGTATTTAGCGCAGTGCCATTAGTTAACGACGATGGCGACCACATTGGTGGCTCAATTGGATTTTTAAGATCAATTGCAGCTGCAATTAGGCAATTTAAACCCACCCGGTGTATTATCGTATTTGACGGTAAAGGAGGTAGTGCACGGAGAAAGAAAATGTACTCTGGGTATAAGGACGGTAGGTCAATGTCAACTAAATTTAACAGGCGTGAAGATGTTGGCTTTCAAACTGTTGAAGAAGAATTAGCTTCTATGCGACATCAAATGGGACAGTTAGCAGAATATTTGCAATGTTTGCCAATTACATTTATGTCCATTGATAATATAGAGGCAGATGATGCGATTGCATATTTAACGACCGAAGTATTCGAGCCAAAAAAGAGTGAAGTCATTATTATGTCTGATGACAAAGACTTCTTACAATTAATTAGTGAGACAACTTCAGTATGGCGTCCGGTCGAAAAAAAATATTATACCCCAAAAGAAGTTTTGGAAAAATTTGGAATTCCGTCACATAACTTTATTCATTATAAAGTATTTATGGGTGATAATTCTGATAATATAAAAGGAATCAAAGGCATTGGTATCAAAACCTTAATTGGTAAGTATCCTATGCTATTAGAAGAAAATACAAAGACATTAGAGGATATTATAGACTATACGGTTCAACGAAAAGACGAACACAGAGTGTACAAATTAGTGTCAGATAATGAAAATACACTTAAACTGAATTGGGATTTAATGTCATTACGCGATTTAAATATATCAGGTAATATTAAATTACTAATAGCTGATATCGCAAATAATCCAATTCCTTCGATGAATGTATATAAATTTAAAAAAATATTTATGTTAGACAAAGCATATACTGCTATACCAAATGTAGATTCTTGGCTGTCGAATAGTTTTAATTCATTAGCAGCATTTTCCAAAATTAATTAGGAACGTTTAAAAGAATTTATTATATTAAGGTATGTCAGATAAGTTATCAAATTTTGGTTATGGGTTTCAGGTGAAGATTGTCGCTTCACTGCTGTCGGATAAAGCATTCCTGCAGCAAGTAGCAGACATTCTTCTTCCTGATTTTTTTGAGTCAGAATCTAACCAATGGATTGTTGATACAATTATTAAGTATTTTCACGATTATAAAGTTCCACCTACGTTAGATGTTTTTAAGATTAAGGTACAAGATGCTGGCAGTGATGTATTAAAAGCTTCAGTGATTGAAAGTCTTAAAGATGCTTTTAGACATCTAGAGTCGGAAGATTTAGAATTTGTAAAAGAAGAGACACTTAATTTTTGTAAAAACCAAGCTATTAAGCGAGCAATCTTAGATTCAGTTCAATTATTAAATCGAGGTCAATATGAAGAAATTAAAGCTACAATTGACGCCGCAATGAAAGCTGGAGCTGACAAAGAAGTCGGTCATGAATATAATACAACAGCAAATGTAGAAGCTCGATATAAAGAAAACGTGCGAAGTACAATTAACACCCCATGGCCAGTAATTAATGATTTAGCTGACGGAGGATTTGGTAAAGGAGAATTAGTAGTATTTGTCGCTCCTGCTGGTATTGGTAAATCGTGGGGTCTAATTAATGTTGGAGCCCATGCAGTTAAGCAAGGATTAAATGTTGTACATTACACCCTTGAATTAAATGAAGGTTATGTAGGTCAGCGTTACGATGCTGTATTAACTGGCATTGCTAATCAAAACTTAAAGTATAATTTAGATGAAGTACAAAGCGCGGTGTCTAAATTAAAAGGAGATTTGACTATTAAGTATTATCCTACAAAAACAGCTTCATGTTCAACATTGCGAGCTCATATAGAAAAAATGATTTTGTTAGGAAAGAAGCCTGATCTAATCATAGTCGACTATGCAGATTTGTTAAGAGGTGCTGTATCTCGAAAAGAAATGCGTCACGAATTAGAATCAATTTATGAAGATCTTCGTGGGGTTGCTGGAGAATATGAAGTTCCATTATTTACAGCTTCGCAAGCAAACAGAAGTGCATTAGAGCAAGATGTTATTGAAGCTGATAAAATTTCTGAATCTTATTCAAAGGTTATGATTGCAGATTTTGTGCTTTCATTATCTAGAAAGGTGACAGATAAAATTGCAGGTACTGGTAGATGGCACATTATCAAAAATAGATTTGGGCCTGATGGACTTACGCTGCCTAGTAAAATGAATATGAGCAATGGCCAAATTCATATTTACGAAGAAACCTCTATGCAAGGAAGAGAAACTAAACAAACTATGGAATCTGGAGAAGAGCTTTTGCGCAAAAGTTTATTGCAAAAGTATAAAGAAGTCCAGGGGGATTCTTTAGGGTAATGAATAGTTATTATTCCGGGGGGAAAGAACTCAACTTAATAATTTACATTAAATGAATAAGAATATTTTTATGCCACGGGTAAACATTTTACCCTATGAATACCCTTCGCTACTCGCATATAAAGATGCTATTAGACACTCTTATTGGATTGATACAGAATTTAATTTTACAACCGATATTGACGACTTCAAAACAAAAGTTAGTGATGAAGAGCGGGAAGTAATTAAGCGGGCTATGTTAGCAATCGCTCAAATTGAAGTCAATGTCAAGACATTTTGGGCTGATATGTATAAGCGTATGCCGATTACCGAAGTGGGTGATGTGGGTATGACATTTGCTGAGTCTGAAGTAAGACATAAAGATGCGTATGCACGTTTAATTAGAATTTTAGGATTAGAAGATGAGTTTCAACATGTTATTGAAATTCCTGCTATTAAAGATAGAATTACGTATTTGACAAAGTATCTTGACGGAACTCGTAGTAAAGATAATAAAATGTACACAAAGTCAGTACTTCTATTCTCTTTATTTATTGAGCATGTAAGTCTGTTTAGTCAGTTCTTGATTATGATGTCATTTAATAAAGAAAAAAACCTATTTAAAGGTATTTCAAATGTAGTAGAGGCAACAAGTAAAGAGGAAGAAATACATGGAAATTTTGGGTCAGAAATCATTAATATTATTAAGCAAGAGAATCCTGAATGGTTTGATGAAGATTTTGAGCATCTTATTTATTCGGCGTGTAAGAAGGCGTATAAAGCAGAGGTTAAAATTTTAGATTGGATTTTTGAAAAAGGAGAATTAGACTTCTTACCAAAACATACTATCGAGCAATTTATTCAGAATAGATTTAATACTTCATTGCAGCGAATCGGAATGAAGCCAGTATTCGAAGTAGATTTCTTAGAAGTAGAAAAGACTCTTTGGTTTGATGTAGAAATTACTGCGACTAAAGAAGGAGATTTCTTTTATAAGAAACAAATTGATTATAACAAAAAAAGCAAAAGCATAACAGAAGACGATTTATTTTAAACTAAAAGATACAATGGAATACGAAAAATACTATTGGCTAAATGAAGATAGCCGCACGTTTTTATCAAGAGGCTATATTACCGAAAGCCCTGAGCAAAGAATAAAAGATGTTGCAAATACCGCAGAAAAGTATCTTAAAGTTGAAGGATTCGCAAAGAAGTTTGAGGAGTATATGTCAAAGGGTTATTATAGCCTATCTACTCCAGTTTGGATTAATTTTGGTAAAGAAAAAGGATTGCCAATTAGTTGTTATGGGTCAAATATAGATGATACATTAGATAGCATTTTAAATGCAGGCCGTGAGATTGGTATGATGTCAAAATATGGAGGAGGCACATCTGCATATTTAGGAAATATTAGACCACGCGGAACGAGAATTTCTACCGGTGGCACAGCAGATGGACCGGTCCACTACGCCAGGCTATATGACACTACAGTAGACGTATCAAAACAATCGCAAGCTCGACGCGGCGCGTGTGCCGTATGGTTGCCAGTTGAACATGATGATATTTTAGAATTTTTAGATATCGGCACTGAAGGTAATCCAATTCAGAATTTGCAGTATGGAATTACTGTTACGGATAAGTGGCTTAAGGAAATGAAAGAAGGCGATGCTGATAAACGTAAAGTATGGGCTAAAGTTATTCAGCGTCGAAATGAGTTTGGGTTTCCTTATATTATGTTTAAGGATAATTCAAATAATAACTCCCCATATAAAGAATTAGGATTAGACATTACAGCATCTAACTTATGTAGTGAAATTCAATTACCTACAGATAGCTTTAATTCATTTGTATGTTGTTTAGGATCATTAAATCTTTTACATTGGGATGAAATTAAAGATACAGATGCTATTGAAATTTATACCATGTTCCTTAATGCTGTTATGGAAGAGTTTGTACATAAGTCATATAATATGCCTGGTATGAAACGAGCTTGGAGGTTTGCAAATGATCACAGAGCAATTGGATTGGGTGTATTAGGGTATCACTCTTTATTTCAATCTAAATTAATTCCTTTTGAATCACTTCAAGCTAAGCAGTTAAATCACGAAATCTTTAAAACTCTTAAAGAAAGAAGTGAAGTAGCTTCGAAATGGTTACATGATGAGAGAGGTTATAAATCACTCAGAGATGGATTTGCAAATACAACCTTAATTGCGATTGCACCAACTAAATCAAGTTCTTTTATTTTAGGTCAAGTAAGTATGGGTATTGAGCCAATCAAATCTAATTATTTTATTAAGGATTTGGCTAAATCAAAGACAATTTATAAAAACCCATACTTAGAAGCTGAATTAGAAAAATATGGATTGAATACTCCTGAAACTTGGGAAGGAATACTTAAGAAAGACGGATCAGTCCAACATTTAGATTTTCCCACTAAAGAAGTATTTAAGTCATTTATTGAAATTTCTCCGAAAGAAATTATATTACAAGGAGCTCAAAGACAAAAATTTATTGATCAGTCGCAGTCATTAAATTTAATGATACACCCTTCAGTGCCAGCAAAAGATATTAATCAATTATATTTGTATGCACATGAAGAGGGAGTAAAAACATTGTATTATCAATTTA
>Ga0099848_1001101_pt1 | contig 12628 bp, 20 predicted proteins | sample CB_VirMetaG_3_FD_78179 | JGI IMG/M metagenome (GOLD analysis project Ga0099848, IMG submission 78179) | Freshwater to marine saline gradient viral communities from Chesapeake Bay - CB_1508_1S Viral MetaG | ecosystem: Environmental > Aquatic > Marine > Coastal | place: USA: Chesapeake Bay... | reverse complement strand
CTCAACGAACAATTCATAGTAAAAAGGATTATCTTCTTTTGTAACTGTTTGTATTCTAGCTGTTTGATCTACATGAGTAATAGATTGTAACTGATGCTTGTATTCACATTTAATCTTTGTAGCAAAGCTCATATGTGGAGCTTCCATATCGTCCCATTCAAAATAGTCTTGTATATCTTCTTGTAGTACCATCGGAGCAAATGGCCTATACCACTCTCTGAATTTAACTTTAGCATTTAAAGTATCTTTCATATCAGGATAAGAAGGATCACATATGATAGATCTATTTCCTAACGCTCTAGGACCACATTCACATTTACCTTTTACTACCCCTATAATCTTTCCAGCTCGTAATAATTCTGATATCTGAGTTACATCAACCTTTTTAGCTTTTCTTTTATCAGCGTGAAATTCTAAAGTATTTTCATCAAATAAATTCCATCCAATAAATCTAGCATCTACAGGTTCAGTAGGCTTGGTGTATCTAAATAAATGACCGAGCGCCAGACCGCTATCATTAGGATTGCATGGTACATATACAGGTAGTTTAAATTGATTTTTTACTCTAGTATTATTGAGTACGTTTAATGCAGCTCCTCCAGATATTACGATAGGCAAATTGTACCTATAAACAAAAGGTTCAATGAGTTTACAGAACTCTTCTTCAAACATTACTTGTATACTAGCTAAAAACTCTACTTGTTTATCCCAATCAATAATAAGATTAGAATATTCATCCATTTGTCCGGGAAATAAATTGAAATATTTTCTTACAATTCTACAAATTGGGTGAGTTTTCATCCTAAAAGGTTCACCATGCGAGCCATACATTTGATTATCTCTACCCAACTCTGTATAATTTCTGTTATTATAATACTCTCTAAATTCTTTTATAAAACTAAAATTAGGTTTACCATAACCTGCTGCACCCATTCCTTTACCACAAACATCTATGTTTTTAACATCTTCAAATATTTGACAAAAATGCATCATCTCTCTATACCATTTTCCAGCTAGATCGAAATAATCATTACATTCATTACTCTCTGCAAGTCTATGAATTTCGTGATTAAATTTATCCATTATACTAATAGAAAAATAAGATAGGGTATTATCACATCTAGTACCCATGCCATCCATAGTAACAACTAATGCTTCTTTGAAAGGAGATTGGTAGAAACCACAAAGCGCATGACAGTCATGATGGTCAGCGAAATGAATATTTTCTGGATTAATTTTGAAGTATGAGAGAATTAATTTTCTGAATATTGTAAATGTATAATCTTTAAATTCTTCTTTATAATAGTCTGTTGAAATCCATGCAGGATATAAAGTATCGAAAAGGAGAAGATCTAAACTAAAAAGATTATCTATTTCTTCATCAGCACCAAAATCTTTAACTAAATTATTAATGAAGAGTTCAATTATTTTTATATATTCCTCTTCTATATACTTTCCCACCACTTTATCATGAATAGAATAATGCTTTTTACCTGTATATCTTTCAAGCTCGTAGCTTCTATATACACCAGGTTTAGGAGAGTAAGCAAATGCGCAATCGTGGTTAAAATGAATGCTTAATACTTTCACGAGAAATCAAACCTTAACTGTTCTTCTTTAATTATATTGTTCATTCTATCAATAATATTAGTTGTAGAATGACCCTCTTTAATGTTAAAGATTTCTATTTCTGTATCTGGAGTCTCTATACAATCTAAGCTGAGTATTTGTATATCATAATCTCCTCCTTTTACATAAAGATCTGGTTTAATTTTTCCAAGAATTTTTTGAGGATTAGTTTCGTCGAATTCTATTACTAGATCAACACTTTTTAAGTTTTCTAATGCTAGTCTTCTCTCTCTTGCATTAAAAAAAGGTCTTGTATTACCTTTGATCCTTCTTACTGACTCATCAGAATTTAAACCTACAACTACTATATCTCCTGGATAAGCTATTCCTTTACAATAATTTAGCAAACTATAATGACCTTCATGAAGAATATCAAAACAGCCACTAGTAAATATAACCCACGGCTTCCTCATATAAAGATTATATGACTCTATCTTTAAAAAATCCACTACTTAAGTAAATATAATTAATGAAATTAGCTTTAAGTGGTTTTGCAATAGATGAAGCAAACGAGAAAGAAGTTTTTAGTCTATTAAACAAATATAATATTACTAATATTGAAGGTGTCTTAAATAAGATATGTCCTTGGAATATAATTGATTATAATGTTATAGAGGATTATAAGAAAAAACTTGAAGATAATGGTCTTGTTTGTGAATCTCTTCAATCATTACTTTTTGGATGTAATATCACATCATTAAATGAAAGAGATAGAGCGAGAGATCATTTGGAAAGAGTTATAAGCTTTGCTAGAACCCTTGGAGTTAAAATATTAGTACTTGGCTCTTCTATATTAAGAAAAGAATATAATTTCCGTTCTTTAGCCGATCTTATCTGGGACTTAGATCATTCACTTAAAGAAGCTGGTATTACTCTCTGTATTGAACCTACTGCTAAATACTACGGTAGTGAGTACTGGCATAGTACGGATGAGATTATTGAATTTTTAAACAAAATAAGAATGAGAAAAAATGTCTGTACGATGATAGATTTACATAATATTATTACTGAACAAAAACATAACAATAACATCGTTAGTGTACAGCTTAATAATAACATCGACTGGATTGATCATATACATATCTCAGATCTATATGTAGAGTCTAACGATTATAATTTTATGCATGAAGAGTTTGGCGGTACTCTACATAAATTAAACTATAATGGGATTGTAACTTATGAAACAAGTAATGCTAAAAATTTAGAAGCTAAACTAGAGCTTTTTACTAACTATTATCATTCTGCTTTTCAAACAGATAGTTATCAACGATAACAGCATCCAGTTCAGTAGTATCTAATACCTCTAGGGCATCTTCTATAGAGTTAAGAATAGGTTTACCTTTTATATTAAAACTAGTATTAAGTAATACCGGTAAACCTGTTTGTTTCATATCATTTAAAAGATTCCAATACCAAGTATTGTCATGCTCTCCAATAGTTTGAATACGAGCTGTATAATCAGCATGAGTAATTGAGCTTAACTGTTTTCTATATTTACCTCTAACAATAGCAGAGAAGCTCATATTGGGGGCAGAAGAGTTATCCCAATAAAAATATTCATTACACTCTTCTTGTTGTACCATAGGAGCAAAAGGTCTAAACCATTGTCTAAATTTTACTTTAGCATTGAGAGTATCTTTCATATTAGGGAAGCTCGGATCACAAATAATAGATCTATTACCTAGAGCTCTCGGACCACATTCAGATCTACCTTTTACTATTCCTAATATTTTACCCTCTCTTAATAGCTTAATAATATCTTTGTTTTTTACTTCTTTAGCATTTCTTTCTTTTATGTAACGTTCTTGTTTGTCTCTATCAAATAAATCCCAATTACAAAATCTCAGATCAACTGGAAAGGGTGGTTTATCATATTGAAAAATACCACCTATAGCAGGACCGGTATCATTAGGGTTACAAGGAACAAAAATTGGTAAATGAGGGTAAGTATTTTTAACTCTTGTATTATTAAGAACATTAAGAGCACCCCCTCCTGTAATTACAAGAGGTAAGTTATATTTTTTAATATAATGATCAGTAAAATAATGGAAAGCATCTTCAAAGCATTTTTGTAAGGTGGCCATTAAAGTAGCAGACCTCTCAAAGTCTAATTTTTGGCCTGGCATTATATCGTGCCAAGCTGAAATAATTGCATTATAGATAGGGTCTTCTGTTACAGTAGCTGTACCGTCGTCGTTATCGATTTTTCCGATCGTGTCTGATTCTTCGAGGAAATATTTGTAGAGTACTTTATATATGTCTAAGTTGGGACCAGCATAGCCAGACATACCCATAGCTTTTCCTGGTGCAGTAAACCTACCTACTATAAGATCCGAGTAATAAGGAATGCAATCATAAAGAGGACAAATTGGTATATGATGGTTGAAGACTTCAAGACAGTCCCCTTCCCTACTCATAACAAACCCTTTAAAAACATCAGAGTTGTTATCTAATCGTATCCCTCCTCCATCTATACTAAGAATCAATGCATCATCAAAAGGAGATTGGTAAAAAGCACTCCAAGCATGCATAACATGATGATCTTTTCTTACAAAATTTAAGTAATCTGGTATCTTAAATATTTCTCTAAAAGTTTTTTCTATATGAAGATACGGACTATCAGCACCAAAAGCATCATTTACTTCTTCTATATATTGATCTATAGGTATATCGTAATCTATCTTTGTATACTCTTCCCCGTACTCTCTAACAATAGTATCATAAAGAGCTTGAACAACTTTTACAGTATCTTCTTTTTGATATTGCTTACCTAGAGTAGCAAAGCTAGGAAAATCAATTGCATCATATCTTACTTTAGTAAAGCGCTCTAATTCGAACATTCTATATTCACCTGGATAAGGAGAAAATGCAAAAGTAGAGTCATGTCCTAGATGTATACTTAATATACTCATTTTGAAAATATATAATCTTCTATAATTACATAATCAAGTTCTGTATTATCCAATACATAGAATGCATCCTCAATAGAATTAAGAATCGGTTTACCTAAAATATTAAAGCTAGTATTTAATATAACAGACGGACCAGTATATTTTAACTCATTTAGTAATTCGTAGTACCAAGGATTATTGTTTTTGCTTATAGTCTGAATTCTTGCTGTAAAATCTGCATGAGTTATAGCACTTAACTTATTTTGTGCTTCCCATTTAACTAGACTTGAAAAGCTCATATTAGGAGCTTCTGCATCATCCCAGGCAAAATACTTCTTTGCATCTTCTTGCAATACCATTGGAGCAAAAGGTCTATACCATTCTCTATGCTTTACTTTTGCATTAAGAATATCTTTCATATCAGGGAAAGAAGGGTCGCATATAATAGATCTATTTCCTAACGCTCTAGGACCACACTCAGATCTTCCTCTTACTACACCTATAATCTTTCCGCTCCTAATAATATCTGCAATTTCTTTTGTAGTATATCTTTTACCTTTTCTGTCATCTACATAATTGAACAATTTATCTCTATCAAATAAATCCCAATTACTAAATCTCAAATCTATTTGTTTTTCTGGACAATCATCTTCAAATAAACTACCCACTGCAGTACCTGTATCATTAGGGTTACATGGAATATAAACGGGGAGACCTAATTCGTTTTTTACTCTCGTATTATTAAGAACGTTAAGAGCACCACCACCTGTAATAACTATTGGAAGGTTTAGTTTATAAGCATGAGGTTTAATATGTCTAAAGAAAGTATCTTCAAAGAGTACTTGCACGGTAGCTAAGAAGTCTGAAGCTTCTTTAAAATTTAAAAGTCTACCTTCTGCGTTAAAATACTGTTTAACAACTTCTTCTAAATATTTGCTCTCAACCTTCCCTCTACCAGTTTCTCTATTAACATTAACTTCTAACCAATCTTTACTTCTAAAGATAGGTTCAAGCATTTGATATAAATCCTCTTTCCATTCACCATACCCTGAAAGACCCATAGCTTTGCCAGGTGTAGAATTAATATTACCTTTTATATCTTCACAGAAATAAGGGAAAGCATTATAAAGAGAGCAAAGATGTACCTGCCTAGAGAAAAGGTATTTCTTCATACCCCCTCTTGTCATATAATATCCAGTGAAGTAATTAGCGAAATTTGGATTCTCTGTTAAACCTCCAGCATCAAAGCTTATAACAAATGCTTCCTCGAAAGGAGATTGATAGAACGCAGAATAAGCATGCATTAAATGATGGTCTTTAACTTTCCATTCTACACCTTCTTCAATTTGAAAATTTTCTTGTAGTAAACGCCAAATGTTATCGTAGAGAAGTTCTCCCGTTTCATCAAATGCAGCGTTTAATTCAGGATATCTTTGATCATAAAATACTTTTTCTATTTTAAGTCCCTCTTCTCCGAACTCATTTTTAATTTCTTTTGATACTGCTTGAATTATTTCTCTTGTAACTTCTGGGTCGTAATTCTTTTTAGTGAAGAGGCCATAAGCATCGATAGCGAAATATCTTTTTTTAGTAAACCTCTCTAGTTCAAAGCTTCTATATACTCCCGGGTAAGGAGAATACGCAATCGTAGAATCATGACCGAAATGTATACTTAACTTACTCATACAAAGATTTTGCTCTTAAACGAAGTGAAAAGTCAGGCCCGTAATCAATATACAATTGTTCCCCCTTAAAAATATTTTTACTTGTTACAAATATCATAAGCTCTCTATTGTAGTCAATATACATATTAACGTTAGGGCTATCATTGTGATTATAAATAGCCCCGTACCCTAGAGGTATAATTTGCTTATTTACCCCTGAAGGGGATTCATAATTATACATATAGCCTTTTATTGTCTCGTTATCTAATCCATCTCCTACTGTAACGAAATGACACTCTTCAATTAAAGTATCTCGAGCAATAAAAACGCTCGTGTAAACTCCGAATCTTTCTTCAGGAGAATTTTTTACGAATATGTTTTTATGTTTAAATAGTTTCATTAATTTTTTCCCAATCTACGAAAGGTGATAATGTTCTGTTATCTATATGAGTAGCCCAACCAGGTAAAGGATAAGAAATTTCAGCACCAAATTGCTCTTTTAATTCTACAAATTTAGAATGATCCCATGTCATTCCCTCTCTATCATCGCAAAACTTATAATGAAGTTCTTGATGCTTTAAGAATGTTTCTTTTACAAATGCTACAGTATTAGTTGTAGATTGAGCTGTTCTCCAATATGATAGTCTCGAATAGTAAATTTTACACTCTTCTGGGTTTTCTATGTACTTGTCAGGATGGTCAAATAATGTCCAATAATCAGAAAACTTATTTAAATAACCATCAAACAGAACATCTTTCCATCCTGGTTTATGTAGATAATCATCCTCTACTAAATATACAATATCTCTATCTTCTATGTAGGTAGAATCTTTTATATAATCGAGACAAAATTTATAACTTTTAGAATCACTACCTCCATCAAATTCAAGAAACTTAAAGTTAAAGTTAGAGTTTTTATTTTGGTACTTAGATAGGAAATGTTTATCAGAATAACCATCAAATAGAACATGCAAGGTGTCTCTAAAATCTAAGTCCTTATAAATAGACTTAAAAGCTTTTTCTTTATCGTACCAGTCTGGTCTATAACCACTGTTATCCATCCACTCAGGACGTTCAACATCTTTATTCGGTAGCTGACAAGTCCTGTAAATTACATGTAAGTTGCTCATTTTTATCTTTAAATTTACTCTCCGATTTATAAGACCAATTAATCTTATCGTAATTGTTCTTAAATTGCTTTGAATAGCAATTTCTAGGTTTATCTCCTTTACCTGCCATATTTAACTCCTCCTACTATTCTTGATGTTCTATTTTGAATTGCTCTAACATAATTACCTGCTTCAAGTAAGTGCTCAGGATTACCACAATCAAACCAGGCCATATCATCAGGACAATATTCAACTACCATATTATCTTCTTTTATATATTGATTAATTACATCTACGATTTCAAGCTCTCCTCGTTTAGATTTTTCTAATTTCATCGATTTTTCTTTTACAGAATTATCAAAATGATATAAGCCGGGTACTGCATAGTCAGAGATATATTCAGTTGGTTTTTCAACTATTTTTACCTTATCTGTTCTTGAGTAATTACTCCATAAAATTCTGGAGTAGAAGTCCTTACACCATATATTGCTACCTTATTGTCATAAGCTGGAAATATACCGTCAAAAATATTATCACCAAGTATAAGTGTTACGTCATCGTCTCCGATAAACTTATGACCGATATTAAATGCATCCGGAATTCCCGAGGCTTTCTTTTGTATAGCGAAACTAAAATTACTATCAATCTGGTGGACCATTTTTTGATACATCTTCATATCAGACATACTCTTTGCAATGATAAGAATATCGTTTATACCAAAACTTTGAAGAGTTGATATAGGATAATATATCATAGGCTTATCATAAACTGGCAGCATTTGTTTAGATACTGCATAAGTAAGGGGGTACAGTCTTGTACCGTTACCCCCTGCTAAAATTATTCCTTTTCTCTTTTTCATTCTTCGATAGGTTTATCTCGACCAACTTCTTTATGAATTTGTCGAAGCATTGTCATTTTCTCTCCCCAAGCTGTCCAGGCATCGAGTTTAGTTTGTTGCTTTTCAGTGAGGGTTTCGGTATATTGAGCTTTAATATCTCGTTTCATACCATAATTATATAAGGAACCTGAAAATAAATCAACCTATTATTGCCAGAATTCAGGAAATTCTATCCTACTATCTCCTAAGGCAAAGCGTCTATAAATTCTTGTTATTGTAGTATCGTTATCAAACAAGTAATCTTGACTTATATTTTTTAAATTATCCCACCATCTAGACTCCCATAAATGAATACTATATGCAGGATAAATAGGGCCGATATTTTCAAACATATGATAGTGGCTAGCATCGTCCCACCCATAAAAACTGAAAAATTCTGGTGATACTGTATTGACAATATCTAAATTATTTTGATAAATTAAATAAGGTAATTTAACTGCACCGAAAGACCAATCATCTTTTACATAAGGATATTCATTTGCGTATTCTTCAATCCATTTGTTTATAAAGACATTATTCTCTTCGGATAGGATGGTAAAATTAGGTAGACCCCATACTATATTATTAACACTCTCGTAACCTAAAACGCATTTAAGCTTTAGGAGAGGGTCGAAAGGCTTTATACAAACAACATCTATATCGAGATATATACCTCCTTTATCTCTAAGTAATTCTAATCTTAAATAGTCTGCTTTATGAGCGTAATTATTAAACTGAACTCCGTTTACTTCATCTTTAACTTTATCTAGTTTAATAAAGTTAATTTCTTGCTTTTTAAGTTCTTGGAACCAATACGACCTCGATTCGTATTGGTAATAAAAATTAACTTCATATTCGGGGTTTATTCTCTTTGCTGAAAGAACGTTGAGAAAGTGAAAATAACTAAATTCTTTACCTCCTTCATCTTCTTTGAGACCGAATATAAAATGTATTTTTTTAGGTATCATATTCGCTTAAAAGATCTTCAAGCTCTTCTAGTATTTGCTTAGCGAGATAGAATTTAGTAACATCTTTCTCTTCCATGAATATTTGATGACTTTTCATCATATCTTTATATTTTTTAATAAGTTTTTTGATCTTTATCGAGGTCTTCATCTTCTAACTTTTTTATTAATTCAGAACATTTTAACATAGTTTTTAATGCTTTTTCTGCGGTTTCGTAGACTTCTACTGAGTCTGTTTGTGATAAGTTAGCTGCATACATATTTAAATAGTTTGCAGCACTTCTGATTGTTGTTTGTAGTTCGTATCTGTCCATTAAAGTGGTGCGCCTACTTGGAATCGAACCAAGAATACAAGCTTAGAAGGCTAGGGTTATATCCGTTTAACTATAGGCGCTTTATAAATTTATTTACTCCCAAGGAAAAACTATCCACTCGTCATTATCGTATGACCTTACAGTATATTCCGGTTTAAAATTTGTTTTAGGTTTATAATATAAAGTTGCAAACTCCCACTTTTCGTGGTTAGGGTTAGTATGATAATAATACTTTTCGTTAATATGTTTTAACGTTAAACCTGTATCTGAGAGATCGTCTACAAATAAAATAGATCGGGAATCCATTAAATCTCTGTAAGATGGGAAACTCAAGGTTTTAACAACATCTGATATATTATGAGCTTCGTCTCTCGGTTTATCTTCTTGATAAGATTTTATATTAGCAGAAAGTAGACGATCAATCTTTAGCTTCTTAGCTAGTATTGTAGCAGGTATCATACCACCATTGGCAATACCAACAATAGTATCAAACTTTCTAGTAAATACTTTTTCCGCAAGCGCTTGACAATCTTCTTCAATATTTGTCCAAGTTAGGTATGTTTTACTCATATTGTTCAATAATGATATTAGCTTTTTTGAGTAAGTCAAGACCTTTTTCGTCTCTATATTTGTGAGTATATACTACCCGTTCTACCCCGGCTTGGATAATAAGCTTAGAGCAATCAAAGCAAGGAGAGCAAGTAAGATACATGGTAGATCCTTTACTACTGTTAGTCGACATTGCGAGCTTCATTAGCGCATTGCTTTCCGCATGTAGTACTTCAGGCTTAGTAACAAGTTTACCAGGATAAGGGGCTGTAGCGTCAAAGTCTTCACAACAGTTATCAAAACCTGAAGGTGTACCATTAAATCCATTGGAAATAACTTGACCGTTTTTTACGATAATACAACCTACTTTTTGCCTAACAGCTTTATTAAGCTCAGCAAAAGCTTCTGCCATATTAAGAAAGGTTAAATCACTCTCCTTCTTGCTCGCCATAGGGATTTTCTCCTTTCACACATATCATATATTTGTAGATGTCAGACATCTTAGAGAGATTAGGTATACAAAATAGACCTGCTTTGAATCTATCGCAATTAATAATTTTATTAAGCTCTGGATAATCTTCTTGCTTTAAGAATTGCCCATAACACCACAACCAACCTTTAGGTAATTCTTTTAAAGCAACATATTTTATTTCCCCTAAATATCCTTTCATTCGCTAATTCCACAAAATTGTTCTAATTTAGGTTTTGTTGTATTACCGATATTAACTTTATCTTGTTTACCGTTTACAAACTTAATAAGATAAGGAATAGAAGTAATCTTAAAACGTTCTGTAATATCCGGGTTGTCATCAATGTTTACTTTAGCTAACGCTACTTTATTAGTTTCAGATTGAATACTTTCTAGAAGAGGGAGCAGATATCTACACGGCCCGCACCATTGAGCCCAAAAATCTACTACAGCGTTTTCGTTTTCGTTTATGAAGTTATCAAACTCCTCCATTGAATTAATTTCTTTCATCTTTTTATTTTAAGGAATATTTTTTAAAAATCAATTAATTAGATTTAAATTTTTAAGCATTTGATCTACAATCCTAACAGGGGTAAAGTATTGTCTAGCATGATTATATCCATCAGAAGCTATAGTTTGAGCTTGATTTAAATTATTAAGATAGAAAATAATTTTATCCTTTAGATCTTCTTTATCTTGTAAAGAATAATAGATTAAATGCTTTTCATGTTCAAGCTTATTATAAAGAGGGGTTAACATCTTATCTACCATAACAAGAGGAGAACAACTTAAAGCTTCAAACAACCTCCAATCCCCTTCCCACCCATCAGGGTTACATGTTACTACAATTTTAGAATCTAGTATCTGTTCATAATAAGGGGTTTGTATAGTTTGTCTGCCTATAGCTCCGCTTTTTCCTTTTACTCCTACAAAAATATTATAATCGTTTAACTTTTCTTTAATATAAGCAGCTACACTCCCTCTACCCCTACCGTTTAAATTACCTGGCCTGAAAAGCACAGACACGTCAAATTTTCTCTCCTCTAAAGGTTTTATCTGCCAGTTTAATGCTTCCTGTTTAATACAATAACTAGAGTGAAAAACATTATTATCTAAATTGATCAAGCTTAGCCCATTATCTTTTCTAACTATACTTCTCTTGAATATATACTTTGAGTATTTTTTATATTCTTCAATCAAGCCTTGACTGTCTGAATAGCATATATGAATTCGTTTGTCAATAGGTGTTGAGGATTTTTTTATATAAGAATTATTATCAACTATAACAAAGTCACAATCACGCTCATTTAAAACTACCTCACAATTAGGGTGTTTATTTAGACCTACTTTAAAAATATAGTTAAAATAGTTAGTATTAGTACTGAGAGGGTAAAAGAACTTAAAAATAGGCATTATTTATATTAGATTTAACTTATAATTTTGTTGTATACAAGCGTAATTAATCTCTACGCCTTGAGCGAGCTGGTATATCGATAGTAAGAGGTTGATCATCTTCTTCTACTTTTCTTGCTTTAATTACAAAAGGTTTAAGTTTAGGAGCTGGTTTATCTTTTTTTGTTTTAATTACTAGAGTGTTCGACTCAACTACATTACCGAAATTATCGTACCCTCTAATCTTAATAGTATAAGATAAACCGTTAGCCAGGTAACTGTATATTCTTGAGTTCCTTCCTTTACTGTCCCGAATCTCTTCATCGTACCGAAACCAGTCTCAATATTAGACTGTTCGATTGAGTAGTTTGTAATATCAGGATCTCCATCCCAATAGATTACATATTTCTCGGCTTGCACATTAACAGCAAGCAACAATGCTAGTAGTATTTTTTTCATATTATTTTTTTATTCTCCGGAAAAATCTGTTTGATATTGTTCTGACAAACTGTCACCATAAAACCAATAACCAATTACATCTTCTAAATAAAATAAGCGCATTTCTAATTCATATACCTTTTCCGCTTGATGTCTGATAGTATCGGCTGCTATTAGAAAAGCAATCGCGCAGCATAAAAGAGCTACTATTAAAAAACCGTCTTTCATTATTTTAGTTTTTCGTATATAGATCTAGCTGCCTTTTCTCCCTCCTCACTAGCCTGAGGAGTGTTAAAATATGTTTGTAGTTTTAACTTTAACACATCTTGTT
>Ga0099848_1001098_pt1 | contig 12637 bp, 10 predicted proteins | sample CB_VirMetaG_3_FD_78179 | JGI IMG/M metagenome (GOLD analysis project Ga0099848, IMG submission 78179) | Freshwater to marine saline gradient viral communities from Chesapeake Bay - CB_1508_1S Viral MetaG | ecosystem: Environmental > Aquatic > Marine > Coastal | place: USA: Chesapeake Bay... | reverse complement strand
CCTCTCCACTAATGCTTTTGTTTTTGCTATCATTATCTCTACCTTCTCTTTCCTTTCTATCAAATCAGATGCCTTTCTGCTTGATATTCTTTTCTTCTCATCCGAAGGATCTACGTCTCTTACCCTTCCAGATACAAATCTTCCGGTTTTAGGATCTCTAGTAACCTTTTTTTCCGATGAAGCCTGCTCTGTCCTTTGTCTAAATCTCTCGCTACTTGCCTGTGCTGTTTCCTTAGATTTCTTAAGTTTTTTTTCCAAGGAAGATATTTCTTCCTGAGGTGCAGATCTTTTCTTAGCTAATTCATATCTAAATTCAGATATGGCAAGATTTTTATCGTCAATTTTAGTTTTAGAGTATTCCTTCCTTCTATCGTTTTTGCCAATAGCCTGATCTATCAGGGACATCCCCTTCCTGATCTTAAGCTTTTGGTTATCAAGGTATGATTGTATTTCCTCCGATTTTCTTTTTCTCTGCATCTGTAGATTTTTGACCTCGGAGGGATTGTTCCCTCTTGCTTTGTCTATCTTTGAGTCTATCTCATCTATCTCATCCTCGAACTTGTACTGCTTTTCTATAAGATCCTTCTCAAGTTCTTCAACCTTTTCTACCAGATCGTCTATCATCTTTATGTAGGAAAGGGATCCAAGTATAGATTTAGAAAGGGAATTTTTAACCCTATCCAAAAAAGACTCCGCTTCGTTTATTGGGAAGTCACCGGTAGCAACAAAGAGGAGGTAATTTTCAACCAGTCTTTTCTCTAATATAAAGTCAGAGTACTTGATTATTCTAGACATTTTGGAACAGTACTTTTTATTTATTCTATATATCCCCAGACAAAAGAAAAACCCCATCCTTTTGGGATGGGGTTTGTTTATCTAATTGATTTTAATCAGTCAGATTAGGATAGACCTCCTGTAGGTACTTTAACGTAGAACGTAATGTACATAGTCTCAGGAAGGTGACCAGCTTCAACTAGAGCGTATCTAGATTTAACTGCTACCTTAGGTGACATAGTACCTTCAGAGATAGTCTGAAGTGATTCTGCCATCATGTAAGGCATGAACTTTAGACCTGGCTCGTCATCACCACCTTTTCTACCAACTAACACTCTAGTGTCGTCGAACTTCATGTTCTGGTCAACATATACTGTCATACCAGCAAGAGAACCAACTGGGTAAAGTGTACCGTTGTTCTGAGTCAACGTGTTAGTGAAAGGAGCGAAAGTGAACTGAGAGATGTCTTGCAGAGCACTTGCAATGTTAGCGTTAGTAACAATGAAGTTAGCAGGACCTCTTCTACCTCTGTTAGCAACCACGTTAGCAGCAGCAAGGATTCTAGAGAATAGTCTTCTCTGAAGAGTTGACAAGTTCTCATATCCACCTGCAGCAGGACCGTCAGGAATTGCAATCGTAGCACCTACATCGTCCTTACCAACGTAAGCAGGGGTGTTACCAGCACCGGTTGAACCTATTTCAAGGTTAAGGTTAAGGTTAGTTCCTTCGGTAGCCAGGAATTGGCTGTGGTTAGACCATCCAAGAGCGAATCCTCTAGCAAGGATGTGCTTGTTGATCGCCTGAGAAACCTCGTTAACAAGTGCGTTCTCGATCATAGAAACTACGTCGATACCGAACTGCTTGTTAAGATCCTGGATTTGCTCAGTTGTTACAGAAGCAGCTACTTGGAAAGTGTCAGCTTCAACGAACTTAGTGAAAGTCGAAAGACCTAGTGACTTGTAGTAGTTAGATTCACCAACTCCTCTAAGCATTGGGTTGTAAGTCTTAGTACCATCAACGTAAGGACCTTGGAAATCGTTGGTGTTATTGAAACCAGCACCAGAGAAACCTTGGATGTGATCTTCAAGTGTTTTTACCAAAACAGCATTACCTGCAACGGCTCCACCTGTGCTAATGGTAGCTCCAGATATAACAACTTGAGCAACACTAGCTCCGGATGTTAGAGAGTCTACTCTTAAGATAGGGAATCCATCGATTCTAGAAAGACCTACGAATTTACCTACAAGTGTCTTAACTGGAGATAGACTTGGATCGATTGTAACAGGTGTTCCTACTGACATGCTAGCAAAAGCTGCTGCAGCGGTAGCATTTACTGGGAATTTGATCAAGTCAGGAGCGTTACCGTTAGATGTAGTACCGTCAGAAACACCACCGAGCTCACCACCAGCATACACATAATCTAAGTAAGATAATACGCCAGTAGGACCTGACATTGGAATAACAGGAACGATGTCAAAACCAACGGTTTTAGCAGCAACCTGAATTGCCAATGGAAGAAGTGATGGGAATTTATCGCCTGAACCGAAGTTATCAGCGTTATAGAATCCTTGGTTAGGTGTACCAGCGAATCCTCCCATACCAGGATATAGAGGCGGAGCAACCGCGCCCATACCATTTACAGTGCCAAGAGTTTGGTAAGCTCCGGCAGACTCATTTAATGAGTGATAGTGGCAATACTTAGTAAGCCATTCCTTTTTGCCTTCGTCAGTGATACCTGCCTTTGACTCAATTAGAGGAGCCCAGGTATCGTAGATTTCAGCTTCGTTAATTAGTTTCATAATTAGCTATTTTTTTTACGATTTTTTGGTTTTTACCTTCTGCCGAATTTTCCTTCTAGAGATTTAGCGATGTGATCCAAATATTCTGACGAATAAGTGGCAGTCTTTTTCTCTTCTCCGGATACGGCTTCCGGACTTTGATTCTCGTTGAGCTTCTGAAGACCAACTGTAGTTCCGTTAAGACCTCTCGTAGACCAGAAATTCTTGATCTGATAAGGGGTTTCTAGCCTTCTTAGAGCTGCCTGAGACATAATAGACTGTTTATGAGATTCATTTAGTGATTCCCATACTGGTCTGTACTCCTCGGGCATTTCGTCGATAAACTTGTAACCTGTTTTCTCAACTTCATTTTCGTTGGCTTCTGATTCATTAAGAATCTCTTTGTTTTGAGCTTTTTGTGTAGTAGCTCCCTCATTTAATTGAGTCTGGGTCTTTTGTGTTTTGACTGACTCTAAAAGATTATCTATTTTGCTAGAAAGATCATTATAATCTCCTGCAAATCCAGATTCGTTAAGATCTGCGCCAGATGCTAATTCAGCACTTTCCTTGGCGTTCTCGTTTATTTTAGTTGTTCCTTGTAAAGATGAATTCATATTCTCTGCTATATACTCGGAATATGATATTGATCTATTCAATTTTTCTGCAAGATATTCAGAATAATCAATTCCTTTATTCATGCTTTCAGCAAGGTAATCTGAATAGCTTATGCTCTTGTTTACGCTTTCTGCTAGATACTCAGAATACTGTATTCCTTGATCTAGTTTCTCTGCTAGATACTCAGAATATTGGATTCCCTTATCTAGACCTTCCGCTAGATACTCGGAATAAGATATGGATTTATCCAATCCCTCCGCAACATATTCAGTGTAAGCTATACTGTCATCTACCTTTTCAGAAAGCTCATTGGTTTTAGTGATTGTCTTGTCAACATTCTCGGCTACATACTCGCCATAAGAAATTGCTTTGTCTAGATTTTCTGCTAGGTATTTACCGTAAGAAATTGATTTATCTAGATTCTCAGCCAAGTACTTGCTATAAGAAATCGAACTGTCTAGATTCTCCGCTAGATACTCACCATACTTAATAGCGTTATCCAGATTTTCTGCTAGGTACTCACTGTACTTTTCTAATTTAGATACTCTTTCTTCCAGGCTAGAATTTGTAGAATTCTCAACTAATGAAGTATTGGATTCTTTTAGAGAACTGATTGCATCTTTAATGCTATCAATTTCTTTCTTTAGAAGGATAGAATAGTCGTTTAGTTCTTTAACAGTAACAAACTCCTTTTTTGTTTCTTCCATGTTGGTAGATTTATTTTTATCTTGCACGTTTAAAATTTTGGTAAGCTCATCAGCATTATCAACTTTATATATCTCAATTCCCGAATCTTTTTCAAGACCAAAAGATTCTGAGATACACTCAAGACCATTAACTATACTTTTTGGTCTAGCCTGAAGGAACGATTCAAACTCCTGGCTCTCATAAACTCTCTCTAATTGTGCATTTTGAAAACCAGGATCTGCAACTAGATCGTAAGTAAATATCTTTTTGATCTGAACTTTTTTGTTTTCTGCAACGTTACCAGCAGCTCTTGATGAGATAGAAATAGGAATACCAGCATCTACTAGTTTTTTTGCTATTTTTCCAGCTGGGGTATCGAGTAATTTAACTCGAATCTTAAGAGTTCTGTTTTCCTTATCGTAGGTAAGATCCTCAACTACATGAGAGATGTTCTTTAGAGACACATCAAATTTTTCAGGATGGTCCAATTCACCAAGGAGCCTTTTCTGTCCTATTTTCTCTTTTAGATAATCAAGGTGTGGTAGATACTCCGATTCGTCGTATATTCTATTGTTATTGTTTTCCTTGCCAAAAACTGCTGCTATACCCTCTAGATAATAATCACCGCCTTCCGATGTATCATTTTTCTTGGATTCTAGGCTTTGAGACTGTTTCTCCAGTATAAAGACAAGGTTCTCGTTCAAATCGTTAGTTGCCATTAGAGACTCTTATTATTTATTACTATATATCTTTTTCTTAATTCAGAATTCACGTGGAAAAAAAGTTTAGACGTATTTTACTTCCGACTTTACAGAGTCAACTAACTTTTTAGCTACCTCGAAAGACTTTCCATCGACCGGAGTATACTCCCTAACCTTGTCTCCCAAACCTGCCTTAGAGTTTCTTAGAGTTATCTTAGTTATCTCCCCGCCGGTTTTTCTTTCCCTTTTTGCTCTTATCTTCGTAATAGCCTTCCAGCTTGAGATTTGAAGTATGTCCTTCTCCTCGTCGGTAAGAAATTCGTTCATAATATTTATTCCATCCTCTTTTACTCTGTCTTTTATAACAATTGCTCTGTTCCTCTCCTTGTATTTGACATCGTCCGGAGTCGTTGTGGTTTCACCATCATCACCAGACTCTTCCTTTTCTTTTTCGTCCTCTGTCTCTGGGGTTTCGGGTTCTTTCTCAGGTTCTTTCTGTGGCTCAACATATGTTGATATCCCACGTAATGCATCAGTAAATTCAAGATCAGATGACGGGAGGGCTAAAATAGGATCTCCCTCGTTTGCATCTAGACTTTCCTCAGCAACTATGAAATATTCAAATTCTGGGCTTTTCTTTGTTCCCCCCAGTGCAGGATTTGCATAAGAAACCTGCTCCGTTACATAAATGGCAACCGATGCTGGACCGGTTTGCTGGTCTGGTTCTAGTTCGATAGTTCCTGTCGGATCAACCGAAGATTCCTCTTCATTCAGAAAGCTGGACATCGTAAGGTGAACTCTAGAAGATTCGGATACACCTGAGACAGATGCATAGCCAAATATTTTTTCAAGATCGTCTTCACTTAAATCCTGAATAGCTGATGTTGGTAATATTTTACCAGAAACATTGATTCTATCACCATCTGCGTCCTCGAAATTAAGTTCATAATTTTCAGGAGCATCCTCAGAAGATTCCAGTAGATAATCAGGACAATCATCGATTACCTGCTTGTATTTGCTCCAGTCACATATACCATCAAATATGAAAGGGGATATTAATCCGGTAACGTCCTCGATAGCAATCATTTTGAAATCAAGATCGTCATTGTCGAAAAATCCTCTCTCGAACTTCTCATCAGATTTAAATACCGCCATAAGGAGAGCATTTTCTCCCATGAATTTCTGAAGACCCTTACTGTTTGCCTGAGTTATTATAAAAACCGAATTGGATTCGCTATCGAGAATTTTTACCATTTCCATAGTGGTTCTCGTTTCGTCAGTAGCAACCCAGTTTAACCAAGATCCTGACGGTTGGGACCAACATATTGTCATAGGTACACCTACCTTAACATCCTTAGGTGAAAAGGTTTTGAATGCAAAATCTTCAACCTCACCATATTTAGGTGCCTGTGAATCTCTATTCCAAGACCAAATAGAGTAAACTGCATCCACAGCCATCAAAACCTCACCAACAAAAGGTATGGCCTTACCTGCTAATTTACCTCCGACTTTAGCTGCTCCTTTCCCCATAAATTTAGGGAAAAGATTACCTAATCCGGTGCCTCTCATAAAAGCCCTAAGAATTCCAACCGGCTTTATGTTTTTAATTCTGGAAGCTCTAATTGCTGCACCTACACCAGCTCTACTCTTAGAAAGTGTTAGTACACTTACTGCTCCGCCAAGTCCGCTCTTTAGATATTTTACGGTTTTTACTTTTGCACGGGCAGCTCTAATTCTTCTTAGTCTAGACAAAGCTGCAGCTCTTTTTGCGTTTGCTGTTTTATTTAAAAAATTACCAACTGTTTTGGACAAAAGCCATCTTGCTCCTAAACCAGCGCCAACAAATTTAGCGACGGTCCATACTCCTAGTCCTATACCAAGTCCGATTGCTGCTTGAGTTGCTCCTTTTATCGCATTATCTACAACATCTTTAAGTGAAGCCTCCTGAGAGATCTCACCACTAAAAGGTTCAGCGTAATCTATACTTATTAGATTAAGTTCATCAGATCCCGTTTTTATTCCAACCGAACGATAAGCCTGTCTAGTTCCTGGGATTCCTACTGTATCCTCTTCTTCACCAGCAAAGCTCATGAATAAAGCCTTCTGGGTTTCACCGATCTCAGATGCTTTAAATTTATCCAAAACGTTTTCTGCTAGCAAACGGTGATAAGCATAGTTAAACTTTATTTGTTTAGCTGCGGTTTCCTTGCTTGCATCAGATTCTCTTTCGCCAGCATCTGCTGGTTCCTCCTCGTTAATTACAAAGTCGGAAAAATTAAGGAACCTTCTTAGCCCCCCCGATTCGTTGAGACTAATTCCATAAGACTCATCTAAAGAATCATAATCTGGGTTATCCAAAGATTCTGCCTGCCATTCCCTGGGATTGGCTTTCAGCCATTTATTAAAGTCTTCAGAATAAGACCACCACTGGTAATCTTCTAGAGACATATCCTCCCCCGCATCTAGATCGTTAAGGGGAATGTTAATAAGAGGTATCTTATTACCTATGCCATATTCTTCTTTGCCCGGTGAAATGAAAATCATCCTATTTAGTATTTTTATTCGTTATATATTCTATCATAGGAAAGACTAATAACGTCATTTAATCTACCTATATATTCGGAGTTTCTGAGCTTTTTGAAAGCAAGATTGCCAACAGAGAATTCACCGCCTTTTTCTAAGGACTCCTTTCTCATTTTCATTATTTTCTTCTTCAGTTTATTCGCTAATGAATGAAGTTCCTTGGCGTTGGATGGGATGTGATTAGTAGAAAGAAGCTTACCCTCAAGTTTTTCTATATCGGTAGAAATGGTTCTATATTTTTTCTCAACATCCTCATCGGAGATGGATGGTGGGGAATGCTTTGGTTTTTTTACCCATTCTCCATTAAGAAGAGAATATAGGCCAGTAGAATGGTGAGGTTCTTTGTAATCCTGAACATAAGTCTCGACTTCATGACCTCGTATTTTTATATTGTGCCTCATGTTCCAAATGAATCTTATCCCGTCAACCGCAGATTTGACAACCTCCTTAGATCCTTTTATTTTGGAAAAATCTATCAGAACATGCACGTCCAGATCGGAATAAGGCGTGTAGTTGTAATTGGCTAAAGACCCGGTTAGCTGTATATCTATTATGTCAACATTCTTAGCTATGTCATCATATTTCTCATAGAATTCTTTTGCTATCTTAACGAGTTTTTTCCTTACTATGGGATCAAAATAATATTCACCGCCTTTCTTAGTCCAAAACAATGGATTGAGATCTTCGTGATAATACTCACTCTCGTTTATTAATCTCCAAGAGGAAAAGCTAGCGTCTATGAATGCCACAAAAAAAATACCGTTTGAACTATATATCCAAACGGTATTCGGTCTATGTAGGTAAAAATGGTATTTACCGGTATGCTATTTTTTCAAGAACTTTTATTACTGTTTTAACATCCTTTTCGCAGTAATCCGATATTTCCTTCGTTCTGCCTTCCCAGTAGGCCGAATTTACTTGGGAACCATCCATATCGTCTTTTGGCGACTCTATGTCCATCGAACAAGAAAGAAGATCCAGACTTAAATATTTTTGCTGAACCCAACTTCCAAATGAAAATATCTCAGATGTGTCAAGAAATGGTATTTCCCAGGGCTTCTTGTCCCATACCTGTATATTAGGAGAGGGTTCAATACCGTTGAAAAGCATTCTTTTACCCAGACATGGTATATCAAATCCCTTTATATTATGCCCACATAGCTTCCAAGACTTTATGTGAGCATTATTTAGAACCTTATTTGTCTTAGTTAAAATCTCAACCTCGTCGTTACCGTAGAAAGACATCATCCGATAATCTGATTCCCTGTCAGAAAAAACACCGAATGATACACAAACCACTCTAGCAAATTCCGGTTCTAGGGATGCTTTCTGTAAAAATATGTCGTCTTCACTAAGATCATGGTACTCTGGATAAGACCTGTAATATTTACATCTTCTCGACCAAAGAGATGCCAATCTTGGATTTTCCTCTCTTAAATTATTTAGGGATTCCGTTATACAAGCCGTTTCCACATCCAAATACAGCAGCTTTTTAAGATCTTCCTTTTTTATCATATTGTATTATAATTTAGTTCCACTTAGGATCATACCAAAAAACACGTCCATTAGGATCTTCTACCCTTGACATAGATTTGTCTCCGTAGCACATCATGAAATCCGAAAAACTTTTATTTTCCATCAGAAATGGGTTCTTCCAATCTTTGATCTGACCTCCGCCTAAGCGATATGCTATTAAAGGCAAATCCCTGCACAAATCCAGAATTTCTGGTTTTTTCATAATTGCTGATCCCGCTGGGGTTCTTAACGGATCAAGATCTGGAATTCTGTATAGGATTTCAGCTCTAAGGTAATTTCCTATCCCGTTGAAATATCTCTGATCCATGAGTGCTACATAGATAGGTTTTTTGAAAAATGCCTTATCAAGGGAGCTCATAATTTTTTCACTAAACAAATCAAATTCTGCTGTCGGATCTGGACCTCTGTCAGGTGACCAATTCTGTCCAAGATGCCATTTACCAAATCTTCTGACATCAACAAACGATAAGGTTAATCCGGAAGTGCTTACAAAATTGAGATGTGAGTGTTTGAGTTCTTTCCCCGATTCAGTAACTGAAAAATGCCCGCCCATTCCCATTGTCATACGGAGCGGAACAGAATTAGACGAAAAACAGTCTTTTAGGCTTAAAACCATTTCCTTCCCTCTACTTTTAGACGAGATCCAAAATTTTTCAAAAGGGGCATCTATGTCCTTCCATTTATGGTCAGGATTTTTCCATATTCTTTCGAATACCAACCCGTCCGTTTTTTTATTTACAAAATCTGATGTGAGTCTTACCTCGGCTAATTCTGGCATATTTGCAAATGTAAATTAAAAAAATAAAATTACGACGCTATTTAGTCCGATTTATCACAACAGGCTTCAATGACCGGTAGTCTGCAATATATTTAAAACAAGAAAGCTCTTTGTGACCCGAATCTATAGCAACGCACACATTAAGTCCAAAAGTTGGTATACGATAGGAAAGGTTGTCTGATGGATTTCTAGATTCTGGTATACCATCGTCATTAAAATCTTTAGATTCTGAATGTATAACCAAAGGTATTTTGCCCTTTGGCCAAGTTGAAAAGCTTAATTTGATGGCGTCACCATAAAAAAGTGACCCCGAATTAAAGTAATGCGATAGTGATCTAAATGCTATCGGTATTTTATTTTCTATGCAAACGTCAGATAGAAGATCCTTTACCGAAAAAAGACTGGGCCTATCATCGTTAGTTAATACTATTCTACGTGCCACAAAATCAGGGAGTGACTTATACTCAACTATAAAAGATGCCATCGTTTTTTTACGATTGCCATATGCGCTTCCTATGCGGCAAACAATACCCGAGTTTTCGGAAAAATGATCGGCTATATGGGAAAGAATTTTGAATAAAGTCTTAGTACGGGTAACAACCGTTTCGGATTGGCTTCCTAGATAATAATCCTTCGGTATATAAAAGTAAATGGTATGATGCGATCTCCCACTTAGTGGTGAAGTGTTAAATGGACAAGTTTCAAATGAGTCTATTAATTCTTCAATGAAATCAAATCCAGAAATGTCAATCACCGTGGTCCTAAAACCACGCTCCTGATTATACCCGGTTATTAAAGAAACCCTTCCGATTATATCAGCAACAGGATCTGTCAACTGACTCTCACTGTTAATACCTACCGGATCCCCCAGGTAGGTAATTTCATATTCGGGTATTCCTATTTTCATACCCTAATTATATGAATAATAAATTAATTAGTTTCTATCCTCCCACGGTTTCTATACCAAGGTCAGATGCAGTGTAAACTGTTGGGGAATTGAATGCTTTAGAAGGGATGTCTGCAAACTTAAATTGTGAAACTATTTGCATGTGCCCCTTATCTCCCTTGTCCACGAAGGAAACAGAATCTGGTTTTAATTCGATAACTCTTTCCCCCATGCTTACTTTTTTTGTCTTTTCGTCCAGTAATGGCATAACTTGAGCAAAGTATCTGTATCCGTCGTTATCGTCATCTCTCTCAACTCTAACTAACATACCAGCTACCTTAGATTCTTTTTTATCAACGGGTATACCTATGACTATATCACCAACCTGAAATTGAGATCCTTCTATGTTTCTAGGAACATCCGGGTCTGGCCCAACGGTAACAGAAAGATCACTAAACGGCTTATATGTTACTTTAAATATACCATTAGCTCCGCCATATCCGTAAGTGTCACCAAAAACACCAACATCGAAAAATTCATTTATGGACTTAATATGCTTCAACCAGTAGAATAATTTTTATCTATTTATCTCTGCCCGACTTTTTATTTCGGATCTTTATTAAATCCCTTATCTTAGATGCTTGCTCATAATTTTCACTCTCCAAAGCTTTTTTGAGCATTACCTCTAGTTTTTCTTCGTCAGACATTTCTGGAATAACTGGTTCTTCTTCCCAATCTGTATTACATTCTCCAAATAATTTTATTCTTTGCAGACAATATATGATTTCTAGCTTGGGCCGAAATTCTATTTCAAAATCGTACCCAATCATTTCATCGTCCGGATCCCCGTCAATGTCATCTATACCAAATTCAATATCTAAGTCCCCGTTGTCCCAGAGATCACTACTCCACGATATTATCCAATTGGAATAATGAAAATGCGGGATGTCGTTATCTATCATGTATCTAACAATACATCTCAACTCGCTCTTAAGATCCTTTATTGTTATACCCGAATCAAACTCCTTTTTACGTAAGCCGGGAATAACTATGTTACTCATACCTACTCCGAGTCTGAAAGACTCGTGCACCTTTAGTATCGAATCCCAGTCTATATGGTTTATAGCCTGGTCCATTAGCTTTTTATGATTTTGGTTCATTTTATTTACGAGGTCTTTATCTGATCATCGATGGATGATATCCACTCACCATATTTATCCGGAAAAAATTCCTTTATCTGCAAAAGATCCCTTTTGCTAACCCCGTACCTTTCTCTTACAAAATCCTCAGCTAAGCTTAAATCTTTTTTACCTTTATCCTCTGAGGTTGAAGTTTCCTTTGATTTTATGGTTTTTGTAAATATCCACTGTGGTTGTGATTTGTAGTAGCTGGACATAGTTCTATGCCACCAGTCCACAACTGGGTATGGATTTATCTTTAACTTATTGAACTGGTTAGCCTGAATGGGAAATTGGATAGACATTATCCTATTCACCATAAAGAAGTTTCTGGACTTTTCTATGTTGGCTATCTTCTCCCACTCGTTACCTTTCTTGAATATTGCCTTAATTAAGTCAAAAAGATTCATGATCTAAATGTAATTATTTTATGTACTGAAAGGGGTCATATGAGCTGGGTGAGGAAGTAGAATCTATCCATTCAGTTCCTTCAAGTATTTTTATTCTATCCAAGGTTACGTTTTTCCTAACGAGAGAAGAAGCATAAGATATATTTTCGTCTATTCCCTCCAGTACATCACTAGGTAAACTCCATTCGCTAAGCCACATTAATTTAAAATTTCTGATAAGGTTTTCTGCTGCTTTTTTTCTATTCTCCTCAGTATCTAGTCCCTTTAGAATTCTTATGGCATACCCGGATACCCAAGAAAGGAATTCTTCATTACCAATCAGATCCAAAAATTCCATGTCCCACCAAGGGGTTTCTTTCATCTTGTTTACTATCTCGGAAGCCTTATTTGGGGTAATCCTATTTGTTTTACCGTTTTTTTCCTCATGCCATATACCAGGGACAGTGTCACCCTTATCTCCTACTAGCATTTTAGTTATCAAAAACTCCTTTTTGTCAACAGAAACGACTGTGCATTTAAGAGCAAGATCCCTGATTTTTTGAGATTCCGGAGAAATCGAATCGCCCATATCAAATATACTTATCTCCTTTTTTTCACTTTGGGAAAAAATAATATCTTTCCAGTCCGGACCTGCACCTATAGAATTGTTTTTTGACTTTGAGTTCCATGCAATTGTCCAGGATCCATTAGGATTAATCCCGGCTAGCTGGT
>Ga0099848_1001097_pt1 | contig 12640 bp, 24 predicted proteins | sample CB_VirMetaG_3_FD_78179 | JGI IMG/M metagenome (GOLD analysis project Ga0099848, IMG submission 78179) | Freshwater to marine saline gradient viral communities from Chesapeake Bay - CB_1508_1S Viral MetaG | ecosystem: Environmental > Aquatic > Marine > Coastal | place: USA: Chesapeake Bay... | reverse complement strand
GAACATCTGAGCAGACGAACGCTCAAACTCGTCTAGTTTCTTGACGGTTGCCAACTCTTGTAGTGCTTTCTCTGCCGAAGTCACCAATGCTTCTAGGTCTTGGTGGTTCAGGCGTTTCTTTTCCGTTATTGGTTTCTTAGCCACTATTGCTTCCCTTCTGTGAGTGGTACTTACAAGGTACAGGTGGTAGCCACACAAGTCAAGTTTTATTCGTGTGACTTGCGACCACTCTCATTAGGTTCGCCTAACAACCAAACCTTTCCCACAAGCCGTTGCGCCAAACCTGTCCCACGCCGTCTGGGACACGACGACATCTGGTTCGCCCCACCGGGGCTTCTGGGTGGGGGCGCGTTTCTTCTTTTGACGGTGGCGTATGACTTGTTCTTGGGCATACGAAAGGGGCGCACCCCACTTGGAGTACGCCCCTGTTCGGTTGGCTTGGTTATGGGTTATTCGTCGGGGAATAGCCCAGAGATGTCGTCTGGTATGCCCGTTCCTGCGAGTAGCAAGGCGTTCGCCGTAAGGCTGTATTTGCTCACTAGACGCTGTATGTATTCAGCCTTCTTAGTGTCGTCGTCGCTCTGCCAGACTGCTTTCGCTTCTTCCATTAGTTGTTCTTCGTTGATTTCGCCCTTCTCTGCCATTTCTTCCAGAGTGGTCATCAGTTCACGGGCGATTATCTTGCTGTAAGCACGAGCGACGAAATCCATCACTCGCTTGCTCATTTCCCCGTTTTCACCTGCTTCCCACATTTCCATAAATGTCGGTATTGGGTCGTTGTTTACTTTCTTAGGTGTCCACTCCATTGTTCTCTCCTTTTAGTTTGACTTGGACATTTGGACAAGGTGGCAGTATTTGATGAACTTGTAGAACACATCAGGAACTTTCCCCTGCTGTTCGTTGCCCTTGTCGTAGGTGGTCACATCAGCGTTTTCTTCGTCGTAGATGGGCAGTCCGTCGTCGCCGTACTTGTAGAACTGTGCGAGAGTTGCGCTTTCGCCTGTCCACGCAAAGGCTGTGCCGATTATCCCTTCTTCCACATTTGACGCTGGGTTTTCGTGGAAGTCCTTTTCCAGCGCACCACGCTCGTATTCACCATCTTCGGTGAGGTTGGCGAGTTCCTTCTGCCCTTCTTCGGTTGTCGCACGACGAGCGAAACCTTCCACAAGGAACATTATGAAACGAAACTGATGAAGTCCACTCTCTGCTAAGTCGCTCAACATCTTTGGAAGAACATCTACGGGGTGTTCACCTTTGGAGAGTTCCATCTCCACGACTTGCCCACCAAGACCTTCGTTGCCTTCATCATCTTTGATGTCCAAGCCGACGACGACCATTGGGTTCAGGTCTGTGTGTCCTTTGTTTTCTTCACACGCTGACGACTTCATAGCCTTCATCAAGTCCATTGTTGAGATGAGAGCCTTCTCCAAGACTTCTTTCTCGGACATACCTTCTAGTTCCGACATTGGTGATACTCCTTCATAGTGGTAGGTAATAAAGAGTGTATGGCGTACAGGGTACACAAGTCAAGCATTATTTCCACCTTCTTCTAAGAGATTTCGCAAGTCGGTATCTAGGGTCTGCGCTTCGTCTTTGGCTACCCGTTCTTCCCACTCGGCTATGCCCTTATCGGTGTGCTTGCTCAACATCTCTGCCACTTCTAACAGGCTCGCTATGTCCTGCTCTTTGTATTCGTACTCACGACGCACAAGCGTCACAAGACGGTCTGAAATGGCTTTATGGACTTCACACATCTGCTGAAAGGTCAGAGTGATAGTTCCCGTGTAGTTGCTTGGTTCGTGTTTCATAACAACGATACGCACGACTTTCAGGAAGTGTGATGTGTCCAGAAATGTGCCGTGTCCAGAACTGAGATGCGACCAGAAGGTCGGTAGCCCCGTGCGCCGTCTTCGCCAGACGGGGCTTCGGACTTCTTCCGACGGTGGCGTATGAGCCGACCAGAGCAACTCGGAAGTTTCGCTGGCATAATGGGTGGTATGGACAAGCGCAAGATACGAACCAAATGGCTAGACGGCGAGCGACAAGCGTTCGCTGACGGTCTGCGCTGTCGTGCTGTGCGTTTCCAAGACCGTAAGAAACAGTCGGGCAAGTATTGGTGTCGTCGCCCGTCACAGTTTCCAGCCGATTAGTGGCTGTGTCGTAGTTCACACGACAAAGACTTGACGAACCCCCACTACGCCCTGTACCTTACAGAGTGCCATACACACCTACTAGGAAGGACTAGATAAATGGCACTATCACCAGAACAAACAGCCCGTCTGTTTCTGAACGCTCGTCAGGCGTTTATGGAAGCAGAGAAGGCAAAGAAGGAAGCCGAAACGGAACTCCGTAAGGCTCTCGCAACTCTCGGCGTGAAAGAAATCGTCGTTGAGGGTCACTCTGTCCAAATCGTAGATGTGGTGAACACCACCTACGACGCAGACAAGTTGGCACAAGTCGTCAAGCCCACCGTGTTCCGTAAGGTCACGAAGGCAGTCGTGGACAAGGACTTGATGAAGTCAGCACTCGCAGTCGGTCTTATTGACCAACTCACGGCTGATGAAGTGTCCACCGTGAAGCCAACTACGCAGGTGCGTGTGTACGCACTCTCGCCAGAGGCAAAGAAGTCGCAACAGAACGAAGTCGCAAAGTCGGCGTAGTTCGGGTGCGAAGTCTGGTCGCTCGCTCGCAAGTAGTGACCTACCTACTTGCGAGTGAGTAGCCAGAGGGGGTGGGGTCTGTTCCGTAGGAAAGAGCAGACTACCACCCCAACCGAAATGCTTGCGTTGTGATAACGCAGTCGCTACTATCAGTAATACCTACTAACTACTACTAACGAAAGAAGGAAGCACTATGGCTCGCACAGCGACCAAGAAACAGCAAACAGAACTGCCGAAGTGTTGGCAGACCGTCAAAGACGCACTTGACGCAGGTATTGACCGTGTAATCCTGTTCGGAACAGCAGGTGTCGGCAAGACCTACGCAGGTCTGAACTACGGCGAACTCGCAGGTGGGGCGCACCGTCTTATCTGTACCGACGAAATGACCAACGCAGATGTGACGGGTTGCTGGCAACCAACAGCGTCAGGTTCGTGGTCGTGGCTGGAAGGCGCAGGTATCAAGGCGTGGAAAGGCGACGGAACAGTTGGTGGTCGTCTGGTCATTGACGAGATAGACAAGGCAGGTGGTGATGTGTTCGCCACGCTTCTCGCTATCACGGACAGCCCAGAGAGCGCACAATGGGAACACCCACAGACCAAGCAAGTCATCACGCCGTTGGCAGGCTTCTCTGTCGTGATGACGACGAACATTGAGGAAATGTCGGACTTGCCAATGGCACTCAAAGACCGTTTCCCCGTCGCTATCCGTATCAACGAGCCACACCCAGACGCTCTGTTGCGTATGAGCGAGGACTTGCGTGAATACGCAAAGGTGATGTGTGACGCTGGTGAGCGTCGTATCTCACTCCGTTCGTTCTACGCATACGACAAGTTGCGTGACGCTCTTGGCGCAAAGAAGTCGGCAGAAATCGTGTTCGGCAACCGTGCCAAGTCGTTCCTTGACGCTATCCAAGTGGACACAGGCAAGAAAGTCATCTGATGCCCACAAAGGTCAAAGAGAACTCTGGCTACAAAGTCGTGGGGGTCACTACCCCCACGCAAGTAGTTCCAGACGCAGAAATGCTCACCCGTGATGACTTGGAGAGTGGGCGTTGGACTGTTCACTCAACTACGAACTCTGCCAGCGAAGTCGGGCTAGACACCGACGCTCGCACAATGTTCGTTCCGACATACGACGACGAACTCTCTCGTCACTTGCGAGCGCAACAAATGTTCTATGCCAAGTGTTCGCCAACGCCGAAGCAATACGGCAAGTTGTGGGCGAAGCGTGGCTACGCAAGCACTCGCACTCTTGGTGCGTGTGAGCAACTCCGTATGACGACGCTGATGATGAACTCTGGCTTTGAGCCACACAAGAACTTACAGCGTGGTTCAGAAATGCTTGACGGCTTCACAATGGCTACCCACCACGACTTTCAGGCAGTCGTATTGGGTGCTATCTCATACCACAACACGCAAGGCGAGCAAGCCTTTCTTGACGGAGTGAAAGCAGTCCACCCAGAGTGGATAGAAGCCATTACGACTATCGCTAACCAAGCGTCAGACTTCTACAACGCCATTGAGAAGAACAACACGCAGTCACTCAAAGACGGCTGTGAGTGGCGTTGTATTCCACCACTCAACGCTACGGGTGCGACTGTTCGCACTCACGGCTTTGGGTACACAGAGCAACTCGCCAAGTGGGTAGAGAACATTATCGGCTCACTCACCGACGAGGGGAAGTCTCAGCCGAAACTTGGCGACCCACAACAGACGCAAGACGACGACGAAGGCGAGGGCAAGAAAGCCAAGAGCAAGAAAGCCAAGAGCAAGGAAGGCGAAGGCTTGTCCAAGAGCGAAATGAAAGCACTCTTGCGTGGTATCAAAGAGAGTGCCAAAGAACAGCAACAATGGGGTCGTGGCTCAATACCACGCAACGGCGTGAAGTCAATGTGGGAAGAACTGCGTGTCTCCAAGCCAGCACTCACCAAGAGCCTTATGGGTGCTATCGGCAAGAAGCGTGTTGCGTCGGCAACGGGTCGCAACCCACGCCGTATGTCTCGCCTACTCACAGACCCAGAGCGTCGTATCTTTGACCGTACCGTGCGTGGGGCAGGTGGAGTGGTACTCGTAGATACGAGTGGCTCTATGTCTCTCTCAGAGGAACAGGTGAAACAAATCGTTGTTCACGCACCGTCAGCACTTGTGGCGCAGTATTCAGGTGGCAGTCGTACTCGCCCGAACCTGTATGTAATCGCCAACAAGGGTCGTATGGTGGACAAGTTGCCACGCCCGAACGGTTCTAACGGTATGGACTTTCCAGCGTTGGAGTGGGCTATCAAACAACGCCAACGCCCAAACGCACCTGTTATCTGGGTATCAGACGGTGGAGTGACGGGTCGTGGCGACAACTTCTGTGACGACCTAACAATGGTGTGTATCCGTCTGTGTAAGAAGCAGGGCGTGTATGTCGTTCCAGACCCAGACACGGCGATAGACCTACTCAAACGCTTACAGCGTGGAGAGAAGGTCACAAGCGTTATCCCACACCAACTCAAAGAAACCTACAAACAGGAAACAGGTCAAGAACTCGTACTCCGTTAGAGAGTGCGAAGGTGGGCTGGTCTGGTCAAATAACGCTTCCTTGCCAGACCAGCCCACAGAAACACGCAATAGGAAGCGATTACAGACGAGTTAGAGAACCGTCGGCTACCTAGATAGGGGGGCAAATGAGCGACATACCAAAGGTGATACGAGTAGTTCGTGTCTGGAAATACGACACAGACGAAGTGCGTAAAGAAATCAGCGAGATGAACGGCGAGCCAGCCACAGACGCAGAAGTGCTTGACCTAATAACGGAGTGGACTTACGAGGACTTCTACAAGCCTGTTGGCGAAGGCGAACTAATGTGGCTTGATGATGAGACAGGAGAACAGGTCAATGTCTGAACAAACTCTCACGCCAGAGGAACGCAAGGAACTGAAAGAGCAGTTGGAACACGCACTCGCACAACCAGAAGGAACGCTACAACGGCTTCTGGGTGAGATGTTGATGAAACTCAACCCACCCATTTGATTAGGGCTAACCCTTTGACGGTGGTGGAAGACCTATCGTTTGCTCATTAGGTTCTTGTCGTAGAACCTTACAAACAAGAAGATGTATCCGAGCCAAAGACAATAGCGATACGAGATGATGTTGTCTATCACTTCTGCTTGTCTCATTATGAGAAGTGCTAACCACAAGCCGAAGCCATAGACGAACCCCGACGCTAAGAAACCGAGTACGCCAGCAAATACCAGCGACGCTGTTCCCTTTGGTTTTTCTTTTGGTGGTGTCTTTGGAAACTGATTAGGCATTGGTCAGTTGTGGCTTACGAATACGACGCAGGATTTGATGAACTCTCTGGCGTGAAAGTCCGTACTCGTCAGCAATACTTTGGAGTGAACGACCTGCTTCTCTTGCGCTGAGCATCGCTTCATCTCGCTGTGCGTCGCCCATAGGTCCCGGCTTACACGGTCCCCAAGACCAACCAGAGAACTTCTCCAACTCGAGTTGGCGTTCGCTCGAGAGCGTTCCAGCACGATACTTGACGCGTAGGTAACTTACCCACGAACCAAGCGAAATAACAGTTCCATCAACGGTTACTTTCGCTGCCGCAGGAACTCTTGCGTGTCCGTTCTCGGAAGTAAATACTTCCAAAGCCTTTATGTTTCTTGACCATTTTTCTGAGGTTCTCATAGTCAAGAGGCTAATACACATTTCGCTGCTGCGGCGGAAGCTCGAGGGACATCTGGGAGTCCCGCTCCGGACTCGAGTGAAGCCGGGGCTTTCACTGACGGTGGCGGATGACATCCGGTGGGACACCGGTTTCCGGTCGAGCACGGGTTGCAAAATCGAATTGAGCCCTGTACTGTTCAGTGCACAAGGAGAAGAAAATGAAAACCTACACAAAAGAAGACATCCAGAAAATGAAGGCAAACCCCAAGGAGTTGGTCGGCACGAACGGTCTCATGGACTGTGGCGACCTCACTGTCGGGGTTCGTATCAAGGACACCCGAGTTCGCTTCGGGCATATCGACCTCCTGGTCACGCCTCTTACAGGCACTGGCGAGGTCTGGGTGGAAAAGCACCGAGTAGTTCCTGCGTGACTAGAGTCACAAAAGAAATACTTGACAACTATCCCGTGGTGTATGTACCTTGTACCCCACAGTATCTATTACCTAAGGAGTACCCATGCCAAAAGAGTTCATGGTCAAGTTCACAGTTCCTGACGAGGTCGACCCAGACGAGTTAATCAGCCTTATGGCAGATGACTTCTTCTATGCCAACCGAGGAACAGATGACTTCGGTCCGCTGTTGGAGAGCATCTTGTTCGAGGTCATCAAATGAGCGAGAAACTTGCCGACCTTGAAGAGAGTCTCACTCACGCAGTCCATGTGCTCCAAGGAGTACTAGATGATGTGAAGTCAGGAAAGTACACCAAAGAACAAGCAGCGCTGGACGCCGAGAACCTCATGTATACCGAGGGGCTCGACTTCATCTCTGCTCTAAACGATTACGCCGAGGAGGAGTAATGAACAAAGAAAATCGTGCCCAAGAGTGGTCACACATGTGCGATGAAATCTTCAAGTCATTCAGTGAAATGGAAAAAGTCATCGCGCGCATCAAGGCTGCTCTTGTATCTTCAGAAGAACCGCAGCAGAAAATGTTCACCATCATGAAAGAGTTCGTCGAGATTTCCCATGACGCCGAGTTCTTGATGGATGATGCCGAACTGTGGCATAAACTCAATGAAATCGAAGACTTCATTTACACGCCGAATTTAACGGTCGTCAAATGAAGTTTCGTGAAAAAATCGAAGGTGATACAGATTGGTTTAAATGCCGCTGCGGCAATGAACCACATTCTGATGGATTCTTTCCCTGTGATTATGACGGACGAATCATTCCGCCGTTAATTGACGGCAAGTGGAAGGGACATCTTTATGTCTGTATTCGCTGCGGACGAATCATCGAGCAGTACACATTGGATGTTGTTGGAGTAACGAACGAAGATGCTGCATTTCATAATGCGAACTTCGACTGGGAGAATTACTAATGTTCTTTTATAACATTCATCGCTACTACATGGTGTTGCGTGCGCGCTTGTACTTCTATCGCGAGGGTTATCGCAATGGCGGGCTGCCGTGTTGGCACTGTATATTCACCCCAGACGAAATCGATGGGAAGTTCTACCCAATCTGGTTGACTTGTACCAACCCTGAATATGGGGGCGTCCGTGATGATGGCTGCAACTGGGGAAACATATGACCTGTTTCGATAGTCAGGTCTGTGTTGATTGCGGCATCGACACCATCGAAGCCAAGGAGTATTACATGGTTACCGATGGCTGCTGGAAACGCGCGGGCATCGGCAAATACGATGGAATGCTCTGTATTGGCTGCCTCGAATCCCGCCTTGGAAAGAAGTTGACTCCTCGAAACTTCAGCGAATGCCCACTGAATTGGCGCAATGCCCTGGTACCCGACTACGCGTCAGACCGCCTGGTCAGTCGCCTCTACCACGGGGGCAAGAATTCGAAGTGGGCTCGAGGAGCACTGGCTGCCATCGAAGAACTCAGCCGCGGGGACGCAAAGCTCCTGAATTCCCTGACTCTTCTTGAACTGGGCTAACCGAACGGTGGTGGATGAGGTTGACAAAGATGTACATATCCGTTAAAGTTATTAAACAAGTAGCTGCGGCTGCAGAAGGGAAACAATCATGACAGTCACGACACCGGTCGAATCCGGTACCAAGGTGAACGTCCGCGTTGAGGTCACCGAGACGCGTCTTCACTCCGAGTATTACGACATCGAGTCCAAGGACCTACCAACAAACTGGAATTCGATGAACCAAGATGAGCAGCACATGTGGATTCGCGCGCGCGGCACGCTGGTGAAGAATAATGTCGAAGAGATTCAGGAGCGTACTGACGGCGTCTTCTTGTCCTGGGACAACACCCACCCGGAGTGGACCGTAACGTTTACGTACACCCAGTCCGAGGTGATTAGCGCTCCTACGCGTGAGACCGCAATCGGCAAAGCCCGCCAGGCAATTGCACGCACGTTTCAGGACCCTGAGGGTGCACTGCAGCTGCTCGGAGATGCGGACGTGGACGTCACCCATGGGCGCTGGGGGCTCTGATGGAGCCGATTGGAGCAGACGTCGTATACATCTGGGAAGACGAGCCGTCCCAGCAGCTGAACGGATACATATCCTTCGGTCAGTGGGAGGATGATGCTGAAGTTGACGAATTCGGAATCAACGACCTGGAAATATTCTTCTTCTCGAGTGCAGCTGAGCTGCCCACGTTAATGAAGGCAGCAAACGGGTCTGACTTTCAGGTCCTTTCCTTCGAGTATCGCTATGCCGACGGTGGTGGATGATGGGCATAATTGATTTGACCGCAGCCAAGGAACTCGCGAGTCATTTGTACTTGTGGGACGCTGTAGAAAAACGCGGCACGCCAATCACCCAAGATATTCATGTCATCGACATGGACAACCTATCTCAGGAGCAACGCCTGGTTATCTCGGGCGGTAACCCTGAGGAGATTACAAAGCTTGTCGAAGACCATGGCAGCACGCTAGAGTCACAGCTGACATTGTCGATACGTATCTTTGCCAAACTTGTTAACGCTGTATATGAGAAGTCTCACCCATCGCAGCAACAGCAGATTGTCGAGCTCATCCGAGAAACGTTAGACGCCATAGACAAAGGAGAAAAAGAATGAAAAAGGTAGTAGTACTGGGCATTGCTTTTACTGTCGATGCTGAAACCCAGGAAGATATCGAAATCCAGGCATTCACCCAGCTGCAGGAGCAGACCGGTGCCCGGGTCCTCGATGGGTTCTGGGTCGAAGACGTCGCTGAGCTGCAGGAGGCCTAATGCTCTCTCGCGAGCTAAATTTAAACGAAACTCTTCGCCTGGCGCCCAAGGTGGAGGGTAAACCAATCAGCCGCACCCGGCTGGGGTCTCCATGCCGATTCGTCCGCCGCATCGACATATTGGTCCATCTAGTGGTGCCTGAATTAATTGAAGACGCGTTACCTCGAGTCGCGCGTTACCTCCGACGTACATCCCCTCGATGGGGACGCAGCTGGCGTTCCTGGTAAGTAGCTAATAATGGCAAAGTATGTATGCATGGCAATCATCACGTGGTTCGTCCTTTTTTCTTAACAGCTACAGGTTGTTGTACTATTTGAACCCATGAAGAACGACAAGAAGACCAGACACTGGCGCTGCAGTACATGCGGCAACGAGCTCACGACATTCGTCAACTTGAGTTGCGCGCCAGAGTGTGGCAATCCAACAGTGCACAGCACGCGTCGAGTGATTATGGAGCAAGTTAAAAAGTTGGCACGCACTTCGTAGTATCGCTAACCCTTCGACGGTGGCGGATGAGTGTGATAGAAAAGAGATATGACAATCTCTCTTTCTGCACCAGCAACTTGGAACGACGCATCACTTAGCGCTTCACTCGAAATACAAGAACTTGCATCTTCATTCTTACGCACTAATCACAAAGTTGATGTACCTTCAATACGACACGCTTTTGAACATCTTTCAGGCCCGTTTTTTAACGACAATTCAGAAGTATCGAAGAATATGGTTTTCGGCTGCTGGAAAGAAATTGGCGGACTTTCTCTTTACTACGCAACACGCAATGAATTCGAAATTCCCCTCGAGCATCTAGCTTCCACTTTGGTTCGCAAGCAGCGGGACTACGGGCACAACAACATCGCAAAATACGGCCGGCAGGGATTGATTATCCGGGTACACGACAAAATCGCTCGCCTCGAGAACCTGACCCAGAAACAAAGCGCGGCTGCGAACGAACCAATCGAAGACACATTGCTCGACATCGCCGGCTACTCAGCCATCGGCATGATGTGGGAGTCCGGGACTTTCCTGCTTCCACTCGAATAAAAGGGTGCGGTGGGGGAGCTCTCTGGCAAGCCACCTACCAACTTCCGAGAACTACAACCCCACCGCTGCTCACCAGGGGAGAAGGGGACCCCGGTAAGCGTTTAAAAGAATAGCTGTTTATCATTTGCTGCGGCGGAACCCTCCGGGGCTTTCATTGCCCTACGACGACGGTGGTGGAAGAACCGGATGCGCAATCAGCTCAGAGGACCCGAGAATAGACAGACGGGTTGCGAAAAAAGAATCTGCCTTCGGATGAAACAACAACAACGAGCGAATCCACGCGACGCGAATTGGCGAGTATTTACTACAAACTCGTTCCCTTCGACAATATGGAGCTATCGCTCCGTAATTGTCGAGGGTGAAAAATACTTTCTTGGTAGAATCATCTTGTCCTACAACCAGCTGGCTGACGGGTTGTATTGACCCCGTGGATTAGTTAATCCCAGTCACTCCACCAAAGTGTTGTAACTCGTACTTCTACCTAATGGTGTAATTAGAAATGTAGCAACTTTTTTTTGACCCTGTCAAGCACCTGAATCGCCATATTTCCCAATATCCATGCGGGTTGACAAAAATATTTTTTGGGCCTATGCTGTCAGGACACCAAGTAGCTACTAGGAGGGACCCAATGATTAACGGAGAGGCTGCCAGTGGCCTTTAAGAGCAAGGAGGACCCTGAGGTCATCCGTAAGGCCCTCCTGGTGCCTGACGTCGAAGTACAGCTGGTCTGGCGTGCCTGGGTTAACGCCCATGTGTCCTCCGGCCGCGGGAAGCCTCCAAAGCTCTCCGAGGACCGGTATGACACCATACGGGCCGGCATAGTCAAATTTGGTCTTCAACAATGCATCAAGGCCTGTTACGGGATTCTCTACTCAGACTGGCATATGGGCAACAATCCAGGGACCAAGGTCTACAACTCCCTCGAGCTCATCCTCCGAGAGGGATGGCGAGTAAACCGATTCGTCCAGCTGTACGAAGCTAACAAGAACGATTTCCAGGGAGTGGTTTTGGCAGTGGAGGAGGACTTGCAATCTCCCGAGACAATCGGTAGTATCTCTACCCAATCAACGGTGGCGGAAGAGTAGGTAACTAAAAGTAATGGACAAAGAGGAACTGAAGAAGTTGGTGGGAATAGCTTTCTCGCACTGGAACCAGGGTATAGCTAGTACGGGAAAAGGTCTCGATAACATCTTGGGTGCGTGGGGAGATGCACTACACGACATCACATACAAAGAAGCAGTGAACGCTGTTAATCACTTAGCTATCACGGAAACATATTTACCCCGACCTTTTCAAATACGCAAACAGGCCCTCATCTTGGCAGGAAAGGTAAAGCCGGCTCCTCCTGGTTCAGCAGCGTGGGCCATACTCCAGAATGTGGCACGAGACGTCAATACAGGGGCCATAGAGCCCTCGAACATGCACGAGGTGGTTCTCACCACCCTCCAGCGAATGGGGGGCGTAGGAGCCATCTCAGCGGCTACGAACGGTGACCGTGCGTTCTTCCTCGACGTGTACAAAGATGTTTTAGGTGAGTGGGAAGCTCAGGCATACGGCTTGACAGAGTAGACTTCGCTCATGCGTAGGCGCATGGGCAGACCAACCAAGCAGGCGACGGGGAAATTCTCCACCGTCACTATACGCGTACCGGCGAATACGAAGAACATGATTACCGAACTTGCTGATGGATATGACATGACCATCACCGAGTATCTTCTGACGCTTGTAGAACGCGATGCCGCTGGAACCCCAAAGAGCGAGTAACCCTGACGGTAAGTACAACCTCACGGTAGTTATACCGGGTTGGCTGAAGAACCGTATCGTTGAACACTGCGCGTCACTCGGGCTTTCGATAGGCGAGTGGGTGTCAACTCGATTGATGCTTGACATCCGCGAAGAAAGAGGACTGCCAGCTCCACCGCCGGCTGTAAAAGGAATACCGGATGCGACAGATGTAGTACGCGAATGGTTGACGGGTGAAAGAATGATTCAACCCTGTGGGAAAACTGACTGCAATCCCGAGTGGGAGGAACTACAAAAGATGAAATTTTGCACGAAGTGTGGCGTGCGGGG
>Ga0099848_1001096_pt1 | contig 12643 bp, 3 predicted proteins | sample CB_VirMetaG_3_FD_78179 | JGI IMG/M metagenome (GOLD analysis project Ga0099848, IMG submission 78179) | Freshwater to marine saline gradient viral communities from Chesapeake Bay - CB_1508_1S Viral MetaG | ecosystem: Environmental > Aquatic > Marine > Coastal | place: USA: Chesapeake Bay... | reverse complement strand
TGGATTGATTGTGGCGACCTACAGTTATCAGTTACTAACGCTAACTCAGTCACAATTAGGGGCAGAAGGGAACACTACTATTGTATCTTCAAACCAAGCAGCTCTCAATCCTACTAACTTTAGCGGTGGAGCAACCACATTTGGAGAAGCAAGGGATCTTCAAGTATATCTTGTTCGAGACTCAAATTTATCAGATCATGCAAAGTTTGTAATCAAGAACGAAACCGAAACAATATATGAAGAGTCCGATTATATCTATGATATATACGACAATCAACACTACAATGTTGCACTGAGAATAAAGCCTCAAACCTATCCACATTCTGATAGCGTAACAAACACAACCCCAACCTATGATATTGAGCTATATGCAGTCACTCACAATTTTGATGAAATCAAAGAAGAAGTTCTAATTTCTACCACAGTGGATAATGTAACAGGCTCGGCATATTTGCAAAGACCAAAGAGGATTTATGCTGGAGCTCACTGTGAAAACTTCACAGGATCCGTAATTCACGCTACCGATTTGGAGTTTGGTAGAGTCTCCGCTTGGATGGATTACTTAGGTAATCAAGAAATCCGAGAGCACAATAAAGACATTTTAAACTATGGACTCAGGAGATCATTAGATGGAGCAAATGGATTTGCAACTGGAGATGTTCAAATTCCAACTCATGATTTGTCGATTTTAAATTGGGATTTCGATACGGTCAACACTTCAGATTCTCTTGGAGAATTTACCATTGACGATACAACTTCTGGATCGACTGATACAATTTATGGATGGCCAGATAATATAGTAAGAAGAGTCCACGACGGTAAAGGTGTTAATTTCCCAACTTCATCAAGCGATTTCTTAGAGAATGAGTTCTTGTTTGCTAAGAAAAAGCAATTGCCTGAAACGTCGTATAATTCGGACAATATCTTCATTAAGAATGATGAAGAGATTAACTTTGGAGAAGATGAGGATGTTGCAGACAATCTTTTCATTTTAGAGAAATCACCAGCCGCTATTGTATCCGAAGAAATGCTAAAGTTATTTTCAACAACAAAAGAGTTCTCAAACCTGTTTGGTCGACATGTGGAAAGATATCGAATGGAATATAAAGACTTGAACAGAGCTAGATCATTATTCTACGAAAGGGTCGAGACCGGCATTGACTTTGATAAATTTTTCACATACTTCAAGTGGATAGATAAGTCTCTATCTGAAATGATATATCAGCTAATACCGGCATCTGTTAATTTCGCGGAAGGAGTGACCGATGTTGTGGAGTCTCACATTCTTGAGAGAAGTAAGTATCAACGACAAGTTGGGCTATTAAAAACAGTTACTTCTACAGAAGCCTCAATAAGAGGTGTGCAAGAACTGTCCTATAATTATAGATTAGGTAGGGCCCCTCTGCCTTCGGAAGGTTTAGAGTCAAACTCTCTTTGGCAAAAGGAAAGGCGCGAAAGTGATACAGCAGAGACTGAGGAAATAAGAAAAGTATTAGTTAGGCAGAATGATCAAGAAAGTACAAATCCAATTATGCTTTCCGGAAGTTCGGGTATATATTCAGGTAGTACTTATGCTGTTCGAAGGTTTTCAAGACCAGTCCGACCCAGTGTTGAATTTTCAGATTCAATTCATTCCGGAATTAACTATCAAAAGACAAAAAATCGAGATTTATTTAAATCGGGAATTGGTAACTTTTCGACACTAGGCTCTTCTGGTGCGCCAAAGAACATTGTTACTTTCGGTGCAGGTCTCGGTGTAGGTCTAGAATCGGAAGGGTTGATTAAGAACCAAGATACGCTAGGACCGAACGAAAAATATACTTATGATGGATTTGGTATTGTTGGAAAGTTTACTGACTTTGCAAATGTTGAATATCCTCCTTTGGATCCATCTTTAGATTACTACTCTAGAAGAAAGATATCACACATATTCCCCGGGAATATAGTATCGAGTAGTGTGACTACTGGTTATTCTTCCTTGATTAACAAGTCAGGCAGTCTAGGTGGCTACAGGACTGGGGTAGATGTTGTTAACTTGCATTCCGATACAACTGATATAACTAATGAAATACCAATACAAGGGCCTTATACCGATCGATGGGTTGGCGGAAGACAGTCGCGCCACGTTGACCTCAATAGTGTTGGAAAGCCTACTACTTCCACCTCACCCGTTGCTAATGGACTAGATTCGATGTACTCGAGACCAGAGGAGTATAGATTTTTAATTGGTAAAAATCCAATCATTAACACTACATCTTATGGAAATATTGATGCAGATAATGATGGTGCGATCGGATTTACCGCACCTGATTATGGCGTTAAAGGCGGAAGTTTCCCAGACACAGATAGGCTTTCGGCAATCTATTATAGAGAAGAGAGAGTAAAGCGTCCTCTTAGTGTAAAGAATATTCAAACAACGACATCATCGGTGTATCATGGAAACTATCAGCATGAGTATGAAGTATTCTCAACATTTGGAGATCAAGGTTATTTCTTAAGAAGAGCAGACAACCTTCTTCCTGATTCGATTACTGAGATTCTACCTGAAACAACGAACTATCATACACTCATAGCGCAAACAGCATCCATATCTGGAAATTATTTTGGTGCAAGTAATAATAGGCAATTTGAAACCATTTTAGAAACCCCTTTAACAAATGCCATAGCTAGATTTGCATTTGATCAAACTCAACTACCAGAAGACTCACTGGATACTTTGAGTCTAAGAGTGGAAAGAGCAAATTATGTTCCTAATAGCGCAAACAATGACACTAGAGCAATTATTTTCTATTTCGATGTATCGGCAACAAATGCAACCGTTACTCTTACACCAGACGCCATTCAAGTAGACATCAAGGTTATAACTGGAGATTGGACGAGCACGTTGTCTGCATTTGAAGACGCTTGTGGCGTATCGGAAATTCAACCATATTTGTCACTGATAAATCCTACAACGGCTGAATACAGATTCGAAGAAGTTTTTCTTTTGGGAGATGATGGAAACGGTGGTAACATATCAGCTGACGCAGGAATGTTTGCGGAGATTGATCCTGGGTTCGCCGGTGGTGCCTCTGAGTATTCTTATGTGACCAACATAGCAGAAACTCAAGATAGATCAATTGGATCTGCTCATGTTATCCGAACAAAATTCTCTGCTCCCGGTGGTCCCGAGATCAACTCTTCTGGGTATCTTGACATTGCAACGCAGCAATATTCTGTTCACAACTCAATCAACTTCCGAAACTTAACTGTTCGCGGAAGAGGCTCTGGAGAATCAGGCAGTATTAGAGTAGTCTCACACTCCAATCGTAGAGAAGGTTTGAGAACATTGAGATCGAGACATCAAGGCAAGTTCGGCATTGACTCTCAACATAGTTCCGATGCATCATTCCACAAGCAACACCGAAATGAAAGATATGTTCCCGGCTTTACTTACGACCAAGCCGGACAGCAATTGGATGATAAAAGATTGGTGCATGATAATGATCACATAAATTCAACACTGCCTGCGTCCGACTTCCAGTACTCATGGATAAACTCTGCGATTAGTGGCTCCAATTGGAGAGATGACCAAATTATTTTAACCTATGCACCTAAGAATGGACTAATTAGTTCATCAATAGGGATCACAGAAGCTATCGTGTTCCCAAGCGCATCATCATTTTACGGAGAATAGAATGGCTAGATATTATCAAGATTTTGTTGGACTGAATACATTTATATATGACTCAAGTAGCTACGAGGACAGCAATAATATTGGATGGGGTGGTTCAATAGAAGACTATGAGAACGATAATTTTTTGAGTCAATTTGCAACACCTCCAACCGGTAGTGGCTTTTTCAATGCCCTTATGAGTCATAGAGGGAATGTTTATGGATATCCAATCTGGAGACAAATAAGAGTTTCAAACAACCCTCTTACTAGAGCTCAAAGAAGAAATAACATTTTTACCTACGTACAAGAGCCAGGCCCCACCTTGCTAAACAAGCAAGCAAAATATGGGGACACAATACGTTTAATTGAGCCGGTTGTTAGTGAGAACTCGCCAATATCGTTGATAGGAGAGGTCTCCGTTTATAATAGTAATCTCGGAATATTTGAGAAACGCCCAGTTGAGATTAAGACAGCTTTTAATAATGAGACTGGATTTTTCGTAAACAAGGTGGCGAATGAATACTTTAATACAATTTTAGATAGCGACGAAGGATATGAAGCAATCAAGGAGCTTTATTTAAACGGAGGTCTCGAGAATGATGGTTCAATTTTGGACTCCTTCTCTCTCCTTACTTATAAGCAAACAGTTTGGCCGAAAACTCAATATGCCTATTTAGACAAAACGAGATCAAGAACATTTTATGTTAACACATTTTGGAGAACAGATAGGCTAGATAGAAATGAAGAAAATGCCGACAATGGATTTGGCGTAACTATCCCATCGCAGTCCATGTGGCCTTTGGATGCTAGAGACGATTTTACAACAAGGACACAACCAACAGAGAGTCAAGTCTCAAGTAACTATGTACAATATGACTATGATATTGGCGGGAAAGACTTTGATAACTCATCTGGAAGTCCGGGCATTCTTCAAAACAGGTACTCTTCTTTTGTCCCGGGATTGTACAATATAGCCGCTGGTAACGGCGCACCGCAGCCGGAAGACGGTTGGCCACCATCTACCGTAACAGCATCAAATTACATAACAGCATCAGCGGAATATTCTAGACTGCACACATTAAAGAATCTATACTCTCCAATTAACCCAAGCGGTCCAAATCTTGGATATAACGAATATTTAAGAGATCTACCAATATCAAATGGATCCGTAGTCTTGTCTTGGCCAGGAAATCCGACGGGTTCGATCTTTAACGGAAGGGCTGTGTGGGATGCTCCAGCACAATCAGGTAAGCAACCTTTCTATGATTCCTATGAAGACTTTGCGCAAGAACTAAGAGCTAAAGGCAAAGGGTACTCAGTTGTCCCAGAGTTCAGAATCAGTTCCCACGTAAACACATATTCCAAAAAAGGAGTCACGCAAGAATTAAAGTCAATATTCGAAGTATCCGGTGTCCTAAGGCAAGATGCGAATACAGAAAATGAATCATCATTCTATAAAATCATATCTAACTCTGATTTCCTGAAACATTTTGATTTAATCAAGAAAGATCACCAAGGATTTGCAGATGAAAAAATACTGACTTTAAGATGCAAGGCATTAAAGAAGTTTTTGCCTTACGAAGGTTTCTATCCGGCTCAGCGTAGTGTTAAATTGGCTGAGCAATTCTCTTCAAGCTATGGAAAAAACATTAGCGCCAATGCTTTCCCTACTATTACAGATTTTGTTGACTATGATAATTTTGCTCTCAAGCCGATGCTTACTCCTCTATTCGCACCAGGAATACTTTTTAACACCATTAAATCTGGAGTTGCTGTTGATTTTCCAATAATATTAGCAGAAGAAATGCTTTATAATCCAGATGCTGACGGTTTTCCTACTTTTAACTATTTTGACGATCTTGGGAGGGCTAAAGATGGCCTCAATGTAACCACACCAGTTTTTCATGAAGATCTCAACAATGCTATGATCGCTCAAACAGAAAGAGTCGGCATCAATACTTACACATCTACATTTTCTAAGAGAATACCATTCGAAGCACTTGTTGAACCAGAACAATATTTAGCAAATGAAAACTTAACAATTCAAGAGCCTCATCCATATAGTCTTAATGATATTAGATTGGAAACAGTTTGGGACGGTGGCGGAGATGACTTATATAAAAAGATGGCCTCTAATTTTTTAGCAGAGATTCCTGACTTCTTTATTGAAGATGAAAGCATGAAGACGATGGTGTCTTTAGAGGAAGAGAACCCTGAATTTGGTAACGCCATTAGCGGTAACTATTACATGATGAGAATCAAGATGACCAAATCTAGAGCGGAAAGAAACAAGACACTAGGAGGCTTTTTTGGCCTTCAAGTAACGCCGCCTCAAGACGTAGTATCTCACGCCGCAGACATAGGAGGCGATATGCAAGGTGAGTTTAACCCAGCGCTAAACAAATCTGTTCGAGAAACAATTACTATGTACTCAAGACCGACAGCATTCGGACCACCAACGAGTGGTGACGGCGGAACATTAGAAAAAAACGGGTTTCGATTTTGGATGGGTTCAACTTGGGGGTTCAACTTCCCTTACACTCCCCCTTATTATCACGGAGAGTCGTGGTGTGATCTAATTTTTTATGCTAACAGAACTAAGAAGTACACGCTTGATGAGATAATGAACTCCGCATCTGCTTATCCATATTACACAAGATATTGGAATCCCTCATTTCATGATGCCTTGAGAGATCTATCCGGATACAGCGGATCAACGGTGGATGAAAAATCTGACTATCATGGGTACTCGCAATCCCCATGGAAATCGCTTATGGAGAGTTCCGCGAATACTGTTGGTTTTCATACTGAGGAATATGGAGACAGACAATATGCATGGAAAGATTGGAGTGATTTTACTGTTGCTAGTAGCAATCAAGTTCTGTGGAAGGCCGCAGATACTACAAGCTCTGCTGATGCCGTTGATCAACTATCTTATTGGCGAGGGTATGGTCCTCAATCACCTCTTCACCTAAATTCCAACGCGATGCAATTAGACTCTTCTGTTAATCTATTTGGAAAGGGTACGGTAAAAAAGATATACAATGAAGAGCTAAATACAACAACTGAGGTTGCATCTTCCGATACTGTCCGAGGAAAAACTCGTTGGATAATTCAGCCGAAATTTGAAACTCCAATTTTAAACTTTAACAAATACACCGCAAAAATAGAAGATGGTAGTTACATCTACAATTACACAACCGCTTCATTCGCCAACTCTCAAATTCCACGTGGAATGTGGCATCAATATGGCGACATCCCAGAGCAAGAAGAGGGAGTCTTCCTGCAAATTGAAGACATTCCAAATTTATGGCTGAAAGGCGCTCTTGGGATATCTGGAGACGTTACAAACATTAAATCTCTAGCTGACCTTGTTGGGTTCTCTAAAGATCCTGTTCGCTTAGGTGAAGTCGCGACAAGAAAAGAGATCTCGGAATGCGTAGTAGCAGTTCCTTTTGTGGAAAAAGATGCAACAAGGAAATTCTTCTCCATACCTCGTGAAGATATTGACTCTTGTATCAATGCAGTCAAACGAGAAGTTGAACCTGGTGTGTTTGTTGCCGGAGGACCGCCAAAAGCTGGGGACACTGTTTATCAAATGGTGAAGAAAATGAAGAACTATGTATTCCCGCCCTCTATGGATTTCGTAAAATATAAGGAAATTGATCCATTTGCGATGTATATATTTGAATTTAAACATACACTAACAAAGCAGGACCTAGCAGATATTTGGCAAAATCTCCCACCAGAGATTGGAACAAAAATGGAAGAGGCTGAAGCTTCAATTTCTCATGAACTATTAGCAGCAGAACTTCTTGGTGACGGTGCAGTAATTAAGGATGGAGAGTTGGACAAAAATGCTGATGGTAGAGGTATCCCCTCAAATATTCAGTGGATGGTGTTCAAAGTTAAAAAAAGAGCAAAAACAAACTACTTCGACAAAGTTATCGCAAAAAAAGGTTCAACAGAGGAGTCTTCCAAGACAAAGTTGAGAGGCGTAACAAATGCTTTAGGTGGGAACAGAGACAAAGACATAACCTATAACTGGCCGTATGATTTCTTTTCACTCGTAGAACTAGTTAAGATTGACGCAGAAATCTCATTCGCAAATGTTGAGAATGACGATAAAGGGCAGAAATCAATCAAGAAGGTAGAGTCCAAAAAAACTCGCGACCCTTCAATGATTAGTAAGGCGAGAGGAAAGGGACGAATTGAATGACGTTTTTCAACAAGAAAGAAGATGTACTTAAAATTGAATTGACTCCATATGGACGATCGCTTCTATCAAATGGTAAGTTGATGCCGAAGTTTTACGCTTTCTTTGATGACGATATATTGTATGATATACAACACGGCTCAGATACTGAGAACCAAATAGAAATCAAAGAAAGAATCTTAAATGAAACTCCTCGACTCAAACCCCAGAGAGACCTTGTATCTCCGGAGACGCAGATATTTGCATTTGAAAGAGAAGAGGGATCGTCTAGGCCATTTTCTAAGATATCGATGAACTTCTTGACTGAGCCACTAGGAACTTCTGATGGGGTATTTGAGGAGGCTCCAAGTTGGAATTTGACCTTTATACATGGGGAAATAGATGAGACATCATCCACACTTCATACAGACAAATCCCATTTAAAAAGAATACCTCAAATCGAGACAACCCTAGAATACACATTGGAAGTTAGAAATCAAAATAACGACTCACCAGTTAGGGGACAAGAGACATCTATTAGTACTCCCTTGACTAACGTAATGCCGGATGGTACTTATATTGGGATCGTCGATGAGCAAATTCTATGTAAGATTTTAGAAGAAAAAGGATTTATTCAAAAAGACGGCTTAGAAATGGAAGTGTTTCTATACGAAGAAAATGAAGACACTCCAAAGAAACTAAAGTTTGCTCCTAGGGAAAAAACGATTGTTGATGGTATGTTGGTTGAAGATTTAGTCGCCGATATTGAACTAAGCCCTGAATACGTTGAGTATTGGCTTAACATAGAAGTTGATAGCGAAATCCCAGAAATGGAAATTTGCAAAGGAGTGCAAAATCTTAAATCTCAAGATATTCTAGTTGACGTAGGCGTTGAGTGCGAAGATTTATCCGGCGTTGATTTTGATATATATTCAACAAGAATTGCTGATGTGGAGGATTGCTAATGTCTTTTGAGTTTGTTGGTCTCGAGAACCTCCCGAATACATATGTAAAAAAGATATCAATAAGTGATGATAACGATAAGGCTTTTATCTTGTCTATTGATACGTTATTAATTGATGAGTCGACCGATGGATCATTCGTATGGTCAACTGATCCTCTCTTGTTTGACTACCTCAGGATTGGATTGGTTGTAACATCTAATTTAGAGTTGGTAAATAAAATATCCCAAGGGCTTATAAGTGCACATCCAAGTGTCTTATCTAAATCGGATTATATGGAAGGTACTGAGATAAAGATATTCTCCCCTAAGCAGATGAAGCTTGTGCGAGACGACAGCACCAAAAGGTACCACAAAAGATCTTCATTTAAAAAGCCCTCAGAGACTTCTGACGTTACTTTATTTGCTTTTAGCTATATTGACGCAAAAGAACTATCAAGAGACCTTAGGATAGCTCTTACGGGCCCCCTAATGGATTATTGTGGACCGATTACATCCGAAAATATTATTGTCGGCGGATCCATACAAGAAACTTCCTATCTTTACGAAAAGAGAGATGGATCAGTTTGGTCTGGACCTGTCCATCAAGCCGAAGATGGAAAATGGATGGGAGGATCTTTTCACAGAGATCTAACCCACCCAGTCCTTACTAGGAAAGAAGTATTAAACACTAAAATTATCGATAAGCGTAGCACCGCTATGAAACTCAGAGGAGAAACAAGGTTTAAAGATAAGTCAATGTTTTCAACTCTGAGCGAGTCTTTTAACTCCAATGCGGACTTCATGGGTATATTCTCATTTGACCTAAGGACTGCACTTCTGTCTAAAACAAGGTATGGTCGAAAGATGTATGACCTATCGGATAACTTATTTAATTCTTTCGCGAGAAGTGTAGTCATAAACTCAGTAGAAGTCAGAAGACAGCAAGTGAGAACAAAAAAAGTGTTAAACAAGCTTGGTACCTTAAAGTATGATTATGACTTGATAGGGTCCTACAAGTCCATTGGATCATCGGTAGAGTCATCAGGTACCCTAGCAAACACAGAGTCTCTTTCGCAAATCTTTATAGTGAGTGATCCGCTAATAAAAACATATCAATTTGTAGATACGGAGATGACGGAGAAAACTCGTGGAGAATTTAAGTACGAAGCGATAATCACAATTGTCGATAAGTCCAAACTATTCTTAGAATCTCTAGTGGATCAAATGGAGCTTAATATTTCCAATCTAAAAACACAGAGAGAAATCTTATATAGAAATTCAAAGTATGATAAAGATAGCGACTCTTTAAGGCCAAGCGTTGTTGTTCCGAATCTATTTATGAGTGCGATTGATAACTATTACCAGAACCTATCTTTGATAGTTAGCATGACCGAAGAAGAAAAAAATCAATTAATAAAAAATAAAAAATCTATATTCACAAACCAAAATTACACAAACAAAGATTGCGAGATTTTTATTGCTGAGTACTCTAAATTATCCAACAAGTTTAGAACTAGATTTGATATAGGGAAGAAATCTTACAATATTGACCAACCAGTTATACCAAGGAGCAACATTGGACGTGCAATGTTGACTGTAGCAAATGTGTTTGATTCTTTAATTAAATTTGATAACGTTGCATCCTCTTATGATATTGTCGGCAGATCAACAAATAAAACAATTCTTCACCTAACTCGCGAAGAGTACCTACAGAGATGTAATAGCGAAGTGGACAGATTCTTTGATAAAACCAAGTCCCTTGTTTCAACAGATATAGCAGACTTAGATAAGGAAGACATGGAGGCGATAAGAGATTTAGATTCTTCTAAGTTATCTTTTCTGTCTCCAAAATCATTCAAGTTTGGAAATAAAACCAAGGATCTAACTTCATTTAAGGACTTAGATATTGACGGTATTTCTTCAATCTTTGTTGAGCACTTAGTTGAGAAAAGAACAAATCCTTCATTCACTTCCTCTCCAAAAAGAAAAGATAAAAATAAGATTTCAAAATCACCTTCAAAGAAAAGGGTTAAGGTTGGGAAAGTTGGTATCAATTTCAAGAGACCACCACTCAAAATTAATAACCTCAAGAAAGAGGAGTACCTGGAGGTTGAAAAATATCTAGGTAAAAATTCAGAAATGGTTAATATAGAATCAAACTTGGACCAACCAACTACTCCAGTCCAAGCAGAACAAATTTCTAGAAAATCAATTATATCAACAGCTATCTCCAAAAGTAGATCAAAGAAGCATTTTGATCTTCAAGAGAAGGATAATATATTTGAAAAATTCAAGTCATCGCCCAAGTTCGATAGAAATAAGTTGAAGAACCTACCTTTACCAATAAAATCATTAATCAACTCTAGATCCACTGCAGCGAAAAATAACGTATTGAGCGTAGAGGCAGACATCACCAAAGATGTTGAAACGAGAGTCCCAATGGAAATGATTTTCCACTCATCACAAAAAATAGAATTTTTAAATGGATTTGAAAAGGATGTTGATGGAAGTATAAATTTATCTAGACCTATATGGAAAATGATTGAGTCGGAAGATCTTGAAAACAATCAAAGATTGATGTGCAGAATGACCTATGCTGAAATACCAGAGCTTGGAGTCAGTCCGGCTAGTGAGTTCAAACTTCTGGCTCAAAACTCTACTTTTATTATATCTGACGAACCTTTGCAAACTAGAGTTGTTGATCCTATCGTGAATGAACCACCGATGGTGATAGACGACACACTAGAGGAAGTTAATGAGATGACTTTTGCATCATCAAACCACGTAAAACAAAATATAGCAAGAAAGAAGCAAGTCTTAGATATTGAACAAGAGAGCGGAGCAAATAGAAATGTCCAAAATAGTCGCTATTAACAGCATTAAAGATAGAGGAATTGCATCGTCTGGTGGCGGACTTGTAACGGTAGACACTGGTTTCTCAACCAGCCGTGTGCAAAAGCCACAAGATGATGTTAGATATAAGGTAGACTTCATCTCTAGCGAGATGAGACAAGATGATGAATTACCTTACGAGATAGCCAGAATAAAAGTTTCTCAAATATCTAAGTCTGGTAATTTCGCTTCGTCAGTTCGTTTGGACTTTGGCCCCGGCGTAAAAGACAATCACTTTTTTAGATTACCAGATGTAGTTGATATAGGAGCCACGCACACTCAGAACTACTCCACTTCTAAATCTCAAGCTTCATATTCTTTTGAAACAGTCTTCAACTATATCTCCGAAGATTATGATAATCTTCAGATTGGTATAGACGAGCAAAATCTTTACTCACCAATGGATCATGTATCAATGCAAGACTTTATGAATGTAAAAAATAGGTCTACGAATATCTTTAATTTCTCGAGAGGAAATGCAATGAGAAATTATACAATCCCCACAATGAAAATAAAACAAGGAACGGATCAATCTCCTTACTACAATTACTTAAGAATAAACCAGAGATTGGATAACACAATATCTAACTTTGCATTAAAGCTTGGAATATTTGACGAACTACTACAGGACTATTTAATGTCCGACAAGGATGATTTATTTTTTGATATTCAAAAAAAAGGCATGACTTCAAAAGATTCAAGAATTCAAGCATATAATCTGGTAAATTTTCTGAAGTCTAACAGACCCATGGATACTGATAATTTTTATGGCTTAGAGGCATCGAGAAAGCCCTCTGCGATGTCTTTATCTCTTCGTAAGCATTTGATCAAAGGTTTCTTGAAAGATGTTTCTAAGAGTGGATTTAGGACCTATAAGGACATACATTCAAATGTCGAGGCTCATAAAGAAGTGTTTTGCTATTCAATAGATAAGCATAATCAAACTTTGCTTGACTCC
>Ga0099848_1001092_pt1 | contig 12670 bp, 16 predicted proteins | sample CB_VirMetaG_3_FD_78179 | JGI IMG/M metagenome (GOLD analysis project Ga0099848, IMG submission 78179) | Freshwater to marine saline gradient viral communities from Chesapeake Bay - CB_1508_1S Viral MetaG | ecosystem: Environmental > Aquatic > Marine > Coastal | place: USA: Chesapeake Bay... | reverse complement strand
GATAAAAAAAAAAATAATAAAATAATACAAAATAATAAAGAAAAAAAAAAAAAAAAAAAAATTACTCCAAAAATAAAAAAAAAAAAAAAAAAAAAAAAAAGTAAAAAAAAGTTAAAAAAAGTAAAAAAAAAATGCCCTTTTACCCTTATGTGAGGTAAAACGAGATAAATTTATTAAAAATAAAAATCCCCTAAAAAATATTTTAGAAGGAAACTTCCCGAAAAATCTAATGCCCTAAAATCCCCGAAATCCCTATTTAAGTTAATAAATATTAACTTAAAAAATATCTAATATAGTATATAATGCCAATAAAAAGTTTTTTTTTATTTATTACAGATGAAAATTCTAATATACCTGAATTATGGTTTTTAAATTCTACATTTAAAAATTTAATGGTAGAAAACCATCCCATTATTGATTTTTTTAAAAATAATATAGGAATAAAAGAAAATTTAATAGGAAAATTTATTTTTAAACAATCTATTTCTAAAAATGATTTTAATCATTATTTAGAAAATATAAAAAATGCATTAGATGCCTATGAATTAAATATTAAATTATATTATGCTAGACAAGAGGGAGGGGAGATTTACGAAATATAATTTTTTAAGTTTAAAAAAAATAACTTAAAAAATTATCTCTAGGTTAGTATATATGGAAGATATAAATAAAGAAACTTCAGAAATAATTGATAAAATAACTGATAATGTTATTTTAGATTCCTTAGTAAAAGATGAATTAATTAAATTAAATAAACAAATTGATTGGTTAAAATTACAAATAGAAGATGTTAAAAGATGTTATAATACAAATAAAAAAAAATTAAATAAAGATAACGATGAATTATTATTAAAATATGTAGATGAATTATTTTTAAAATTAAGAGATTATAAAGTAGGTCTATCAAAAACAAGAAAAAAAATAAGGAATATAAAATATTATCATAAAAAAAAATTTCATAGTAATATTTGATTTATTAGTATAATTTGTTAATAAATTATTTATGGTCCATATACGGTTTGAGATAAATCAGCTACGAGTTGCTCTAAATCAGCAATGCGACTTTGAGCATTCGAAAGGTCTCCACTATTAGTATTAATTAATCCTTGAAGAGTAGAATCAGCGGCGGCATAAGCAGCGGCGATTTCGTTAAGAGTGTCTAAATTTGATGGAGCACCATCAACTAAGTTAGAGATAGCAGTTGATATTTTACTATCTACAGCGGTGGAATTATCATAAGAAGCGAGAGCAGTTGTGATATCACCAGCAACGGAGGCATTAGTTGCCATATCAGTTGTAGCAGTTGCTACTTTAGAATCAACTTGAGCAGAAGTATCATAATTATTTAATTCACCGCTTACGAATGCTTCAGTAGCATATCCTACTAAACCATCATTAACGGCTTGAGAAACTTGAGCGGCGTCTTGATAGCCAGCATCGTTATTTTCTAAAGGAACAAGTCTAGCATCTACTTCACCAAATACACCTTGAATATCAGTCATTAAACTATTTAGTTGGGATTGTAAAGCAGCAACCCAACGAGAAGCAAATGAAGGAACATAAGCACCGGCAACTACACCACTAGCAAATGTAGGTTGATTAGGTTGAGAAGCAGGAGTTTCATCAATAGCATCAGCGGCGGCAAAATCTCTTGTTAAAAAAGCAGGTTGAGCCATATTATATATCATAAACGAGATTTTAATTTTTTCTTAAAGATTTTTAAAATATTTAAGGCCCGTATAAACTTAAATTATGAGTGGCAACGATAGATTCTAAATAAATTATTCTTTCTCTTAATTCTTTATCACTTGTCTCTAATAAAATTTCATCACTTTTTAATGTATAAATTCCAGTAGCATTAACAGCATCAATATTAGGAGTTCCAGAAATATTAATACATCTTATAACTAATCCATTATTAAAATAAATCCCATTATCGCTAAAATTTATATTATGTTCTTTTAAATTTTCACTAATAATAACTCCAAATTTATTTTCTTCGGTCCCGGTTAAAGGAAGACTTGATGCATCAAAAAAATCTATTTTATTAATAAAATTCCCGCCAGTTTCAAAATCGCAATAAAATTGCTTTAAATAAAGAGGTTCATCAATAATTAAATTTTCACTAGGCGTAGCAGGAGGAGTTTCAATACGGAATGTTTTTTGTATTAATTGTTTATCTTTATCAATAATAGGTAATGGATTAGTTAAATTAATATTATGAGAGGATAAATGAGTTTCAGTAAAGCTATAATTACTTTTTGGAAAAATTCCGTTATAAGACATTATATTAAGATAGATATTATACTAAATATAATTTCTTTATTCTTCTTTAGATTTTACTTTTTTTTCTTTTTTAGGTTTAGATTTTTTTGAAAGTCTTTCTGCATCAGCAGCAGAAACAAAACGAACAAGTTTTCTTTGTTCAACTCTAAAAACGGCTAAATGGCGGTTATTTTTAGTTTTTTGAATTTCAATTTTATCTTCGGGGACTTCGACCGAGGTCTTTCTTGCGACATCGTAAAATTTCATTATATACTATACTAGATATTTTAATTTATTGTTAATAAAGGTATATTATAATTTTCAACTATATTTTTATCAATATTTCTAGCTTTACCACCAAACAATACTGAAAATATTCTAGCATATGCCCAGCTTTGAGATGTTTGATTAGGTCTTGAACCGCTAGTATAATATGCAGCTTCTCCTTTTTTAAATATTTCATCAAGTCCTTTATAAATTTCTTTTTCTCTTTTTTTATTATTTTTACTTAATATTTTAGAAATATCTTCTTTACTTGTATTACCTTTTCCAAAATATAAGCTAGCTTTTTCAGTATAATTAGATTTTTTAGAAGTAAAACTTTTAAGTTTTGGACGGTCTTTTTCTTCGACTATAGATTTTAATTGTTTTTTTAAATCTTTAATTGATAAACTTTTAGGGATATATTTTTTAGGAATTTTTCCTACTTTAGATTCTGCTTTTTTAATTAATTCATCTCTATTTTCCATTATATATAACTAGAGGAAATACTTATATTTTTAAGTTGTCCAGCCATTTCTTCTTCTCTTTCTTCATCATAAGTAATTTGAAAACCTATTAATAGATTAGCATTAGAAGAAAATTCAATAGGTAAAAATTGGTCATCTAATAAAGTAATATTTAAAGTTTCAAAAGAACGAGGAAAAGCAAGAGAGCCCCAGTCATAAGTGGGAATGTAATTAATAACTGAACCGAAAGTTGGGTCTAAAACCGGAAATTGAGCCATAATATTTGAACCATATCCAGTTTTACCATTAATCATAGAATCATTTGAAATATTAGAACAAATATAAATTACTTGAGTTCGTGCTAGGATAGGAGGATTTCCGAAATCTAAGGTTGCACCTCCGATATTTTGAGTTAAAAATTGTTTTTGTAATCCTAACCGACGGTAAGCATTACTAGTGCCATCTTCAAATGAAATAGTATTACCAGCTACAGCAATAAAATTAAAATTTTGGTCATCGGTATTATAAACAAAAGCGCCGACATCAGTGGAAAAATCAGTAGGTAATGCAGGAGTGGATACAATATTAGATGGATTATTTAGTTCATTTTGAACATTAACAAAACCTATACCATTAGGGTCGCTAGGTGCACTATAAACAAGAAAAACAGGGATAGTAATTATTATATTATATGTAGTAGCACCTATAATAGCCTTCATATAAACTTTTGATTCTGAAGGGGTAAAATTTGGATATTTTGGATAAAATAAAAGAGATGAATTCATAATAGAAACATCTTTAGGATTATTAATTGCGGTAGGAAAATTAGCGAAAAAATTCGTTAAACTCTCGCCAGAATCATTTTCATAGGCTAGATAAGAATTAACATAAACTCTACGGATAGACATTATATAATATAATATAGAAAAAAAAAATATTAAGTATAAAAAATATCTAAAGTTTATTATATGAGCACTATTAAAACTCCTAAAAATATAGATTCCGATGTCATTATGTCTAAAGATGAAATAAGAGCTTTTTATGATAGATTAGAAGAATTAGAAGACCCTTATTTTAATTTATTACCATTTCCAGATTTTTTAGTAAAAGAAAATCCCGTTAAATATGGAGGATTAAGAGAAGGGGAATTTAAAAATATTGAAAATGGATTAGAATGTTTAAAATTAAAAGAAGAAGGAAAAGAAGAGGAAGCAGTAAAATTAAGAAAATCATTTTTTAAATCCCAATCTAAGCTTTTTAGTGCAGCAACAAATCAAAGATTTCAATTTTCAAAACCATCATTATTAAAAATTAATGATAATAAAGAAGAATTATAATTTGTAGAAAAAATAATATATAATTTAAAATTATATATTATTTTATTTCGTAGAATAGAAAAAAATTCAACCTCTTACATCAACTCTGCGGTCGCCCATACGAACTACGCGAGTATGTTCAAAAATAGCGAGAGCTTGAGTTCCTGCTTCAAAGTCAGCGTGAAGGGTGATGACGCCTCCCGCTAGCGATGCATCCATAGAATCCATTGCATAATAATCGGAGCCTAAACCACTGACTTTTTCAAAAGAGAAATAAACTGACATAGTGCCATTACCGGAACTTGCACCCTTGAGAGTTTGTTCATTAGTTAATCCCATAGCATCAGCTACATTTGAGAATTGACTCATAGCGATACAGTTATTACGATAGATTTCTTCGGCAGAGTGAAGAGAATCATATTCAGGGTAAGCTTTAGAACCTACACGAAGACGTAAATCAGGGTTAGCGGCTAGTTGATAAGATTGACCAGAAATAGAATATTGGTTAACGGCCGCATCCCAGGAGCTTTGAGCAAGGCGGAAATAAATCCCTTTTAAGAAAGGAGTTGATTTAGAAAAAGTTAAATCTTGAGCGCCACCAGCAGGGGTAGTTTGAGGGGCAGTAGATAAAGTTTGAACAGGTAAAGTATAACCCATTTCTTCTCCAGCATTAAAGCTAGCTTGTAAAACTCTTAAATACTCGCTACTTAAATTAACCATATCACAAGTAATATATAAATCGTTTACTTGATAATTAGCTACATCATTAGCCGCGGTAGAGAAAACAGCTTTAACAGCGGATTCTAAAAGAAATTCTAATTTAAGCTCACTTAAGAAAGCAAGAGGGAAAAGTTTGTTAGAACGGAATAAACCAAAAATATAAGAAAGGGGAATATTAACTTCTATATCTTGAGCAACATTGGCACCTTCAACCTCAACAACTTCTACACCAGCACGGAGGAGTTGGCGAGCAGTAACACCGGTTCCATCTAATCTTTGAGAATTAGAGGCAACGATAGCTTGAGTGGCTTGAGCTTGGGTAGGAGGGTTACTAGCAGCAGTAGCAGTTCCGGCTTTGTTAGATTCATAACCTTTAACCCATTTCCAAGCTTTAAGATTAATCCCGGCTTCGTGATTATAATGTTCAGGATTCATATGAGAATAAGCAAGAACATTAATAGATTTATTAACATCAAGAGTATCTTCAACTTGCACACCGCTTATACGAGCGGTTGCTCTATTGATAATACAGGTCCCCAAATCATCAAAGCAAGCAGTAATAGATTGATTCCCAGCATTGGTTTTAGTGGTATTTTTTAATTTATAATGAAGAACAGCAGTAGAAGGAATCATAAATTCTGAGTTAGATTGAATACTAAAATTAGGAACTTCAGAGGGGTTAAAAGTGGTCCCGTTGTTAGCGTTAAATTTAGCTTGTCTACGAGAAACGACGACAGATTGAACATCAATAGCATTAGCTACAAGTTTAGAAGATTCCGGGATTCTATCTTGAAGATTAATCCCTGCGACATTAGCCACACCAAAAGAGGACATATTATATAATAATATTTAGAAAAAAATATTTTAATTTTTCCTAGATATTAAAGTTTATTCTTAGAGTTTTCCTAACATTTTGTCAAGAGCTCCTCCAACTAAATCTTCAGCTTTTTTTCCAAGTTTTTCCTTAACTTTTCCTCCAATTTTTCCAAAAATATCAATTCCCATATCTCTAATATTATGAACAGGTGTAGAGTTTAAAAATCCATCAAGCATACCACGACCACCTTTACCCATTGTAGAGGCTTTAGCACTATGTAAAGATTGTCCAAGCATAACCGGCATTTTACGGTAATTTCCTAAAGGCATTATATAATAATATATAGATAATTTATATTAGATTGATTCTTTGATTGTTATAACGGCTGAATCTAAACTATTTTTAGAGTCATTATCACTTTCATTTTCAATATTAGGTTTAAATCTAGCTTTAGGTGATGTTTCTAAACTTTTTAAATTATTTGATGATTGTTTTTTATGTTTTAAAAATTTATTTAATGCTATATCTACTAATGCTTTATCTCTTATATTGTCTTCGTGATAAATAGTTATAGATTCTAAACCGTTAGTTTCTGCGGGTTTTGAAATATCATCATATTTGGGATTATTCATAAATTTCTTTTTGAATTCATTTAAAACATTATCAGGAACTAACGGTGCGATTTCTTGAAGTCGTTCAAAGGTTTCCCTACTAGTTTTTAATAAATCACTACATAACATCCTTTCTTCAACGGGAAGGGACATTTCAATAGAAATAAATCTAAATAATCTAAAATATTGAATACTACATAAACGATGATTTTCTGCTCGTTTTGAAAAATTAAAATAACTTTCTATAACACTTAAAATTGAGACGAATAACGACACACATCCTATCAAAACATTAGCGAGAGTTTCATAATCAACAGGAAATAAAGCCCCATTAGAAATTGATAATGTGCCGGCAATTGTAGATAAAATAATAACAGGAAGACTTATCATATTTGTTTTTTTACTAAATACTGCCTCGCTTTTTTTATGAAGTAATCCATAACAATATGACTTTTCTCCTAAATCTACGAAATAATTTTCTAATGTAGGGGACCATTTGATTTCTTTTGATATTTCCATTAATAAAAGTTAAGATAATTTTTATTATTAGAAATTTATTCATCCGTAATCCTAATGATTTCTTTGAAATTTTTTTTAAAAATATTTTCAGGTTTATCTTGATAATCAACAACTAAAAAATCATATTCACCTCCTTTTTGTTTTTTAATTGTATTATACATTTCAATAAAATCATTTTCTTCAACCATTCCTGCATTATGGTCCTCACTTATCATTTTTAAATCTTTAAGATTAGCTCTTAATAAAACCATATGAGATAAATTATTAGTTCTTAAATTTTGATTTAATGCTTTATATGTTTGACTTGTGATTATGAGACTTATATTATAATGGCGGCGATTAATAACTAATTGGTCTAATGCGGTAGATTTACTTCTCGAAACAATATTGCTATATGCCATATCATCAAAAACAAATAAAATATTGAGTGGTCGTTTTTTCTTTTCTCTTCTTTCTTTTTGAACTTCATCAATATTATCAATTAAATTAATTAATTGGTCATTTCTATAATGATTAAAAATTTCTACTGCAGTTTTTTTCTTTTTTTCAAAACTAGCCCATACAGGGTCAGAATCAGAAACTCTATTATAAAAATAAATAATATCAAAAAAATTATTTTTTTGATAGGCTTTTAAAAGTGAATATAGAAGGGATGTTTTCCCTGAGCCCACGGAACCTTGAATAATCATAAAAAATGGTGGTTTTGGAAGCTCTTTTTCTAATTGTTGAATTTTTTTAATAAGGCGTGGATGTTTTTTTTCACTAGGAATAACTTCACGTTTCATATATATATATTTAGATTTTAATCTTTTATTTTTTCTAGTAATTCCCAGTCTCCAGTGTCTAAATTTTCTTTAAGTTCTGCTTCTTCTTCTTCATCATCTATGAAATGGTCTAAAGCGTGGGGATTATTTTTAAATCCTTCTTTTGGTTTAACATTTGTAGAAAATGGATTTAATCCTGCAATTGGGTCATAAATTACTTTATAATTTGTTATATTTCCCCCTTTTGTTAAAAATTTTTCTCCTAAACTTTGAAATGTCGGTGCAGTTCCTTCAGAAAATCCCACCATAGGGATTCCCGTTTCAATACTTAATAATTTAGAATGATTAGCACCTAAACTATGGCCAGTCAAAGTTATATTTTCTTCTCCGTGTTTTTTTTCAAATCTTCTAAGCCATCCTAATTCTCTTTTATGTCTTAATGTTTGAGATAAATCTCCTTTTAAAATTGATATATCATCTTCTAAATCTTGATTATCTTTAATATCAGTCCCTCGTTGAGCTACTATATAATGTTTAGTTTTTGAATTATAATAAACTGCTCTTTTTTTTGATGATTCATCTTCTATATATTCATAACCTCTAACTTTTTTTTTTCTATTTGGTTTGTATGCTTGCCTAGAAATTGAAGCATATAAATCCATTTCTTTTTTTTGTTCCATTTCAGGTTTTTTCTTTTGTTTTTTTAAAGTTCTTTTAACAAGTGTTTTTCCGGTTTCTATTACTTGTTTAGGACTAAAAAAATCAGGTTTAAAATAATCAATAAGAATATCCATTTATTATTTTAATTTAGATTAAATCTTTTTTTAAAAGATGTTATACTTTGAGCTATAGTTGGTTTATCCCATAAAATATATCTAGATAAACTACCGGGACTCATAAAATTTGACCAATCTTCATTTACTTTATGTCTTGATAAATAAGCTTTCTTTTTTTCATTAGCCTTTTCTTTACCATCTCTTTTATAATATAAAGTATAGTCCATATATCCGGACGCTCCAAAATCTACCACTTTTTTTTTATTTTCAGAAGTAAAAATTGCTCTTAATTTCTTATCTTTTTTAGGTGATTTTTTAAATATTACTTCAACCATTAAAAGATATAAGATTTTAAAAATTTAATATGTTTTTTTAATCTATTTATTTTTTCATAATTTAAAATCTCGTTATTATATTTATATTCATTTATTAATTCTTCAGTTAATAAATGAATTAATAATTTAATTTCATCGTTAAATGATAACATTAAATATATATAGAATTTTAATTTTGAACCGTTCCACCTATTAACATTGCTTTAAAAGTTTGTCCTACTAATTCAGGTTTATTTTTTTGGAAATCATAAGGAAAAGTTAAAATTCCATCTATAACATAATTATCAGGATTTATAATAATATTATAAACATTATTTACATATGTTTTCATTTCATATTTAAAACCTAATGAATGGTCGGCATCATCTCTCCATTGTCTTTCTCCTTCACTATCTATAATATGAGCGGGATAAGTGCTAGTATGAGGTGTAAAATCACAATCTACCGCAGATTTAAAAATTGAGTAATTATGATATAAATCGTCATCTTGAACCATTCCTAAGCCTGGAATTTTAGAAGAACATATATAATCTCCTTTTTCAATATTACCTCCTATATTACAAACCCACATCATACCTTCACCACACGATAAACTATAAGCAATATTACTTTCTGGTGTTTTTTGTGGAATAAATAATGAATAAATATTCTCTTCTTCTTTTGAATCTGGATTATTAACTACGAAATCATAAGAACTTAAAATACCATAAACATTTTTATCTTTTTCTTTTGTTGTAAAATTACAATATAAATGAGCTTCGGTTATTTCTGGTTTATTTATATAATTCCCCTCAGAAGATAAAATTAAACCATAAAAACTTTTATCAATTTGGGATGTAATACTACCGATTCTAATAGGATGGATTCCTGAAAAAAAGTAACCTTTATCAAGGGCAATCCGCATCTTCGCAATTTGAGCTGCTCCAGAATAAACTTGAAATGTTGCCCAGTTTCTATTAGAAGCACCAGCACTTCCTACAGGTGCTCCTGCCATTCTATAACGACTCATTGCGGTTGAAGTTGAACTATCAGTCGCCGTATCTAACATATTAGAAATTGATAGTGTTCTTGTATCTACAGTTCCTAATCCAGCAGGTTCAGTTTGATAAATATAAGTATTACTACTCATTGTAATTGTTCCACTAGTTATTCCTAAGGTTGAGCTTGCGGTAATATCTAAATTAGTTCCTCTTGCGACTACATCATCTACTCTAACATCGGGTCCATTATAACCTCCCGTATTATTTATACCTGACAATCCTATACTTGCTCCTAATGAATTTATACTACCCGTAGTAGTTATACCTGAAGAATTAACATTTAAGGATTGAATATTAGTAATTGGTAAATCTCCACCGTCTCCTCCTGCCGTTAAAACTTGAGTTAAATTTGGCGTAGCACTTACTAATGAATCCGCATAAGCTTTAGTCGCTACATCTTGACTAGATACGGGATTAGATACATTTACAATCCTATTATTATGGCAATCCATAGTTCCACTTTGAGATGATTGAGATGAATTTAAAGTTAATAAAGATTCATCAACACCACCGGCATTTCGTCCCGTTAATACTAAACCATAATCATTAGTAGATGAAACATTACCATTAATACCATATGCTTTAGATAAAGTAGGCTCACTTAAAATTAAATCTATTGTTCCCTGGTCTTTTACTAAAATTTGATTGCTTCCTTCAACGAATAAATTCCCTGTTAATGTAGAAGTTCCATTAACATTTAAACCGGTAGCAGTTAAAGTTGCTACATTTGTTATATTATGATTTGTTAAATCTAATTCATTATTTAATGTTGTTATATCATCAACGGTTAATGTTCCGTTAACTTGTAAATTTCCGCTTATATCGTGTCCTCCTGAATTTAAAAATTGGCAGTTAATAGTATCTGTATTATTTATGTTTTTATTATTCATATTTACATTATCTACTGCTGGATAAGTTGCCCACGTCGAAGCTACAATTGGAGGGTTAGGTGTAATTCCACCACCGGAACCCCCGCCGCCTGGACTAATTCCACTCATTATATAATATAAACTAGAAAAAAATTTATATTATATATGATTTTTAATTAGAAAAAGAAAGGGTCAAAACCGCGTCCCGCAGATGCAATTCCTTTAAATATATCTTCCCAAATTTTAGAATCATCTTGAATTACTTTTAGTGCTTCTTCGTAATTAGGCGATTGTCTTAAAAATCTTAAATCAATATCTTCTTCATCTGCTTTAGCAATAATAAGTTCTAATTGGTCCTGATATTTATTAACTTCTGATTCAATAGTAGGTAATAATTGTTCTATTTCTCTTAATTTTGCCTCGGCTTGGGGTTTTTTCCTTTCTGCTTCATTATATACTCTTTCAGCTAGTTCCCAAGTTTCCCATCCCACTTCTGAAGGTCCTTGATTCATTATAAAAGCTGCGTTATACATATCGCTCCCATATTTAGATATTTGTTGTTTTAAATTATCAATTGCTCCTTTAGCTAGTCTATATTGTTCTGACATTGTAAATATATTTTCTAAAACTGTTCTCCCTTGAATTTCAATAGGCGATATAATTTCTTCTACACCTGTTAATGTTTCTAAATCTTGAATTTCATCTTTAACTGTTTCAATATTTTTTTCTCCTAAATATAAATCAACTAAATTAGAAATATCAGAAGCGATTTCTTTATTTGAATCATTAATTTTAGATTTTTCTAATTGTCTTTTTTGAGATTCTAATTTTGCCTTTTCTTCTTTTATTGCTTTTTCTGCTTTATTAATTCTTTCTTGAGCTCCTTGTTGTAAATAATATGCACCTCTTCCAAATTCCTCATTAGCTTTTCTTAAATCAGCTTTAGCTTTATTTAAATCATTATTAAGAGAGGTTAATTTTGAATTAATTTCATTTATAGAATTTTGAACAACTGAAGCTGAAGGAATGGATGGATTATATGGTTTATCTACTTCTCGTAAATAGAAATTAATAATTCCTTCTTTATTATTTTGGCCATACAATTTTATAGCTTCTGGTAATGTTTCCTGAACTCTTAAATTAACTTTTTCTTTTTCTAATTGTTTTTCAATTTTTATTTTTGCTCTTTCTAGTTCTTCCTCTTTTCCTGCTAGTTCATCCATAACGTCATAATATTCCTCCATTGATGGTTTCCATAAATTATTATATAAATTATCTCTTATTATTTTTACTCCTTCTTCATTTGTAGGAACACCTAAAGCTGTATCTAATAAATCTCTAATACTCATTAAACCGGATGCTACACTTCCTATGACTGGAATCCCTAATAATTCATCAGGTAATTCGTGATTTCTTGCTCTATAATTTCCTGTCGCTTGGTCTATTGCTAGTAATCCTAAATCTACAACTGAAGCTACTATATCATAAGGTCCTATTTTTTCTAATACTTTTGATGGTAAAGTTGCTAGTTTTTCTCCCCAATCTACCATCATTTTAGCAATTTGTTTTCCTGTTTCACCTGTAAATTTTTTTTCTAAATTAGCCCCTACTTTTTTTAATAAAGGCGATATTACTTTTTCTATTGTAAATTTTACTTCATCTACTACTGGATTTTTTCCTTCCATTATTTTTATTGCTGGTGCTAGCCCTTCAGCTTTTAATAAAGACTGCATAATATCTGGAATATATTCTAAAACTTTTACAATTTTCCCATTCAAAGCTTCATTATTAGTATAATTTCCTTCATCAATCATATCAATAAAATCTCCTAAATCTTGAATTTCCGTTGGTTTTAAATTTAATGATTCAGCCCATTTTTCATAATTTTCTTTTTCGTGTCCTATCATATT
>Ga0099848_1001091_pt1 | contig 12671 bp, 19 predicted proteins | sample CB_VirMetaG_3_FD_78179 | JGI IMG/M metagenome (GOLD analysis project Ga0099848, IMG submission 78179) | Freshwater to marine saline gradient viral communities from Chesapeake Bay - CB_1508_1S Viral MetaG | ecosystem: Environmental > Aquatic > Marine > Coastal | place: USA: Chesapeake Bay... | reverse complement strand
TTAAGCCCTGTTTTACACTTTAATATTTGAATTTTCCAGGGATATGGGGGAGAGAAAAGATAAGATTATGACACTAAAAAATGAAATAGATAAATGGTTTAGAGAGAATTACTCCTATCTGCAAGGTGAGGTAAAGAATAATATTGCAATTGATCAGATGTCGCAATATGCAGATGATTTGCTCTCAATATGCACTGAATCGTTTCTAACACGTACTCCAGAACAACAGCAACAGATGCTGGATGATGATAAAATCGCTAACTATATTCTCTATTGTTGCGGTTTCCAGATTAAATCAGCACAATCACCCCTCTATAATCAATTCAGAAGAGAGAAGATGAGGGCGAGAAGTGGGATGTTGGAGTTTGAGAATAATCCTTACGTTCCAGATGAACAATTAGAAGATACTGAGTTATACCAGTGCTACTTAAAAGCCAGAAGTGAGCTACATTGGTATCATCAGCGACTATTGGAGATGAAATGGGATGAAGGATTAACATACCAGGAAATAAGAAATAGAACTAATATTACCCTTAATTCCATCCAGAAAGATATGGCAATAATTTACCAAATAATAAGACAAAAATGCAACCACTGTACCTAATACTATTCGTTATTTTAACCATTATATTAAACGTTTCAATCACGTTGTTGATACCTTATGTGAAACAATATTGGTCGTTGATTATAACGCGTATTTCCCGCGTATTTAAACGTAATCCAACCGTAGATTATAGTTCATTAGAACAACGTATCGGTGAGTTGGAGAAAAAAGTAGCTAAACGTAGACATAACGATAGACAAGCTATACGTGATGAGATTAAAAATGTATTATTAGAGTTAAAGAAGTAATGATAGAGGAACTTCAAAAGGAAATTCAAGACCTAAAAACTCAAATGGTTATGCTTAAACTTGATTTCGAAGATTTCAAGGATGAGAGGATTGATGCCTATAAAGAAGATTGGTATTATACTAACACTGAGTTTAGAAACTTAGAACATAGGGTAGATGGATTAGAACATACAATATATTATTTTGTAAAGTTCAGTCCAGGTCGCCCTCCAAAAACAAGAAAAAGATTACATTTTAAAATAGATAAATAATATGGGACTAACATTTCAAACAGAACAAGAACGCAATCCAGTTAAACAACCATTGTCGCACGAGCAGTTACAAGCACAAAAAGTAGATCCCTGCTCTGAGTTACAAGCTCAATTAAATGAGGTAAACCAATTCATTGATGAGAATAACTTATTGAAGAATTTCTATATGTGGCAGGAACTCAAACGTCAAATGTACGATACGAGTGCTGAGGTGATTGATGAAGGATTGACATTAAATGATGTAGCATCATTAGAAGACGAGGTATGATTGAGTTATTAGGATTATCAGCTATCAGCTTACTATTTGTAAAATATTTCTCTCCAATCCAGTCTGTAAGAAGTTGGGTAGTAGAAAAATTAATCAGATTAATGGTTAAACGAAATTGGAATTGGTTATTCTATCCTGTACAGGTGCTATCGTGTCCTTTCTGTTTTAGTTTTTGGTTAACTTTGGGATTAACGTTGAACCTCTATAAAGCCGGTATAGTGGCTATCCTAACAATGATAGTGTTGTATACCGTAGAATCTCTACTTAAGTATTTAGAGAGTGAAGGAAAGGAAGCCTAAATATTTTATATACCATATTGAGGGTAAAAAAATTGGAGTAACAGATAATCCAAAAAGGAGAGCCAAACAATATGGAATGGAGGAATTAAAGATAATTGATACTGAAACAAGTGCTAAACGTGCAGGTGAGAAAGAAATTGAATATCAAAAATTCTATGGTTATCCAGTAGATAGGAAAGCTTACCATAAAGTAAAACGAATGACAAATAAACGAAAGAAAAATGCTTAATATAACTCGAGAACAAGCTAAATGGATTTTAGCATCGTACGCACCAATTAAAGACTATGGTAAGGTAACTAACCATAAAAACGTTATTTTAGAGACACTATCAATTCTAAGAGGTAAGCCTGTTCATTTAGGGTGTAATTGCGAGTTGCCGGCTCTTGCAAGGATAACAAGTGATATGTATAACCAACATAAGAGTGAAATTGAAACAATAGCAAACCAAGAAGTTATAAATAATGATATCGAAGCAGGAAGTAGAGAAGTTAAGAAAACAAGAAAGAAAAAAATTGGATGATAAATCATTTAAGAAAAAAATAGTGATGAAGGAATGGAAACTAACCAACACTCACTCTTTCGCTAACATAGATGATGTTAATTTTCTATTGTACAATAACTTAGATGTTACAAGTTGTAAAGCATACAAACCTTACAATAAAAAGAACGTAAATAAATAAAAAATATATAAAATGGCAGGTAATAAATTACCAAAAGCAGAAACTGATGCACGTATAGAAAAGTGCTATGAGTTACGTTACCTCCAAAACGATGGTATAAAGTATAAGGATTGGATTAAGTATTGTCACGAAGCATATGGTGATAAAAGTGAGATCCAATACACAGCATACTGGAGTGATGCAGGCAACAAATATCAAGAACACTGGAGAGAAAAATTAAGTAAATTAATCGATCCAGCTGTAGATGAATTAATTGGTTTATTAGCAGACGATGATCCTAAGATTCGTCAACGAGCTATTGACCAAATTTTTAAATACACAGGTAACGATGTTGAAAAAATAGAAGCTAACGTTACTGGTAATGTAATTTTGAATTGGGGTGATGCTATTTCTGGTAGAGACCCAGGTGATGAACAACAATGAATGTTACTTTATTTACACCACACTTTGGCCAGCGTAAAGTAATAAATGGTTTCGCAGATACACCTCATAAATTTGGGGTAGTAGTAACTTCGCGTCAGTGGGGGAAATCGTTATTAGCACAAAACTTGTTATTGTATTGGTTATTACAAAACCCAAATCAAAAAGGATGTTGGGTAAGCCCGGTTTACAACCAAGCCCGTAAAGTATTCCAAGAACTAACAAATGCATCTCATGAAATCATTACTAAATCTAATAAAGCTGAACTTACTGTTGAGTTTGTTAATGGTAGTACCCTTATATTTTTGTCGAGTGAAAGACCCGATAGTATACGCGGTTTCAGTTTCAACTATGTTATACTTGATGAAGCAGCTTTTATTACCGAAAACGCCGTAAATGAAGCTATATTTCCTACACTCTCAGCATTAGGTAAAAAATGTTTAATCATTTCTACACCTAAGTCAAAAAACTGGTTTTACAGCGCGTACCTCAAAGGTCTCAACGAGGATGGTGACTATATTTCTTTCAACGGTAAATCCACGGATAATCCGCATATAGACCAATCATTTATTGAGGAACAACGTAAATCACTTCCTGACAGTATATTTCGTCAGGAATATCAAGCCGAATTTACTGACTCAGGTAATGATGTTTTCACAGGAATCGATTATGTATGTAATATAAATCAATGGGATGTACCGCAAAGAAACGGACGATATTATTTTGGAATCGACACAGGGCTTACTAACGACTACTCTGTCCTTACTATCATATCTGAACACGGAAGAGTCGCAAAAATTATTAGAATTAACGGATTACCATTTGAAGAGATTGGAAAAACTTTCATCGCTGAACTCAAAAGGTACCCCATTTTGGGTGGATATGTGGAGTCTAACTCCATTGGACGTCCTATGTTTGAACTAATCAAAAGCGAGATTAGGAAAACACAAGATTTCTATACTACAAACGAAACCAAAAACCAAGGTATTCGTAACCTGATTTATAAGATACAACAGGGTGAGTTAGAGTTACCTGATGATAAATTATTCCCATACTTAAAACAGGAACTACAAGCATACACTTATAAGATAAATGCTAATGGGCTTATTACATTTAATGCACCCAGTGGTACTCATGACGATTGTATCATATCATTAATGTTAGCTAACGAGGCAAGAGAAAAAACAGCATTACGTAAGGGTAGTTTATACGTGGGTGGTACTCAAATGAATGAGGCAACTAAAATAGCTATGAACTGGGGTAAATAAAACGTGACTACCTGAAAGAGAGTTGATAACTTTATAATATAAAATAACAAAATGAGAAAATATAATAAATGGGGTGCTGCTGATAAGAATAAAGTAAAATTTGATTCTGAAATAGTTACTGAATATAAGGATCAAAAATTACCTGATGATGTGTTGATGATTAGATGTTACAATAAGAAGGATGAATGTTACATTCTATATCAACCAAATTATGATGAGAAGCAGGTAGGAATATCCCTTGACAGAACAACACCATTCTCAGATGCAGTATTAACCTGGTTAATCAACTCAGGTACAGCAGAGAAAATGATGAAGGAAATCTATCAGGTATTATGGGGACAAACTGATGGTAATGTAAACCTCAGCAACCAAATGAATTCAACAACTTACGAATTTACTTCAAAGTAAACTTGGATGTGCGAATATTCGTTCGTATATTTAAGTATAATTAATAACAAAGGCAAAAAATGACAAACGCAAAATTCAATCAAACAAAAGTAATGGCTGAAGTATTCGCTAAAGAATACATTGAAAATCGAATCTTACTTGGTGGTTTAGTAGCATTAGAGAATGCTAATGACTTAGAATATTGGCCCAATGATTTCGAATATGAAATTAATGCTGATATCGCTTGCATGAATGCTATTGCTGATCTTACTTATAACTTTAAAGAAGAAGTAGCAGGCATTATAGATGTATTTTACATTAAATATTTTGGTGCTGACCTTTACCACAGTGGTAATGCTGAAGATTGTTTTACTGACCCATCAAATGATTTGGATATGACAGTTGAACAAGTTAACATTATTGAAGATATTATCAGAGACGAAGTGGTTTGTGGTATTCAAGAAAGCATCTATAATAATGAAGAAATTGTAGATGAACTTATCAATTGGTATCAAGATAAGGACATTGCCGAAGATCGACTAATGAATGACATTAATGATATTATTGAATAATGAAAACATTAGTATTCCTCAGTTTAGTTACTATTATTTGGTTTGGTTTTAAAAGTAAAAAATAAGTTATGAACAACAACTCAACACACGAATCAATCGTTCGTCAATCATCACTCAAAGCAGCTGTTGATTACATTAATGGTCAGGGTATGAAATGTTCCCTGACTGAGGTAATTGGGATTGCAATGTCGTTTACTGAATATGGACTTTCAGGTGATTATCAAATCGCACAACGTGTAGAATCTAAATTAGTAAAATAATGAGAACAATTAAAATTTATATCGCAGAAGCTATTTGGTGGTTAGCCCACAGATTAGATGATTTAGCATGGTGGGTTTTTCCTCCACATAATCCTGATAATTTTGAAATGTGGGTTAATGATAAACCACTAACAGAAGAAACAAAGCAACAGCTTAGAGATTTTCTAATGAAGGACGAATAAAACGTGATTCTACAAAATAAAGGTCATATATTTATCTAATGAATACATTTTCTTGCCTTTGATGTATTTTGTTAGTTAAAAAAAATAACGAGTTTTATCAGCCATTGCATCGTTTTTCCCCCTGTGGTTTATTGACATTTACGCAGGGGGTTTTTTCTGTTTTAGAGACTACAAAGCAAGCATAATATATTTATGAACATATGGAATTAAGATTTAACGTACCTGATTATTTTAGTATTAAAGATTGGAAATACTATAACTCACTTGAGATGGATAGTGAGGTGGATAAGATGATCAAGTTTATATCTTACGTTAGTGATTTAGATGAGGATGTAATATTAGGATTATCACCATTAGAATTACGTAAGACATATCTTACAGTATTAGAAACAATTGGTGAAGCACAATCATCATTCTACCCTATTATAGAGATTGATAATCAGTTATATGGTTATTCTTCTATGTCTAAAATGACATTAGGTGAATATGTTGATTTAGAAAAATTAACTAAAAACCCAATTGCTAACTTAGAAGAGATAATGGCTATATTGTATCGCCCTATTGAAAAACATTCATTTAATGGCGTTATTTGGGCGTTTAAGAACTCATACAAAACTGGTACTGGTGATGTAGAAAACTTATTTAAGTACTATACATTAGAAAAATATGATTCAGTTAAACGTACTGAACAAATAGAAACAATGTCTACTATCCCAGTTAGCTTTGCATTAGGTGCTATGAGTTTTTTTTTAGTACAGGCAAACATCTCTTTGCTCGGTACGCAAGTTTATTCAGCAATTCAGGACAAAACAGAACTGAAGACCCTGATGAACAAGGTGAAAGCGAGCGTTTCAATGCCCATTGGGGATGGTTTGCTACAATTCATCACCTCTCAGAAACATCCATCCTTTCAATCACAGGTGACAAATCAATCACTGACTTAAATTTTATATTTGTACTCAACTATTTAGCATTTGAGAAAGATAAAAATGGTATGATACAAAGAGAACAAAACAGGCAAAATTATAAAATACGATGACAAAAGAATTAAAACATAAAGCAGCAGCAATGATAGCAAGTGGATTCGATATGAACCAAGTAGCTGCTATACTAATGATTGATAAATTAACTTTAATGAAGGAACTTAATGGTACTAAAGGTATTGAAACAGCTCCTGCAGAAAAAGTAATTAAATCTAAAAAAGTAGAGGATAAACCTTTATTTGAAGACGAACCTGGACTATGAAGACATATAAACAAATAGTTGAAACATTTCAATCAGCAAGTAATGCACATTTGGCAATCAAATCGTTTGCTGAGGGTGCTCTTGACTATTTGGATGCTTCATCTCAAAATATCAAATATCCGTATATATTCTTACGACCACTTACTTCACCTGGAATTAATCTAAATGCTAATGGTATTAGTGGTACTCGTACATTAACGTTTGAATTATATTCATTGGATATTCCTAAGTTATCAGATGCCTCACCATTACAAATCAAATCAAATACAGAACAATATATTTACGATTTGATTGCTTACTTTAACTTAGGTTCAGGACAACAGAGTGAATTTATTACATTACAAAATATTACTCCAGTTGATGAAGCATTTAATGATAGAGCATACGGGTGGGTAGCTGTTCTAAATTATACTGATATTGCAATACTTGATTACTGCGCATTCCCTGATTTACCGTGAGTTTAATACCTGTAGAATACTTAGCTACTACTGAAGAGCTAACTAAGATAGCTAATTCCTATAAGGAAGAGGCTATTATCAAGTTAACTGAAAATGGTAGTAATGTTACAGGTAAATTAGCTGCTTCTATTAGAGTACAACCTGCACGTGTTGAACCTGATAGAATTGTTATTCCAGTCACTATGTTAAAATATGGTGATTATGTTGATGATGGAGCAGAACGAGGTAGAGGAAAACAACCACCAGTACAAGATATAATACGTTGGGTTCAACAAAAAAGAATATCAGTACCAAAACAATTTAAATCAGTAGACCAATTTGCTTGGGCTATTGCTTATAATATAGGAAAATCAGGTCAACGTTTTAAACGTGCAAGACCATTTATTGAACCAGCATTAAATACTGTAAGACAGCAATATGTTGACAGTGGTAGATTAGCTGAAGCAGTAGCAATAGATTTAGATAGAAATATACAGTTAAACATTAATAATACGCCTGGACTAATAGGTAATTAAGATGGCAATTACAATACAACAACAACCAACCTCACCTGGAATGACAAATAGTGATTATTTGTTTGAGGTATCTTCTAACCAATCAACTCAACCACAATTCCAGTTTATAGCAGATTTAACTTATAGTGGTTCTTCTACAGTATTACAGAGAATCAAACAACAACCAAATCCATCAGCTTATGGTGTTTTTAATTTTGGTCAAATCATTGCTTCATACTTAGCAGAAGATAATACTTGGAAGGCTGCTCCATTTACAACTGCATCTCAAGTAGCAAAACGTTTCCAAGTTAAATTTGGTGAAGAATATGGTACATCACTTTCTTCATCTGTCAATGTTTATAATGGTATTACTAATGCTACAACTGGTTCTCCAGCATTAACTGGTTCAGCTTATTATTATGTTGTAGATGGTTTAGTAGAACCTTACGATGCTGTGAATTGGAATTTCCCATCAGCATCTTATTACACTGCTTCTGCTGTTTCTACATCTACTACGTTTAATAAAAATCACGCGTTAACTAACGCTCCCCTTACCCAAAGCATACAAGACGGTGAATACGCAACGTTATCGCTTATAAATGGGAATTTCAACGGAAGTACTACGGCAGCTCAAGACATATATGAGGTAGAAGTTACAGTATATGATGCTTCTAATAATGAGTTAGATCAATATAATTTATCAAATATTGCCTCTAATGGAGGTGGTCCTCGTACAGCAACTACTCAAGTATGGAGTGCTGTAGCAGCTTCTCAAACATCTGGTTCTCAGTTAATTACAGTAGGAATTGGTCCTCAAAACTTAACTGATGATGGTAACAGTTTAGATCCAAGTTGGTCTTATTATACAGTTAGAGCATTAGGACAACAAGCATCTAATACAGTAAATAATTCTGGTAGTTATGCTTCATTTACTTATGTTAAGCAAGGAGCACAATGTGGGTATGATGGTGTTAGATTTGCTTGGAAAAACGAATTTGGTGTATGGGATTATTACACATTCACTTTACAGAGTGATTCTTCATTTGATATTGAAAGAAATTCATTTGGTAAATCATTCGTTGATTACTCAACTACCTCTACTACAGTCGCATACAATCGTGAACGTCGTGGAACTACGCAATTTTACAACGGATTAACACAAGTAAAGACAGCAAACAGTAATTGGTTAACTCAAGCAGAGGCTGATTGGTTAAGGGAGTTATTTTTCAGTGCTAATGTTTACCAACAAGTAGATGGTGATTTCTTCCCACTTGCTATTACTTCAGCTACATTAGTAGAAAAAACAAACCCACGTACACAAAAAGTATTCCAGTATCAAATCGAATTTGAACCTGCTAATCAATTAAGACCAAGAATCTAATATGGTAATTTTACGCGCTACAAACGATAACGGAACAGTAGTTGATTTAGATGTTTTAGAATCAGATCAGCCCATATTGTTAGACATCTCAGCTATTGAGAATGCTACAATTGGTGATGTATTTGGAGTTTCATCTCAAACATTTAGCTTACCTGGAACGGATAAAAATAATGCTTTCTTTGGTAACCTATTTAATTTAGGTGCTACACCTTCAGTAGCATTACAAGATTCTATTCCTTGTCAAGTTTTAACAGATGGTCAAGCAGTATTTACAGGTAGACTTTATATTACTGATATTATAACTGATCAAAAAGGATACACAACATATCAGGTTAATATTGTAAACGAGACAGTTGATTTTAAATTCATTTTAACTGATACTTATTTAGCTGAATTAGATTGGTCAGCTTATAACCACACTTACAATTATGGTAATATTACTGGTTCTTGGGATGGTAATATTGCTAATGGAGATATTGTTTATCCAAACGTAGATTATGGTAGAGCAGAAGGAGATACAACTGCTCCAACTTATGCTTTCTCAAATAATCCAAGTTCAGTAACATTTGATAATAGTACTTTACCTCTACGAGTACAGGATTTTAAACCTGCTATTAGAGTAAGAGCGGTTTTAGATACTATATTTTCTCAAACTGATTACGAGTATACTTCCTCATTTATTGATTCAGCTTATTTTAGTAATTTATATCTGTTAACTACTCCAAGTGATGCTATTGGTGTTCAAAATGAGAATCCTACTACAGGTAGTTTCTATGCTTATAGAGAAACATCAAATCAGGTATTTAATGCCTTAACTGATACATTAATCAATTTCAATACTGAATCATTTGATGATTTTAATCGTTACGATCTGATAAATGATGAATACACAACTTATGCTGCTGGTCAGTATGGTTTTACTGTAGCGTTTACTTTTAGTATTTCAAATTACGATTTAGATAATCGTTTAAGATTCTTTGTTACCCTACAAGATGATTTAGGTGCTCAAATTTTAGGTAGAACATTTGTTGATCCTCCTCAATCAGGACAATTAATTGCTCCTTTCCCATTAGTAAGTTTAGCAGCAGGTAGAAAGGTAAAAGCATATATTGAATTAGGTACAGATGATGGTAGTGAGGTAGTAACAATAGGTCCAGGACAAAATGCTACTTACTTTACTCTATATTCAGCACCTAAAAGTGTATTTAATACTAATGTTGATATGGCAGAACAATTCCCTGCTGATCTAAAAGCATTAGATTTTCTACAAGGTTTAATTGAGAAATTTAACTTAGTAATTGAACCTGTTCCTGGTACTCGTAATGTACTTAGGATAGAACCATTCCAAGATTGGATAGATCAAGGTGCTCAAAAAGACTGGACTAATAAAGTAGATAGAAGTCAACGTTATAAAATTCTTCACCCTATTACTGAACAACCTAAGGAAATTCTATTTAGTGATGAAGAAGACGATGATTCTATAAACCAATACACTATAGAGAGATTTGGTGGTAACGTTTACGGAACATACAAATACACTAATGAATCAGACTTAGCAGTAGGTGAAAGAAAAATAGGAACTACATTTGCTGCTACTCCAGTAAAGAATATTCCTAACTCTACTGACTTTATTATTCCAATGCTCCATAAAAGAGAGCCAGGACAAGAACCAAAACCATTTGCTTTTAAACCTCGTTTGTTATATGCTAATGGTAAAAAAACAGTACCTGCAGATGCCTTTGGTGGTTCATTAGGAACTAATGGAGCACCACCTCGTGGTATTGTTAGAGGTAGATACTTCTTTAATGACGGAGAAGGAACAATTCACGCTGTTACTTCTTGGTTCCAAATGACAACTTATGAGTCATTACCTACTTCTAATACCTCACGTGACTTACATTTTGGTAATAGAAAAAATCCTGGATTCTGGCCTTACTTCCAAACCAACGTAAATGGATATACTGCAAATTCTGCATACCATTATTACTGGGAGACTTATATTAACTCACTTTACGACATTGATGCTCGTAAATTAGTTTGTAATGTATTCTTAGAGCCAAATGAAATCCAAAATATTGCTCTAAATGATAAGTACTTTATTGATGGTGCTTACTATCGTATTAACAAAATTTCAGGTGCTAACCTAACTTACAGAGACACAGTTGAGGTAGAGTTAATTAAACAACTTAATCGTAAATTAATTTATCCTCGTAGACGAGTACTTGACATTTTAAATGATAGATTTGTTGATATTCAAGTTAGAGAAGAAGCTGAAACTGGTAGAGTAGTTTATCAGGATTATGATGGGGGTCAAACTGTAACTGATTTTGGTTTAATAAAACAAGCATCTACTAAAGATGGTTACACAGTATATAATCAATCAGGTACAGGTAGTGTTGCTTGGAATACAATAGCTGCTTCAAATATCCCATTAGATAGACAAGTAAGTGCAGGTAATGAGGTAGACCAAGTTGTTGCACGTGTAAATGTAAATGGTACATTCAACAAGGTAGAACAAAACGTAACCGATTCAAATGTATTAGGTACAAACAATACTATTGCTGCTTTTACTGATACTGCTTTAGTATCTGGATTTGATAACGTAGTTGATATTGACCAATCTAACGTAGCAATTATTGCTGGTACTACTTCCTCTATTTTAAATGGTACTGATAATTCAGTTATTATGGGTGGTTCAGGAAGTTATATTAGCAATGGTGACTGGGTAATGGATATAAATGGATTCCCAGGTGGTATACTTGATAGTGATAATACAGTAGCAATCAACAGAGCAGATACTGAAGTAATTGTTAATGGATCAGGTCATACTGTACTTACCCTTAACTTAGAAGGTGCTGGATTAGATTTACTTAATACTCGTAATAATTCAAACTGGTTAGGTGATACTTATATTGGTGAAGCATTATTCAGTAATAAGAAAACACTTGAATGTGGTGATGCTGTATCATTTGATTTAAGTGATACTACTTACAAACACGACCATATTTTCTTAATGAACTGGTCTGGTTTAGCACCTGGTAACACTGATATTACCTTACCTAATACTACAAATAATGATTATAAGGATATTATTTACACATTTGTAAGTAATGGTTCGTTTGAAGGTGCTAATGGTGGTTTAACACAAGTAAGTATTGAAGGATTTAGTGGCCAAAAAATCAATGGTTTAGATACACTTATAATCAAGAACCCATACCAAGCAGTAACATTAACTACCTCTGGAAGTGAATGGATTACTTTACAAGATAGTGTAACAAATACTTATGGTGCTTTTTACGCCACTGGTTCTCAAGCATTAGCTGCTACAGGTACAGCCCAAGCTATTATTTTAAATGATGGTTGGGAAGATTATAATATGAGTATTAGTGGTAGTACTAAAATAAGAATAGAACAACCAGGTACATACCAACTTACAGCAAATCTTCAAGTTAATAACTTATCAGCAGGTGTAGAAGATTTTGTTGTATGGCTTAAGTTTAATGGTACTAACTGGCCGTATTCTTCTAAACACGCAACCTTATCAGCCAGAAAATCTGCTGGTGTTCCTTCAGCACAAATAGTAACAATAACATTTGTAGGTACTTCTATAGCAATAGGAGATTATGTTGAGTTGTTTATGGCAGCAAGTAGTA
>Ga0099848_1001090_pt1 | contig 12677 bp, 8 predicted proteins | sample CB_VirMetaG_3_FD_78179 | JGI IMG/M metagenome (GOLD analysis project Ga0099848, IMG submission 78179) | Freshwater to marine saline gradient viral communities from Chesapeake Bay - CB_1508_1S Viral MetaG | ecosystem: Environmental > Aquatic > Marine > Coastal | place: USA: Chesapeake Bay... | reverse complement strand
TGTTGTTGTACTCGTCAGCCATTGCTCTCCCCTAACGCAGGAATAGGCAACAACGGATCAGACTGGAAGAACCTCTCCCACGTGTTACCGAAATTCCCCGTCGTGTCATATGCGCGAAGACTCTCGATCCAGTTGTCGTACATCAACTTCACGCCAGCATTCGACTTAGCGTTGATGTTCGCGCTACCACCAGCAGCATCCCTATCTAGGAGAAGCTGACCGAAAACTTTACGGCCCTCATAGAAAGCAAGAAGTGCTTGAGCGTACGGATGATCCTTGTGAGCCTCGAAGTACCCAGCGTCAACCATTTCCTGAAGAGCCGTATTCGACTGGATGTATCGGTTCCCGCCGATCTCCTTGTAATCCTCGAACCACTCCTTGTACTCCGCACCAATCTGCTCCACCATCTGCTTCTTGATCATCTGCAAACTAGGATCGTTCTCCACGGTGGTTCCGCGACTAGCGGCAAGAGCGTTCAACGCTTCCATGTTCTTCTCGAAATACATCCACCCCAACTCGCGGTTAGCGCGAGTTGTTGGAAGTTCAGTACATTGACCACCGCGAAGGAACTTCCCGTACGCACCCTCGATCTCACGGTTCATCTGCCACGAGTAGACCGCACCATCGAAACCGTTCTCATTCATGGGCTCAGCGAACGGTCGAGTAGCCATAGTGATGAACGACGCATCATCACCAATGGATGCAAGCGAAGCCATCAAGCGTGGATCCCGCTGGAACTCCTTGTACTCACCCACTGTCGATGACATTCCCGAACCACCAGCGGACAAAGACTGCGTGTACTTGAAGAATGTGGGACCGTACAGACGCAAGAACTCCTCATTAGCGTCCTGATAGGTGCCGCCAGCATCAAATGTCTCACGGTCTATACGTCGACCCTCATCGATGTAGAACTTGTACTTCGAGTGGAATCGAGTAGCGAAAGGCATTGTCAAGTTCATTCCGCCACGGAACCAGAAGTAGTCATTGGCCTTGCCGACCGAGTCGATGAAGTCAGGTTCTGGACCTTCCTTACCGCCCAATTCCCATTCCGTCATCGCGGTGCGATGGATCTCCTTGGCGGCTGAAGCAAACTCAGCCGAACCCATCCCCCGAATAGCCGTAGTCCACCTGTTCAAGAACGCTGGAGCTAGGTAATCCGTCGCGACATCGACAATGTCCTTCTCCCGAGTAGGTTGACCAAAAGGAATAGCAGCCCGGTAGAAGGGTCGAGTCAGCTCGTTATCGGAAATGAAATTCTCAACATCCTCAGAGAGAATGTCCCGAAGAATGGGAATCTCACGAAGATTCCCAGTCTCAAGAGCGGTCGCAATATCAGGCATTTGCGCGGCAAGCCATGAAGCAGGAATAGCAACGAATGGCGTCAAGCCAGGGAACCAGAAAGTCTCACCCTGAAGCATCATGTCAATCGACCCCTTCGGGATCGAAATATCGGAATAGCCAGTGATCGACTCGATGCGCTTACGGATAGCAGGGCTATCCACCCGGATGAAAATGTCACCCTCAGCACCAGAGAACAACTTGTTGCCTATCCGGCCAATGAAATTGTCCTCACCCTGAACCTTGTTGCCCTCATCGTCATACACGAAGCCAGCAGACTCGGGTGCATTCCACAGCATTGCGTACCGCGCAATGTTCTGCGGCTGCTCCACGGGCATCCGCAGAAGCCAGAACCGCATGGCGCTAGCCCATGCTGGGAAGAACGGCATCACAAACTTGAAGATGTGAGCAGGAGTGGACAACCGCTGAATCGTGTACAGGGTCTCATTGGTCTGCTTCAAAGCCCAACGCTTAGCCACCTGATTCATGGCATTCAGCTGAGCCTCAGAGAATTTACTGATCCCCTGTGATGCGTACAAGTCCGCCTGACGCTGCATCTCATCGCGCCAACGAGCGCGATAGAACGGGTGACGAATCAGTGCGTCTTCAGGGATCGTACCCAAAATCCGCATGATGTTGCCGGTTGCTTTGCGGACAAGAGTGCGCTGCGCATCAACAAGCTGAGACCCAACAATATCCGGAAGATCCGCACGCCAACCAATCTGCGACATCAAATAGTCCGGCGTCACCTCGTTATCAGCGATGTGACGCATCAGATCATCATCAGGAATCAACTGCTGCAACGAGTTACGACGCTCAGCAATAAGCTGAGCTATATCCGCACGAGCATCATCCGTGAGACGACCTGCATCCACGTACCCACGGAAAGCATTGAAACCCTCAACGTCACGCAGATAGGCACGACCCTGTTTCGTACTGAACAAGGTCTGAATGATCTGGTCATCCGCCTCACCACGGATCAAAGCCATACCGATGAGGTCGTTACGCCAAGCCCGGTTAATCTGCTCAGCCATTGTCTGGAAGTACAGCGGATCACCAGGGCGGTACTGTCGAGTGACCTGAGTCTTACGCAACTGCATCATCGCGTAGTCGGTGAACCCGTACAGGTTCGCCATCACAGTGTCACCAGAACTCGACAGAGACGCATTCAAGGAACCCTGATTGTTCGGGTTGAAAGGTCCAAGAGTCTCAAACGATTCAAAACCACGACCAGAGAACCGCTCAGTTCCAGAACCAAGACCGGACTTCATGGGCTTACCCTTGGCTCGCTTACCGAGCCTCTTCGAAAGTGCAGCAGCAGCCTTCTTAGATTCCGTTAAAGAAGCACCGTAGGACTCCTCCGCGCCACGGATAAGACGCTCAACCTCACCCAACTCATTCTCGAGACTCGCAAAACGCTCGTCATTAGCAAGAATCAAGTTGCGACGCTGAGAGACAGCGTCCTGCTCGAACATCGCCCCGTAAGCCGAACCAGTGTCACGACGCCCAACAAGTTCACTAACGGTTGTAAACGTGTTGCTATCAGACCCACCAATCTGAACGTGGGTGTAACCGTTCGTCTCCATGGCACGAGCCAGCAAAGCTTGTTCGCGAGGAGTTCCCTTAGATGTACCGCGAAGAATGTTCACAACACCACGGTTGGAGTCGAACATCTGCATCAACTCAACATCCGACAAGTTCCCCGTCTGAAGGGTCGCAGGGTTTCGGACAAGCGCTTCACGCTCGAGGCGTGGAAGCGCATTGTCAATGAAGTCTTTCCCGATAAGACCAGGGGGTAGAACCGAGTCAATCTGTTCCGTGGAAACACTGATCATGTCCGGGCTGGTCAACATCTGGTAACCAGACGGTGACATGGAATCGTCAATGAGGATGCGACCAACACCATTCTGTCGCATGTATTCGGCGATCTTCGCCTTCATTTTTGGAGACATGGTCGCGGCGTTCACAGAACGCGGGTCGTAGGGAATAGCCCTATCGAGGATAGCCTTTTCCTTGACGATATCCCAAGCTTGCGCGTGCGCCTTCTGGTATTCAAATAGAAGATTCCTGTACCGAACCATGTCCTCAGTTAGGTCTTCAATGGGAACTAGGTCAAGAAGATCATCCCCAGTGCCGTTCCCGTACCAGATGAAAACGTCGTGCTCGTAGTAGTTACCGTCGTAATAGTCGGTCATGTTATTTCCGCCCTTATGGCGGATTCCAATGTAGCCCTTGTTACGAAGAGCCTTCGTCCACGACAATTGAGCCATGTACTTGGCGTCCCGACCGATCACCGCTCGCTGATCTTCAATGAAATCCTGCATGGATTTCATAAAGTCCCCGACTCGATGGCCGACAATGTTGTCAGCTTGCTGACCGGGAGTTACTGGGAATGCGCCGTTGGCATACTTTTGATAAAGCAAGTCATCTACTTTTTCCCAATCCTCCGGAGTGGCTTCGCGACCAAGGCTGTCACGAACCATGTCCCCAAAAACATCCTTGAGGAATTCCTCATTCTCGAAAGTGTTGCCGTCAACATCAACGTCTAGGTATTTGACTTCGTCGTAGGCATCAACAGGGATCGCGTAAATGACCGGGTCATCCATCCGAGTCGCGTTACCTGAATCCATAACCCGAGAGAAAAAGTAACCCGATGATGCTCTACCACTGCGAGTCATATACATGCCGGAACCAAGAAGGTTATCGACGTTCTCGGGAGTGTTAACTGGGTCTATAGAAAGGACTCCACCTGGAATCTCAAATCCAGTATGGAATGTCGGATCGAACCCAAGTTCAATGGAAAGATCATTCCAGTAGTCAGGGTCGGTAGCCCTTTCAACAATTGAGTCGTACAGTTCACCACGCTCATCCTGAATTCTTTGAGCGTAACTCCGCTTGCCCTCGATCTTTCGGGCAAGATCCTTCAACTTCTTACTCGGGATTAGAAAACCCGATTCTTCCATCCACAGACGGATCTCTTCAGGCAAGTTCATTGCCATACGACGTAGCTCAATTGCTTCGCGAATTGATTCATCCGCGTAAGCCAGGTCGGCGATCCTCTTAATGTCATTGAGGATTTCAATTTCACCGACCTCAAGGGTCAGAGGAAACTCTTCACCTGGGAAGAAGATTGAATGAAGCTCTCGCAGGTCCTTACTGCTGCCGATAAATTCGAGGGTTTCATCCTCACCCATGGCGATGTCTAGGTTTCTATTGACACCGTACGGAAACTCGATTACGTCCGGCCTACGAAGATCGACTACTCCACCGTAAACGTTGGCGCGAACATATTGAACCTGATCGAGATTCTCTCGAAGCAGAACCGCAAGGTTCTGTTCGGCAATGTCATCAGCGGTTATTTCAGCAGGGCTATGGATAACCTGATAAAGACCGGACTCTGGATCGACGATACGAACAACAGTATCCCCGTCACGCATCGCTTTACGCGCTGCTCGTGCGGTAGCACGCTGATAAAGCTCCTCAAAGAGTTGAGCTTGCCAATCCTCCAAGCCAATCTTTTCGTTAGCTTGAGATAGCTCATCTAGTTGCAGGCGCTCTTCCCTGTTCAGGAACTGCTTGACTAGATCTTCCTGGTACTCACCATTCTGAGCAAGAAGGTTAGAAGGATCGTCAGCAGTAAGAGGATCGGTCTCATCAACATCGAGTCCGGCTCTGGCGCGGGTTTGGTTCCTAGCGGAAGCCTCATTGATCAATCTACCCTCGGCGGTAGCCTGATCATCGAAGCCAAAAACTATATTCGATCTCCGACGCGAAGTGCCGCCAAGAATTGGTCGAATGTGCTGAGAGGCGATAATGAGTTCTTGGGCTTCCTGCATGATCTTGTCGATCTCTGCATAAGCCTCGGTCGTCACTTCTTCAAACGTTGCACCCACTCGTGCCTGACGAATGGCAGCAGCTTCTGCCCCCACCTGACGCTGCGCATTACGTTCAGCAGCCTCAGCTGCACGAGTGATCAAACCAAGGATTCGAGTGCGTCGCTCCTCAAGGCGCTTAACCTCACGCAGGTTCTGTCGTGCAATACTCGCGGCGGTCTCAAGATTCTGCTTCTTTAGCCGCAGGCTTCCGTACCGCATCGAAACAACCCGGTCCATGCCGCGACCAAACCCAGCAGCCCAACGAGCAAACGGGTTATTTGCGATAGCACGAGTACCAGCGCCAGTCTGGTAAAAGTTTCCCAGAGTTCCGACAGCGGCTAGCTCACGCAATCCGCCTTCCGTAATGTTTCGAACCGTGTAACCCAGACGCATCAAGACAAGCGGACGCCATATTGCGTCGAATGCAGCCAAGCCTCGGCTACCCCTAATGGACAGCCAGTCCTTGCCACGACGAACACCACTACCCCGCTCAAGGCGGAATATCGTCTCAATGAAATGGAAGTCCATGGTCGGCATTCCCTCCGCAAGGAGGGACTGCAACTCAGGAATAATGTTCACATCACCGTCATCGATGATGAAACCCTTGGCCTTCGCTACTTCGGTGACCGTCTCACGCAAACCCTTATAGCGAGTGAGAAGCTCACTCGCCGTGACAGCATCCAGGTTGTAGTAGGAGGACAGTGACTCCCACACGCGACGCTCATAGTCGTTATACACGACCATGCGCTCGGTTGGTGTGCGAGCGTTAGTTATGCGGCTGACTATTTCCTCACGGAAATCAGAGACAAGCTGATCCGTACCAGGCATGAACGCTGACCCCTGGTACTCCTTCTGCAAAGCCCGGAACATGGGAAGAGTCATCATCGATGCGTCGACCTCGGCGATCACATCATTGCTGTCCGTCAGGCGAGCGAAACCGCGAATGCGGTTTGTTCTCATGTAGTCATAGGCGGACTGCCAGACCCGAACGGTACGACCAAATGTGCCACCCGTCTTGAACTCATCCGTCTTCCACAGATGCGTTCCCGAGGAACGCTCCGCCTCCCGAACAGCCTTCGCTTCCATGCGTCGAGCGGAGTTCGGACCGAATTTCAGGCGAGAAAGAGAAACATCGCCGAAGCGAACAACGTCCGGAAGGCCAGCCTCACGATTCAATCCAGCGATGGCGGACTCAAGCGCCTTGTTCTCCGTCTTCGCCTGGTCGATCACCTTCGTGATTCGCTCAGCCTGCGCCTGATACCTGCGAACGAAGTTCTCGAAGAAGACATTATTCTGGTTGCGACCAAGAGCACCGAACCTATCGATGTCCTCGGCGAGCTCCGCGAGACGTTCCACGTTCATTCGCATCGTGTCACCCAGGACACGATCAGCTTCGAACAGGCGATCAATAGCCTGCAAGTCGCCAGACAATGCAAGGAAACGGTCGGCTACCTCGTCGTAAGTTCGCACGCTACCAAAGGTGCGTGCGACCAGGGCGGAATCAGTGGACTGCTTTGCTAGTTGGTGACGCAGAATCTGCGTCTCATCCATTCGACCCAGGGACTCCAGGAGGCGGCCAAAGTCAGTCTTTCGCCCACCTTCCTCACCGTTCAACCATGCACGATGAAGATCGATCGACTCACGGGCCTTCTCAATGTCCGACAGTTCATCCAGTGAACGCATGAAAAGGCTTCGACCAGCCATGCCTGCGGCCTTCAGGCCAATCACTTCAGGAGCAAGCCACCACATGACAGCGGCATCCGCTGTTCCAGATATCCACCGACCGGCACCCTGGTTAAACGCGGACTCGCGTTCCGTGAAGTTGAAGACATCAAACTCTGAATACAAGCCACTCGACCATGACAGAAGACCACGGGTGTTGTTGGGGTCCTGTATTGCGCGAGCGGTGTCTTCTTCGACGTACCTGTCGATATTCGATTGGATATCGGCAGGAAGAACACTGTCGAGAAGGTTGATACCTGTTCGTCCAACAACAGTGGAGATGGCTTGACCGGAAGTGACGGCATCCTGCTCCATGACGGGATTGCCGTCTTTATCCAGAACGGGAAGACCGTTAGCCCCGATCATGGGCTTCTCGTTACCCCACACCTTCCGGTAAGTGTCGGTTACGTCAGTCCACTGAAAACCATCCCGGTACAAAGGATTGGAGTAAATGTCATTACCGGACAGTTGACGAAGGGCAATGTTCCACGGGGCGTAATCCCCTACCGACAATACAGAACCACCAACACCCGTGTTGACGCCACGGTATCCGTACTCCAAAGCAGCCAAAGGGAGAGCTAAACCAGCAACAGCACCCCCGGCCATCCTCTGCCGAGTGGTCGGATCCATGAACGAATCAACCTGGAAAGGTCGAGTCTGGGTGGCTGCTTGAGCAACCTGCGGCGCAACACTCGGGGCGACACGGGCAGCCTGCTGCCCGACCATGCCACCAGTGAGACCCTGAGCAAACGGGGCGACCGTGTTGTACAGCAAGCCGCCCACTTCGTTGGCGGCACCACCAGCCCACTCGGTTACATTCCCGGCAAAATCCGTAAGCCAGTTACCGGAAGCATCCCGGCCACTGTACGTCTCCACTGAATCGCGGAAACGATCAACGCGCTTAGCCATCCTCAGCCGCCAACCAGTTCAACACCCCGTCGCGATCATCCGCTGACTCCCAGCGAACCCGCGCCAAAGCAAAAATCAAAGGTGCATACTCGACACCCAAAGTTTCAACCCCGCGAGCAATGTTGTTAACGAAGCTCAGTTCACTCACCTAAAGCTCCGAACCCAGCGGACAAAAAGACGGAAAGTTTCAGGAGTGTTCTCATCAGCAGCCATAGCCTCAAACTGAGGTATGTACTTCGCAATCATCTGCATGTCCTGAGAGAACGGAGAATCGGTCGGCAACGCATCCAAACCCGGACCATCACCCACGGGTGCACCAGCCGTGACAGGCTCATCCGGGTTCATCGTCGGATCAGACAAGCGAACAGGCATAGGGGTGTTCGGCATACCAGCCATAGCGGCACCAGCCTGAATGGCCTGGAAGTCCTGCTGCTCGCCGTAGGCAGCATCAGGAAGCTGCATAGCCCCCTGTGCCTGCATGTCAGTGCGCTGACTCATGGCTCCAGGAGGTGACAACGGCTGACCACTGTTATTGAATCCACCAGCGGCTTGGGCCATCATTCACCTCCTCCTCTTCTTCGTCTTCACCTTCGTCATCGTTCGGGCCATCTGGATCCCAATCGATCTCTTCCTCTTCATCGATCTGGATATATCCAGTGTTGATCGCCTGCTGGATCGTTTCCCCGAGAGACTGGTAGGCGCGAAGAGCCATGTCATGCGCAAGATCAGGTGAATAACTGACACCCTCGGAACCGATCATCACGTAAGCGTCACCGACGCCCACACGAATGAACATTCCTCTGCGCATAACTCTCCCTAAGCAACGGAAGGGGAAGGGGATAGCCCCTTCCCCTTCCGAAGACAACTACTTGATTGGTTGGGAATTCGGCTGACCAACGCTGGTCGCGACCGGCTTCGTGCGTTCTCCCGCACCCGGTGCCCCTCCTGAAGGCATCGTTCCAACTTTCTCGTCACGCGAGACGTTGGTCTGAGGGGTTCCTTGAGTGGTTCCAAACATCGCCATGTGCTTACCTCCTCCCCAGCTAAGCGATCTGTGACTGACGCATAGTGCGTGCAGCCATGGACGGCTGGCCTGTCGAAGACAAGCCAGCGAGAAGTTGCTGCAACCCCTGGGGTTGCGGCGGTGAAGAAGGACCCCCACCCAGAGGCGTGCCCGGATCCATCATTTGGCTCATAGCAGCCATCGGGTCTTCTGGCATCTGATTGGGGGAATCTGTAGGAGCAGGCTCTTCAGGGGCAAACGCCGTCTCAATAGCCTTCTCAATAGGAGTCCCCTTCTTCCGGGACTCGATAAGGTCACCGATCACCTTGATCACTTGAGTTGGATCCTGACCGGATGCAGCGATCTCCGGCAGGGTCTGTGCGTACGACTGCACCGACATGAGAGCTGCCTCACGCAGCTTCTCCACATCGATGACCTTCTCTTCCTCGGACACGTTCATGTTCACGGGAAGGTTTCGGCGCAGGAACGATTTCGAGATCAGGTTCGCTCCGAGAGCCTGCAAACCCCACACAAGAGCGCGGTTCGGGTCAAGACCAGCCATAACGCCGTACTCGTGGGTGACTGTGTACATGCCCTTAATGTCTTTCGAGGGCGTGTATTTCAACTCATACGGTGAACCGTTAACGGATGCGTACACATTCTTGGGGACATCACCCCAGATAGCTTCATCCATTTCCAGTGCGAGAGACAAAGCACCGGAAAGGGCATCACCCAGCATCGCTTGAGCAGTCTTAATGCGGGTGTCGAAGCCACCCATGAGGGCTTGCACACCGCGACCAGTGACAACGGATGCGTCCATGTCGCCAGCGCGAGCCTCCGGGAAACGTGCACCCAACCGCAACTCATCATCGAGCTTGCGGTTTTCAATCATCGCTGACTGTGGCAACTCCAACGGAACCCGACGAATCCGCTCAGGGTTCTGGGAACGCAAGATAGCGTCAGGGCCGAAAGCGAACTCCTGCACATCCTGTGGGATAGCGATAGGAGCCTGAACGGCTTTCTGTGTAGCCTCCATCGACAACGTGGCTAGGTACGCCTTAGCTGCAAAAACCCACAGCACATCATCGAACGAACCGCGAACCTCACCATCGAGGGAAGGCATCTCGGCGATCTTGACCGGAATCCGTCCAACAGGATTCCGGTACTGAGTGAGGATCAAGCCGTCACGCTTCGGGACGAACAACATGACCCGGTCTTTGTCGTAATAGTGCACCAAGTCCAACAACTCATCAGAGTCGTTGTTGTAGTTCGTTTGCTTACGCAACTGTGCCGCATGCTCAGGGAACATCGCGATCAGCTCACTGACGCGATGCCAGAAGATACGCGCATACAAGGTCACATGACCCCAGCGGTCCCTCTCGTAGTACGTGTGCATCGAATCATCAACGTGGATATGCGGGTAACCACCGTCATAGTTCGCTTCCACACGGATCGGTACGAACCCGTACGTGTTCATGCGATCAGCAGCCGTGATCAGGTGAGTACCCAGATTCGACTCATACGCCAGGTAGTTGATGATCCGCGTCAGTTTGTCCTGGCGTGAACGCTTCGACTCATCCAAGACACTGTCGCCAGCGGCAGTGAGAGTTGGCATGACACCAACCATCTCCGCAGTGTCACGGGCAACAACATCGATGAAGTTACCAACGACAGGCTTCGGCCAGTCGGCGGGGAACAAACCACGGAACACCATGTCGGAGTTCCCTGTGCGGACAAGGTTGACTGCACGCATGCGAGCATCACGCTCAGTGTTCTGGCGACGCAGACGATCAATCGTCAGCGTGGCTTCGTATGCGAAATCAGCCATGTACCCCTACCACTTGACTTTGTTGGCCCAATAGGCAGCGGACATCTTGCCTTTCTTGATGTTCGCTGCATGGCGAGCCTTGAATGATGCTTGACGCTTCGTGGGTTTCTTGTCACCCGTCACGCCTTGCTGACCGAAACGGATCGTCTTCACCTTGTTGCCCTCTTTCGCCACAACAACATGTGACTTCGTGGGGTGGTTTGGTGTGCGCTTGGGCTTGTTGTAACCGGAAACACCGGCACGCTCTAAGCGAGGATCCTTCTTCGCTGGCATTACTACTTCTTCTTGGCCTTCTTAGCCATGGTCATCTTCTTGCCAGACTTGGCCGCAGCTTTCTTGGCCGCAGCTTTACCCGCCTTCGTGTACGGGTACTTCTTCCCACCGACCATCGGCATGTTTTCTCCTTAGATCCATGCAGCCGATTGTTCGGCTGCAAAGTACTCATCGAGGTTCACGACCATTTGACGTTCACGATCACGGTCGGCGAGAAACCTGTTACCCCCACCGAAGTAGGACGCCTTCTTAGAACCCGAGATCAATTCGCGAGCGCGAAGCTCCGCGAACCACAACGCCATCACCGTGTCCTGACGGCGATTCTTCGTTTTCACCGCAGGAGACCAGGAGATCAACTCCTCCACCAGCATCTTCACGCCATGCGTGTGCGTACTCGGGAGCTCCACCAAATTGTCACCCTGATGGCTACGAGTATTCGACGGACCCATGGCGATAGTCCCGAACAAACCCGACATGGATGCGACACCGAAATCCGGATCCTGCTTATTGGAGTTCGTGTGATGAGGCTTCAACACGATGCCCTTATTCGCCAGGTACTGGTTCAAGTCCTCGTCATAGACGAGGAACCCCTGGAAAGCATTCGCCTCAATAATCCACTCGTGAGGCCGATACACATCAGTCATCTCACGGATCAAGTCACGGATCATCGCTGGGGTTGGGCCAGCCATAACCCGCACATCCAGCACATACCGCTCCCCGGTGTAACGATTCACCGAATACGCGACAGCCGCAGTATTACCGGCCACAGCCGGGTCCATCGAGCACACGGTGTAGAAGCCATCTGTGTTCTCTGGATGGCCCCGGTGGCCTGCTTCGAGTGGGCCTGCCTGCCTGGACCCGTTGACGCTGCCGCGTACCGCGACTGCGTCGAATGTGGCGTCTTCTTCAACGTCCTGGTTCTGGTAGACGAGTGACCATTTGCGGGGGCCGACTTCGTTGCGGACGGACGCGAGGCGTTTACCTGTCCAGCGGGGGTAGTCGCCGTTGCTGTCGGGCTGGTCGGAGTCGATGAATGGTTCATCCGATACGGGCCACAGGGTGAGCCAGTCTTCCGGGTCGTCCGCGTATTCGAGGACCGCTGGCATGGACAGGTAGGACCAGGGGAGCACACCGTCGGTGTAATGCTCCGGGTTGCGGAGCTCGCTATACAGGTCGATGGGGGCGACGCGGGTTCCCACGACCAGCAGCTGGCCGCCAGGTCCCAGGCGGGAAGCCACCTCTTGGCGTACCCAGTCCATCTGCTTGGGCCATTCGTTCGCGTTCGCAAGAGTGACGCAGTCATCGAGGACGATCAAACTGGCACGGGACCCGTAGATCTGCCCACCCATACCCAGAGCCTCAATCGTGGGGTCCTTCTCGGCACCGCTACGAGAGCCACTGTCCAAGTACACGCGAGTGGCCGACCACTGGTCGGCGCTCGCTTTCCACCCATCTACGGGAGCGAATGCCAGCTGAAGCTCAGCGTACGCCGGATGGGTGAGCCGCTGCTTAATCGCGTACAGCAGCTTCTTCGCCATCTCCTGCGTCTTGGACACGATCATCACCGAGATGTTCGGGTCCTTCACGATCCGATACGACACATACTCGACGGTGATCGTCATCGACTTGGCGTGATTCGGGGGAACGTTAATCAGCAGGCGGCGGGAACCAGCGGCACCCTTCTCAAACACCATGTTCCGATGCAGATGAGACGGGTCACGGTCCTCCA
>Ga0099848_1001089_pt1 | contig 12678 bp, 24 predicted proteins | sample CB_VirMetaG_3_FD_78179 | JGI IMG/M metagenome (GOLD analysis project Ga0099848, IMG submission 78179) | Freshwater to marine saline gradient viral communities from Chesapeake Bay - CB_1508_1S Viral MetaG | ecosystem: Environmental > Aquatic > Marine > Coastal | place: USA: Chesapeake Bay... | reverse complement strand
ACGGATAATAGTTGACTTGCCGTGACCAGTAGCCGAGGTCCAAAGATTAAGACGGCCAGAGTCCTGACCAATCATAAATGTAGTTAGTGAATCCCAAGGATACTCGTAGACTTGAACAGATGAATTCTCATTGTCCGAGACAACCTGACTAACATGGAGAATGGAATCAGGACTGTAGCCCTTAGCATTCCAATATGCTTGCAGTAGCTGAGTAGTCTCAGCATTGATAAGCATCTCATTTGGATCCTTCCGAGGAAGGGACATAATCTTTACCTTACCTGGTGGCAGAAGTTCAGCAACTTCCCGTGCTGCCTTCTGACCAGGATCGTCCATGTCAAAGCAGATTACAATTGTCTCAAAGGATGCAATGTACTCATAGTTATCCTTGATACACTTGACTGCTGAGTTAACACCATTAGGAATAGAGACAACTGGATACTTGTTCTCAAAGAGCTGAGCCATTGTTAGGCAGTCGATAGCACCTTCAGTAACAAGAATACGCTTACCACCAGGAGAAAATAGATGCTGACCAAAAAATGGAAGATTACTTGTATCACCAATCCAGGCAAACTTCTTGCCATCATATCGAATATGCTGAGCCTGAATAGTACCATCTTTACCAATAAAGCTTTCAACTTCAGCACCAGTTGATGTTGTTTGGTAGTTGTATTGCTTTGCCGTCTTCTCATTAATGCGACGATGAGGCAGAGAAGCAATCTCACCTGTGCGAAACTTTTCCATTTGATAAACAGGAGTTTCTTCTTCTTGCATACTAACAGATGTTCCTTTTACATAATACGAACAAGCATAACAATAGCTATGACCATCGTCATAGATTGCCAGATTGTTACCAGATGTGTCGTTACCTTGCGCTGCACACTTAGGACAACGCTTACGATTTACTACCTTACTTTCGGTTTCCATATTACTCCTTTGGGGAAAAATAAAACAGTGCCCCCAGCAGGGCTCGAACCTGCGACCAGCCGATTAAAAGTCGGCTGCTCTACCAACTGAGCTATAAGGGCTTAACTTGGGTGCTTGGATTCGAACCAAGACAAAGAGGACCAAAATCTCTGGTGCTACCATTACACCACACCCAAATGACTCTGCGGAGAATCGAACTCCGATTGAGAGATTGAAAGTCTCTAGTCCTAGCCGTTAGACGACAGAGCCGTAGTAGCTTCGGGGGGACTTGAACCCCCACGCCCGAAGGCTACGGATTTTAAGTCCGCTGCGTATGCCGATTCCGCCACGAAGCCAAAGCGGTCCCCTTAGGGGACACTACTTGTAGTACTTGCGAAAATAGTTATTCCAGAAATCTGCCTCTTCAGCCATATCCATGACTACTCGTCCTTTCCTTTGCCCCAGCCTTGATAAAGATATTTGGGATTCTTTAAAGCCTTTAGTTTATTGATTTCACGATGTTGAGAAACAATAAAGTCAAGGGCTTTCTTATGAATTTCCTTTGCTGTGTATCCCATATGGAACTCAGAATTAGGGAATGTGTCAAGCGCATTTTCCAAGATTGTTTTAATTTCTTCATACTTCATTATCTGCCCTCCTTTAGCGTTTCCAGCTGGAATCGAACCAGCAACCTACAGCTTAGAAGGCTGTTGCTCTATCCGATTGAGCTATGGAAACAAAGTGGGATGCTCAGATTTGCACTGAGTTATCTAGCTTTTACGCTAGGACAATACTTGTCGTATCTGCCATTTCCTACATGGCTGCATCCCTAGCTGTTAACTAAGTTTCTGAGCGATCTCTGAACATACCTCGTCCGTAATGTTACGAACTAGAGCATAAGTATCAAGATTACTAGTGTAATCATTGATATCAAACTCATTACGCATGTAAGAGTCAAGAACTTCGTAAACAGTCTTTTGAAAGTTTGAATTACTGCTAAGCTTATTAGCAAGAAGATCAAGAAGCTGAGTCATTTCTGACTCTGAAAATGTAATTGAAATCTGATTCATAGTAAAGTTCCTAGGATGGACATCATCCTCCAAGTCGAACATCGCCTGCATGTAGATACCCTGCGAATTCCATGCCAGGTTCATCATAAAACCAAGAAAAGTGAAGGTCGGGATACATCTTGACTAGAGCAGCATGGACACCTTCGGGTGGACCCCATGCTGTATCAAAGGTAAACTCTAGGAATCCATCACGATCGTTTATGTTGATATCAATGTGAGAAACATCAACATCCCACTTGCAAGCCCAGTTCTGAAGACCCCAATCATACCAGTTGTCAGCACCATAGAGTTCTTTAAGCTTATCAAGCCTAACTTCTTCTTCTGGCGATAGGCAATTATGATTGAGATGCCATTCACGATCTCCCTCAGTCCAGCCGAACTCTTCGGCATCCTTGTAGATCTGCTCCTTAGTTCGGGGGCGAGGAGACACAGTATTCCGAAGCTCCTCGGGCATTGGAATAACTGAGTTAAAGAAACGAGAAGTTGTATCTGAAAGATGCTTCTCAAAGAACTTAGTTACATCCTCTGGCTCACCAGAAACAGACACACGATTATAACACCAATTAGGCATTGTTCTTCTCCGTATCCTTCATATTAATTTCATAACTTTCGATTTGCGAATCATACACATCTTCCCATTCCCAGTCATAGCTCCAAGGATCTTCGTTAAACTCCTTGATTGCTTCCTCTAGGGAATTTGCAGGAACCGACGCAATACACCCAATCCACTGGGTTTCCGTTAGATCAACATAAATCTTATAGGTCTTCATAGATATCCTTTGTTTCAAGAACTTCTGGCCAAGTGGCCTCTATTGTTTCATCACAAACCCAATCCCAAGAAAACATTGAGGGATTATTCCTAAACTCTCGAATTGCTTCATCTTCGCATTCAACATCTTCTACTACAGTACTATAGGTTCTAACAACAGTCTCAATTACTTCAAATGTAAGTTCATAACTGCTCTGCAAAGTAACCTCCTTTAATAGTCGGGGTGGGAGTCGAACCCACATGAGCGCGATTATAAGTCACGACCTTTTACCAAATCTATCAGGCACCCGACCATGAAGGTCCCCGCCAGGAATCGAACCTGGAACTGCTCTAACATGCAGACTAAAGTAGTGTGAAGTCTACTTACGGGTCCAACATCTCGGGGACACTAGCCTTAATACTCCAACTGGACAAGTCCGTTGGGGATTGAATAATAAATTTCCTTGAATGTTTCCATACACCAAGGCAGGCACTTGGGACACGGTTTGGACAGCTTCATATCTCCCATTGGACCAAACCTGAAGTTAATCAGAATTAGATTCTTTCTCATTTGCTTGGGAACTTTCAGGAGCGCATCGAGTTCACTATGGAGTTCGTAGTTCCTGTAGCCATATTTCTTGGCTAGAGGATGGGTCTTTCTCCTGTTGATGCCAAGCCCAAGAATCTTTGAGCCTTTGACAATCAAAGACACATGATTATGATTCCGATACTGATCAATATTAACGAACGCTTCCTTAGCAATGTCTTTAAACTTAGAGATTTCCATTCTTAATAGTCTCCACAGAAACGACAAAGTAACCTTGCTCGCCTGGGTTTGCCCATTGCTTTTCAATAAACAAAGCAATGATTTGAGAATCATCTTCCCACAACTTGCCGTTGAGGGAATCTAGAATAGCTTTACTATAGTTGGCGACATCGGCCTTGGGGTGTTCTAGCTTTGTACTCTTTGTTCGAGTTACAAAACATTTAATATCCACTGCAAGTTTACCATTGATTGGAGTGAAATTCCGCCCGAGCACCTTGTTAATGATAACAGCGGCCTCTTGGCGGAACTTCTTATAAGGCCCAGAAAAGTAGGCACCAAACTTAGATACTCTAGGTCTGGATGCGGCTACGGGATTGACTGGGAACTTATACTCCATCATTGGTTAATCCTTAGAACGGAATCTCATCATCGGAAATTCCAGAATCACCCGTGGCAGTAAAGTCGCCACCACCTGAAACATAGTTTCGTTCAACAAGTTGGATTGCCTCCATGTAGAATGAGACTGAGTTGTCACGGCTAATGAGAGCAGGCGTAACCTTAACACGAACTACGTCAGAACCAAATGGAATCTGCTCATAGTTCGGCTCCTTGTTAGGACCGACTACAGGGAAGGTGCGGATACCTTCCTTAGCCTTGAGTACATTCTTGAACTTGATGGTCTTAGTACCATCTTGGTCCTTAAGACCATTGATCTTCTTACCACCAAGCTCCTTAACAGCAGACTGAAGCTGCTTGTTAAGAGCTGGCGTAAGCTCGACAGTTACTGAATGATTTGGATTACCAAACTTGTCATCGGGTGCCATGAGGTGGCTCCACTTAACAGTGACATTGTCAGTAACAAAACTACGGGCATACTTGTTCTTAGTTGTCGCCATGATCATTATCTCCTACTACCTCGGTAGCTTCACCAGAAATTGAGCCAGTCATATTCTGAATATTCTGTCGGATGTTAAACGAAAGGGTGTCTAGATGACGGTAGACATCCGTTAGGTATGCGATCACCGCTTGAACAGGAATACCTAGTCCCTGATTTTCTTGGTTGTTGTTCTCACTCATTACATAATCTCCAAATAAGGTTGATTACCATCAATAACTACGCCACAACTAAGGATGGATTTCTTAAGATGGGCTTTACTATACTTGAATGCTAGGTGGTTCTGATCCACACCACAGCCAACATTCATACCAAAATACATGGTTGTCGGTCCCTTAATCCAGTTGATGGATGCGAGAGAATGATGATGCCCACAGACTACAGATTGCAGTCGTGCTTGAGCAGCATTAAATGAGGGATACTTACCGCCCCATCCGTCACCATGTGTGTAAAAGACGCCGTTAATTTCAAAGCTATAGTCCCACTCCCAGCATGGAGTTTGATATAGATCAGAGAAAGATTTAAGATAAAGCTCGGGAATGCCGTGCTTATTTGCTTTCTTAATTACTCGGGCATCGTGATTGCCAATACAAACTTTTGCATTCTTGAAGGCTTTGTAATACCGTTGTAACCTCTCCACGGCAAGAGCAAACTCTTGGCCTGGTGCTGGAAGATTGGGATTCTTGTCATGCATAGAGATGGCTTCATGGTCAATGATGTCTCCAATAAAGATGGTTTGATTGGTCTTGTACTTTTGCTTCATGTCTTTGCAGAATTCAAGATACTCTTCTATATCTGCGGGACAATGAAGATCACCGATCACTAGGGTTCGCATTGCTAAACCTCCGTTTGGCATCTTCTTTCCATTGGACTGCTAGGGGTGGTAAAGGATCACCACCATCGTCCTGTGGAATAGGTTCATATACATTAAATGTACCTTCAAGATGCATGATCTGGTACTTGTTAAGGTTAGTCTGTTCCATATTTATTCCTTCTGGCATTGCGCCTTGATTGTTCTCTCTTGCGTCTCTCCTGCTCTCTTTTATGCTTTTCGTAGTTAAACTCTTTCAAGTCTTTTCTACGAATATTTTTTTGTTCAGCCATAGAAAATATCCTCAATCTTCATCACCATTCGCTTAGGTATTTTATTTACCTGAGCAGTCTCACTAGGACCGATTGTGGATGTAAGGCTGATTTGCTTATCGTCATCATGCAGAACAAAACCGACTGTTAGCATAATGGGTAGCTTATCTTTTGCGGAAGACTTAGCCTCATCCTTCTCCATCCAACCCGCCCCACCTACAGTTAATGCATCCACCCAAGAAACAAGAACCAAACGAGGTATCTGTTCTGGGTAAGCATACTCTTTATGCAAAGAAGTAGGTTGCTTTGGCGACTTCTTCGATGTCGAATTCGTCTTCTTGCTCGGGGATCGTGGGGAGGTAGATCCCGTAGCGTTTTTCGATTTCTTCTTTAAGTCTTTCAAGTTGATTCTCCTTGTGAATCAAGATAAACTTTTCTCGCAGGATTTCATGCATTCTGTCTATGTCTGGTGCATATGTTCCATATGAATCATGGACAAAGCTAAAGGTAGTCATACCTTCATCTAACATTTTGTCGATGGTCATAAACATATGTGCAGCATCTAGAGAATGAATGAAGTTAGGAGAAATAGCCAGGTACTGAGCCTTGCCATCTAAATCTTCAGTCACGGTAGAGAATACCAACTGCTGCCGATTGAACAACTCGGCATAAGACACTCGCTCTATTACCTGATTGTAAACATGGTGGACTTCGAATCCACTTGGGGTTGTCCAAACAAATGGTTTGTTCATTGCATTGAGGATGTCAGCAACCTCACGCAACCATTCCTTACCCTTGTTGGGACTAGCCATAGTTTCTCCTAAACCAGCTTGAATACTACGAGCTAGTTCAACTACAGCACCACCTCTGGATTCCTTAGGAACCCAGTCAACATGGCCTTCTTGCTTGACATATTTTTGCATACCATAGAAAGTAAGACCATATGCGTCACACATAGTAGGACGCTTGGTAACAGCCCTTGGAAGATTACCCTCCCACTTCTCAAGGAATACCTGATACCAACTATTTTCCTGATGCTCTTTCATGTATTCAGTACTTGCATCTGCAACATACTGATACAGATCCTGGGGATGCTGAGCATCAATTAGATTTGTAAGTGTGGCAAGTTTGCGATTACGCATAATAGCAGACCAGTGTTGGCCACCATTATTAGCTCCATCCATTTGGATAGGAAGCTGAGTCATGCCATCAGTTCTAAAGAGTTCAAAGATTGCAGCAAGTCTTTGGAATGACTTGTTCTTCTTTTTGCTTGCATCAATCCATTCTTTATTTGCATAGGGATCTTCTGAGATTGCCCTAAGCATATCAATGTTCTCATCAACCCACTTGACCCGATCCTCAAATGGGATCTTATCTTGATCAAATAGATTGGCAAGGTGAACCTTGAGCCACCACAGTCCCCTAGTGGTTTGCTTCCGTGCCGTAGCAAACTTAACCAAGCCACGATCAAAGTCAATACCTTGGGGGGACAATAGCTCGCATACAGAATATGCTCTACCTCTAAAGTCGAGAGTGTATGGCATATAGAAGAAGTTCCATTGCATCATCTTCTTGGCAAGTTCAAGACGAACAATCATTCTTGATCTGGATTGTTCTTCTTTGTACCACTCGCCCCATGCTTCATTAGATTCCTGCATCCACTTGGCCTTCTCTTCCTTTGCACCTTCTTCAGGATAGGGACGAGAGAATGCAAAGTCTTGGAATGTATAAGCGGGAAGATTTGCAGTACGATAATCATTCTCAAACATTGTCTTCATAACTTGATAGACTTGTGTGTTCACAGTCCATTCAGTTTGAGACAGGGCATTAAGACCCTTGAGAACCATTTCACTTGGGCGAGAATCCCAATCCTTTGGATCGGCACCAACAGGATGATATCGTTTAATCATCTTCTTGCGAATCCAAGGCGAAAGGAATCCACCATCTTCTTCAATTGTATGCATTACAGGTGGCGAGATCATAGGACGATAAACAAGACAAGCAGTCTCAAGCATCTCATGTCGCTTGCTAATTTCCTTGAGAATCCAAGGAGCAAATGAAACAAGAAGAGACTTCTTATTCTTACCATTCCAATGTACTCGGCTTACAAGAATATCAGACATTAACGCAACACGAAGCATGTTGTGACCAAAGTCTTCTTTCTCTTTTGCTTTGATCTTAGGTAGACCAGCTACCTTCTTAGTAAATGCTTTACATCGCTTAACAGTCCAGTTCTTAATGAACTTGGATTGCTTACGCCAATCATCTGAAAATCTTTTCTTTGCTTGTTGATATGAAATGATATTAATTGCATCATCAGCAATCATCTTAGCAACTTGCTGTGCAATGGGAGCATTAGCTGGAATACCGACAGAATCATCGAAGTTCTGAATAGTATTTCTAGTTAGAAACATTCTCATTACACAGCGCAAAGTAATGTCTGCCATCTTGGCAGCACCTAAACAGAGGAGAGGTGCCAACCAATCTGGAGATTTGCGATTATTAGAGCATTCATCAATCCATTTTTGGTACACAGGAGTGAGATGAATAACCGCAGATTCAAGTAGCAACTGTTCTGGCTTGCTTTCATCAGGGGCTCTTGTGTATTCTCTCCAATATTTTTCAATTCCATTAGTCAATAACTCCTCTTCGTACACCTTTTGCATAGTAGTACGCCGAGATTTTTCTTCATTAGTAAGTTTATGCCAACAGAGTTGTTGCATTATTCCTCCTTTGCGAATGTAGCATAGCTACAAACATGGTTACTCAGTCAGAAACGGATTACCAGTAAGAGCAGCCATGCTATAGGGGAACAGTTGATGACAAATCATCGCAATCTTGTCAGCATAGACTTGAATTTCTTTTTGAGCGGTAGTATGAGTTCGCTGATTAACGAATCGTGCATAGGCAGCAAGAGAGCCAGTCCAATACCACTCAGTATAAGTACCTTGAGGAAGAACAAACCTTGCTTGCTCAGGAGCCACTCCCATGTGAATGAGAGATTCATAAGACTTAATAGCTTGTTCCACAGCAAAGTTATAGATAAGATGAGCATTGTTTCTTTCATCAACAGACATCAGCTCACCACTACCTTGCTTGATGCTACGTTCTGGGCGATTGGCCCACTCAGGTTGGAAAACTTCAGTAGGAACTTCATCTACATATCGACGGCTAATCTCATTCTCAACAAACCCAACCTTATGCTTAAAAAATTGAGTTCGAATTGGAATGGGTGCCTTGATGTGCATTGTAATACTAGTGTGTGCAAAGGGTGTCCAATGATTATGAGCAGCAAGATAATTAATTAGCTTGATGTCTTTATTCTTAAGGAGCAGACCCTTATCGTCATACTCTCGTGGGATTGACTTGTTGAAACTCACACGAGCGGCATTGACAACAGAAACATCATCGCCCATGTGATCAATCAGCTTTACAAACATTTAACCTCCTGAAGTAACATATCTGGGGTACTAGTAATAATCTTAGTACCAAAGATATAATTTAAAATTAAGCTACACTTATGAACGCAATCATTTCTCTTGGGCCACAAGCAATAAGTGTATGCCCATATGTGTCGAGAGACTTGATTATATTTATTAAACCTTGGGAGACTATTACTATAGTCTCTTATTTTAGAAATGTCAATGGATGTTTGACCAGCTAAAACAATTTCTTTTTCTACAGGAAATAATTTAGCATCGACCTTTGGTGTTATCCATTTTGGAATGACATAATCATCAAAGCAATGTACGATTATATCTGGACCTAAACCAATGGCACAATGATTATACTTTGACAATAGTTGTTGCCATTTATCAACATAAGGATCTACCATAACAGGTAGTTTGTACATATGTAGGTAAATGTCTAGCATATACCCTCCTAAAAAAAGACCGCAGAGGATTTCTCCCCTGCGGTCCATATATTAAACGAATTCAAGGGCTCGCTTAAAGACCTTGACCTTCTCCTTGGAACCATCTCCAAAGAGGATGTCATTGAATCGGTTCTCAGTCTTGTTGTCACCACGATACAGCTGATCATGGTCAAGCCAGTTAGTAACCGAATTCATTGCAGTCCAGAGGTTAGCTCCAGACTCCTTAGCCTCAAGATCAAACACATTAGACCACTTCATCATGGTACTAATGGCAGACTTGTTGTCCTCCTGCTCCCACTCCTTGGTGGGGTTGGCATGGATCTCACCAAACATCTCGGTGTAGACCTGGGTCCAGAAGTTCTGGACAAACTCAGAGGTCACAGGCTTACGAGCAAGAACCTCAGCCTGATTAGCAAAGACATTGGAACGATACTTGAACTCCTGGATTGCATCAATCATGCTTTCCAGTCGGTCCTGCACATTGCCACTGTGCTTAAGGCTAATAAGAGTGTTGTTCCTACGACTCTGGTTCATAGCCAGATTCAAAGTGTTCTGGCAAATGACACGGAAAGTAACAGGAAGTGAAGCAAAGGGATGCATACCGTTATGACCATTCGTCATAAGACAATATGGCACAACCTCATCCTTGGTTTCTCCAACTCCAAACGGATCGCCACGCATCTGAACCCAGACACGGGCACCACCATGCAGAGAACCAGCAGTCTCAATAGAGACTCCCTGGGGACTCAGGCGCTCACAGAGATACATGAGCTCCTGATTCTGAATGATGGTATACTCACGACCAACGACACCAAGGATGGCATTGTTATCGTCACGAGTATTGGCAAAGAAACGAGAGGAGGTATGCATATTACCATCCTCATCAGCAACCATAACGGGACGCTTGGAAACAGTCCAGTCAAGGTTAGCCTGAGTCAGTGCCTCTTCGGGGGTGTACCCCTGTACAGTATGTCCGAGATAACTAAAGACTGACATTAGTTAGACTCATCCTTTCAATAAAAGTAGTGTATGGGTACCATTCCTTTTGGTACAGTACCCAGCCGTCTTCGGAGAAATCAGAAATGATTCCCCGTTCAAATAGGTTGTTAATAGCGAATGCCGTAGCATGATCCGTATTGCGGATCAGTCTCGAATTCATTCGGCTCAGGTTGATCGTCATACTCACTCCACATCGAACTTGCGGACCCCATCCAGGATGATGTCCAGGTCATTCCGAAGCCTGTAAAGCGTGTCCTCGTCGAACTTAATGGTTCGTCGATTGTCGTCTGTTCCGATGGTAAGAATTGCATAGGGCTTAGTATTCAGGCTAGTGTAATCTTCATTGAGAACGGCATTGACATACAGTTCCATAATAGAATCTACACCCCAGATGCCCTTGTAATTATTACGATAAGTAAATTCCATGCTCTGACCCATTAGTTAAACCTCGTCATTCTCAGTATTCCCAGCGGGAAAGATTCTAACCACTTCCGTAACACCCTCTCCACCCCAGAACTCAGGAATCTCATCATCCAGAAGAGAATTCATCTGATTGATAAGATTCTTGCGAGTAACCTCAGGGGCAATAACAAACTCAATACCCATAAGCTGAAGAGAATCCAGAATGTCCTCCAGATTCCACTCATCAACCTCTTCGACATCATAACCAGCCTGAGCAAGCTGCTTACGATTGGTTGTATAGGGGGAGTTCATATCCACCCACATTGCAGCCTCAATCTGAGAAATATCACGGGTGTGCATGACACTAGTGATACGGTTCTGACGCTGAGTCTGCTTCTCAATAATGTAATTGTAGTCTACCACCATCCGAGTACCACTCCTTCGTTATCGTACACAATCTGAAACCAACGAGCCAAATCCTTCATTTCTTCGGGAGTAATTCCTTCATACCCCTCAGGAAAAGACTTACGAGCCCATTCAATATCGGTCGCAAGCTTGCCTACTTCTTCATTAGGCATTACTTCTTGATACAGGGAGATTTTTGAGATGTACTCCAGGAAATCTGCGTAGACCTTGCCACGGAAAGAATTCCCAGTACCACCAGAAAACAACCCACCACAAAGACAGTTGTCAGGAAACAATGAAGCTTCCATAAGAGGAAAACCATCCCGATTGTATGCAGCATAAGTATCAAGCCCCATCTGCAATCTCCCTAAGGAAGTACTTGACAACTTTGGAATCCGTAGGCAGGGTCTTAATCACATAAGGAACCTGAAGATTCTGGGCAACCTCAGCTGCAACCTGAACCTCCCAATAGACTCCAATCAAATCCTCAATACCGTACTTGGAACCCACAATGTAGAGTCCAAGAACAGTATTATTCCGATCAATCTTTACATAATTATTCATTACTCAAGAATCCTTGCAATCAACAGAACACAGAGAACTACAACAGCAATGAGACACATCATTACAAGACCCATCCACAGTGGACTAAATACAGCCCACCACGACAGGTTTACCTCATGCACCAGCTTAAGCCACAGGAGTAGAGCCTGGGCATAACTAGCGCATATACCTGAGTTTCTATACTCTTTATACATAAGTCTCCTAGGTTATTATTATTACTAAGATTATTATAAACCTTAGGTTTAATACTTGGGTTGATACCTTAGCTATATACTAGGGTATTGGGAAAGGGATGCCTAGGCTTTTACCTAGGCATCCCAGAAATCAGAAGGGGAGAGGGATATTTGACACAATCTCCCCAATAGGAGTGGGCTCAGGAGGCGAGGTCAGCTTGGGCGAAGGACGAGAGTTCTTGCCCTTGAGAGCAGGGGCCTTGGGATGCTCGGCATTGGAGTTATCCCAGACAGACACAGGGTGATCAACACCATCAATGTTGACATACCCATTGAACTTAGGGGCCTTGTCGTTATCCGACTTGACCGTCCACAGAGAAATACGAATACCAGGGGTCATTTTCTAATCCTATTCCAAATGTTAGTCACGATTCCTACAGCTACAGCAATGACTATGACTGCCCCATAAACAAGGGCAAGTTCAACCAAAGTATGCAGCCAGATCCTTGAAATTGGTGAACCACATAGTCCACCCATGTGGCTTAGCTATTTTCTTGAACTTCTTGGGTCGATCTTTCGACCTATTCTTCTGCTTGCTCATTAAACATCTCCTTGTAAGGATCGTAATTACGCCAGTCTTCTTGAGACATCAGGACATTGTGATCTGTCTTAACAGGACCAGACCATTCCTCTAGCCAAGAAAGAACGGTACCGTCTTCCGTGGCTTCGAAAACCATTGTTTCTTGGGCCAGCGTGTGGTTGACTGACGACACCAGCCAACAACTTCCATCCTTGT
>Ga0099848_1001088_pt1 | contig 12684 bp, 18 predicted proteins | sample CB_VirMetaG_3_FD_78179 | JGI IMG/M metagenome (GOLD analysis project Ga0099848, IMG submission 78179) | Freshwater to marine saline gradient viral communities from Chesapeake Bay - CB_1508_1S Viral MetaG | ecosystem: Environmental > Aquatic > Marine > Coastal | place: USA: Chesapeake Bay... | reverse complement strand
AGCTTTAATAAAGGAACCCCCGCACAAGTTAAAGGAGCTATCGCATATAATCGGCTATTAGCACATTATAAATGCCCATATAAATTTTTACCTTTTAGAGATGGTGATAAATTGAAGTGGATTTATTTAAAAGACAATCCGTTCGGAATTGAAACGTTGGCGTTTAGAGGCGACAGTGATCCAAAGGAAATAAAGAAATTTATCGCAACGTATGTTGATCGGGATTATATGTTTACGTCAGAACTCGATAATAAACTCCAAGATTTTTATAGCGCATTGAAATGGCAAATGCCATCTGCAAGCAGTAAAATTATAAATGAGTTTTTTGATTTTTAAAAGGTAATAATATGAAAAAAGATAAGCTTATGTCATTTATATCCAAGTATTCACTTGGTGGCAATGTTGAGTCCGCAGAATGGAAAATATCAGCAGAAGGACTTACTACGAGATTTATAACAGATGATCAAAATGCAATAGGAGATGTTCATGTTAGTTTTGAAAATCCATCTATGCAAAATGATATAGTGTTTGGTATAGCAAACACACCATTGCTTGTAAAAATGGCATCTGTTTTGGGCGATGAAATTGAATTGGATTTAATAACACGTGCTGGGGCAGTGCCGGAATCATTGCAGATATCCGATGGAGACTCTGTAGTTACTTATATGATTGCAGACCCAAGTATTATAAAAAAAGCACCTGCTGCAAAAAGTTTTCCAGATCCAACCTATGAATTCAATCTTACTAAAGAAGGAATAATCGATAAATTTTTAAAAGCAAAGGCTGCATTTACAGATGAGACTAAATTTACGATTTCACAGAAAAAATCAAAACTAAATATAATAGTTGGTACATCATTAAACAAGGTTTCAATAACAATAAAAGATGAAGTGATTGGGCTACCAACGCGTGATATATCGTTTGATGCCAAGTATTTCAAGGAAATGCTCACGGCAAATAAAGACTTTACATCAGCAAAATTTTCTGTATATGAACGTGGTATCGGCAGAGTTGACTTTAAACATTCAGATGCGACTGTATCATATTATTTGATGGAGATGTAATTTTTGCTTTGAAATTCAATTTTATTTTTGTATATTAAAGTATATTTTAATGAGGATTATAAATGATTGTTGTAGTTGGTGACGTGCATGGAAAATTTAACGAGTTTAAAATCGGTGTTAGAAATATTTTAAATGAAACCTATACCGATGGATTACCTATAAATTTTGTTCAACTTGGAGATTTTGGTCTTGGATTTGAAAAGCCCATGCACGTCTTCAATGAACTGTTAGATCTAAACACGGACCTTGCGCTGCGCAAGTCAACCCTATGGGTTATTCGTGGAAATCATGACAATCCATCATTTTGGAATCCAGAAACAGGATACAAATTTGATAACATACACTTTGTACAAGATGATTCTATATTAGAATTAGATGGAAAGCGGTGTTACTTTGCAGGTGGTGCAATATCCATAGATAGATGTGTCCGAAAACAAGGTGTAAATTACTGGGAATCTGAGGTATATCAGTACAAAAATAAAACGATTTATGATAATATAGATATAATATTTACACATGATGTATATCAAGAAATTTCTAATTTCAAATTACATGCCTCAGATATTGTAAAACAATGGATTCAAAAAGATAAATACCTATACGAAGACATGATGGCACAACAATATGAGCTTAAAAAGATATATGAAAATGTTGTAAGTAAAAATAAACCTACTAAGTGGTATCATGGACATTACCATGAATCATCAGTTTGTTACTACAACGAAAACTCATTTACATGTGGTTTGTCAGAGCTAGAATTTAAAGAAGTACGATAGCATATTTTTTAAAAGAAAGGAATATTATGATAAATGTAATAAGATTTACAGCAAGCTGGTGTTCGCCATGCAAATCACTTGCACCGATAATGGAAGACATTAAATCTGAAATGTCATCTGATCCTAACATAAGGTTTAGTGTAATTGATGTAGATTCCGACAGGATGTCTGCAAGTCAGTATGGGATTAGATCAGTGCCTACTGTTGTTGTTGAAAATAATGGCGTTGTTGTTCAACAAGTAGTTGGCGTAAAATCAAAGATGGAATACATAACAGCAATTAATAACGCATCATTTAATAAGTAAGGATTTGATATGAACGGTAAAAACTGGTGGTCAACTAACCCACCCGCTGAATTTGCATATGATAATAATGGACATTTGATTGCAAATACATTAAACGTAAAATTCAAGAAGCTTTATTCTGACGCAGTTGCGCCTTCATACGCGAAAGACGGCGATGCGGGGCTTGATTTGACTGCAACGCACATGACATGGGATGGTGCTTATATCGAGTATGGAACTGGGATCGCGGTAGAAATTCCAAACGGATACGTTGGCTTTGTATTCCCACGATCATCCGTATCAAAAAAAGAAAACTTTTACTTAAAAAATGCAGTTGGTGTGATTGATTCTGGGTATAGAGGCGAAATTAAATTACGCTTTAATAAATCAGATGAGCATTATCAACCGGGTGAAAAAATTGGGCAGCTTATCATAATGCCATATCCAACCATACATCTTCAAGAGGTAGAAGAACTTTCAAATACAGATCGCGGTAATGGTGGATTTGGATCAACCGGAAGTTAAAATGAAAAGTATTTTGACACAAGACGAGCGTTATTCTATTATATCACAGTGGGTTGCAAATGGACCTGTTAGTTACTATAATTTAGTTAGACAGACTGAAATGGCGATTCTGCAAAAACAGAGCAACCGCACCATTTTAAGTAGAATAAAGAATGCTTTATTTAAAAGGAAAAAATATGAGTAGAAGCTATAAGAAAACACCGATACATGGAATGACAAACGCAGATACAGAAAAGTTTGATAAAAAAGTATGGCATCGGGCATTTAGACGAAAAACAAAAAGTGAAATAAGTAAGTCACATTACGATTTGGAACACCTATCCGAAACAATACTGCCAGACACTAAAGAGGAATCAAATACGTGTCTCATGAGAAAGGATGGTAAAAAATATTGGAATCCACAAAATGTTCCAGAACAAGTAATTGAATATTTTAAAAAGTTAATGAGAAAATAAAATGAGTGAAAATACACTTTGGGTTGAAAAATATAGACCGCTTAATCTAGATTCGTACATAACATCGGCAGATTTGCGAGAAGTTTTTAAGCGCTATTTAGATTCAAATGACATACCGCATCTTTTGCTGCATGGATCGGCTGGTGGTGGTAAAACAACTCTTGCTAAAATAATTTCAAATACAATAGCTGACGGCAATTATCTTTACATAAATGCAAGTGATGAAAATTCCGTAGATACGGTTAGAGATAAAATAAAACAATTTGCCTCTGGTGTTGGCTTTGGCGGGCTAAAAATAGTCATACTTGATGAAGCTGATTTTACTACCCCCAACTTTCAAGCTGCACTTAGAAACGTTATGGAATCATTTAGTAAAAACACTCGATTTATTCTAACATGTAATTATGTGGATAAAATAATAGATCCAATACAATCTAGATGTACTACGTTTAAAATAGAACCACCAACAAAGGCGTCTATTGCAGTTATGTCTGCGGACATACTTGAAAGAGAAGGCATTACATATGATAAGAAAGATCTTGCCAAACTGATAAATAAAACATTTCCGGATGTTCGTAAAACAATAAACGAATTACAGAGAGCAAGTCAGACTGGAAAATTAGATGTATCTGAAGTAGAATCTGCGACATCTGTTACGGATTTTATATTAAAAACACTTCTTTCGAAAGAAGCACCAGACAACAAATTAAAGTCAATACGACAATGCATAGCAGACAATTTTATCAGAGATTATAATCACATGTTTAGATTTTTATATGAAAACTCCTTTGAGTTTAAAGGAAAAGAAGCTAATGTAATTCTAATAGTAGCAGACGCACAATACAAAGATGCGTTTGTAATAGACCACGAAATAAATGCAATGAGTATGTTTATTCAAATTATAAATGAAATTAAATAGGAGAGTTATGGGTAATATTATTGATCTTGGAGCGGACGCTTCACAAAAACCTAAAATTAATTTAGATCTTTCACAAACATCAGATGTAACATGTAGTAACTGTGGATCTCATTTTTTTCACATGGCATATATGTTTAAAAAAATATCTGCATTGGTTTCCCCCACTGGTAAGGAATCTTTAATTCCAATTGAAACGTTTGCATGTTTGGAGTGTGGAAATATAAACAGAGAGTTTTTACCTAGGACTATGAATCAAGAAGAAACACCAGAAAACTAAAATGTCTAAAACTATATTTGACCATTTAAAAGGTGTCACAAAAGATAAAATTCCGTGGGATTCACTTTCTGACGGGGATAAAAATTCTTGGGACGATTTTATGATAACACGATGGTTATCAATGAAGCCTGAATATATAGAATACTTAAATGAGCTACAAATGTATAGATACAGCGGTTTACATGGCAAACACTATTACGAACTCCTGCGATTCAGCCTCCCAGCAGAATCTTCATATTTTAAGTACATAAAAAAACCAAAAACAAGTGACTTAGAAAAGCGTGTGATTGAATTTTTTTCCAATGTATATCAAATTAGTTTTCGTGAAAGTTTTGACATTATGCAGATGTTTCGTAAATTAAGTATGCAAAATGATTTCGATTTGTTACTAGCTAAACACGGAATTCAGCAAGAAGATAGAATAGAATTAAGAAAGGGATTATTTAATGAGTAATAAACATTGGCCAACTGAGTCACATTTCACTGACCCAGCTGTTGTTTCAAAAATAGAAACAGAATATCCACAAATGATGGAAGAATACAGACGCATTATGTGGTCGCAATATGAAACATTTTGCAAAAAGCAAAGTAATTACGGCCCGGGTAATATATCGCTTGGAACAGATTTGACTAAAGAAGAAGATCGAAAAATGAGTCTGATTGGTCTGTGGTTCAGGATGAATGATAAAATACAACGCTTAAAAAATTTAATTGTTCTTGGAAAGCAAGATACAGTTGGTGAATCTGAAATCGATACATTTCAAGATTTATCTGTATATGCAATCATAGCGCAATTGGTTGCTAGCGGTAAGTGGGCTAAGTAATGACCGAAAGAAAGATATCGTTTTCTCAGTACCAAATGTGGAAAGCATGCCCTAAGCGCTGGAAGCTTAAATACATGGATGGTTTAAGAAAAGATGAACCTTCGGTAGCAGCGCTATTTGGAACAGCTATGCACGAAACATTGCAGTCATATTTAACAGAGTTATACAATAACAGCGCACGTGCAGCGGATAGTATGGATTTGAATTTGATGTTAAAAACTAAATTATATGAACAATATAAACAGCTGCTAACAGAAAATAACGGTGTGCATTTTTCAACTAGTGCCGAGCTATCTGAATATTATGTGGATGGCGTTGAGATATTAAATTACTTTAAGAAAAATAGGAACTCGATTTTCCCGAAAAAACACTTTAAGTTGATTGGAATTGAATTGCCAATTGATTTTTTGGTAACAGAAAAAAATTCAAATGTGAAGATTATTGGATTTTTGGATATCGTGGTTCATGATACCGCTTTAAATAAGTACTATATCTATGACCTTAAAACAAGTGTACGTGGATGGGGTAAATACCAAAAAGGAGATTCGGTAAAAGTATCACAGTTGGTGTTATATAAAAACTTTTTCTCAAAGCAATATAATATACCGGTTGAAAATGTAGAAATTGAATACATAATATTAAAGCGCAAAATAGAGGAAGATGCAGAATACGCATCTATGAAAAAAAGAATACAACATTTTTCTCCCCCAAGTGGTACTGTAAAATTAAAACAAATCAATGCGGAGTTATCCACATTCGTTACAACTGTATTTAATGAAGATGGCAGCTACAATACAGACAATAAATACATGGCCGTTGGTGGGTTTAACAATAACAATTGTAGATTTTGTGAATATAGGGACGATGAAGAAAATTGTCCAAAAAAAGAAAGGTTATAAAATGAAGTACGCATATACATACGACGATATACAAATCGTACCAAAGTACTCTGAAGTAAAAAGTAGAAGTGAATGTAATTTGTTTTCTAGGTTAACTAAAAATTATAATATTAGTGTTCCGATAGTAGCTGCTCCGATGGATACCGTCTCAGAATCCGCAATGGCTTCTGTTCTTAACAGTTACGGTGCGACTGCAATTATACACAGGTTTATGCCGATTGATTTGCAATGTGATGAAATTGCTTCAATTGAACATGGTTCATTAAAAGCGGCTGCTATAGGCGCAACGGGTGATTTTAAAGAAAGAGCAACTGCCCTTGTAAACTCCGGTGCTAATATTTTGCTTATAGATGTTGCACATGGAAATACGGCACAAGTTAGAGATGCAATATCATGGTGTAAACAAAATTTACCCGATTACGTGGATATTATCGCAGGGAATGTCGCCACCAGAGACGGTGCATACAACTTAGCCGAATGGGGAGCCGATGCAATTAGAGTTGGCATTGGAAACGGTTCATTGTGTGAAACTCGAATTAGAACAGGAATTGGTATACCACAAGTAACGGCATTAATTGAATGTATACGTGGTGTCGGTGAATCTGGATTTGATGTGCCTGTAATTGCAGATGGTGGAATAAAAACAACTGGTGATGTAGCAAAGGCGTTGTCACTTGGAGCCGATTCTGTTATGCTTGGATCACTGCTTGCCGGTACACGTGAAAGTCCTGGTGAAATACAAAGAATGGGGATGTGGCCAAACGAGCAGCTCTTTAAAAAATACAGAGGATCTGCGTCAGCAGAAACTAAGCGGGCACATGGCATGGAAGAAAAAAATGTAGAGGGCAACTCAAAATTAATACCATACAAAGGTAAAGTCCAACGAATTATCGGTGATATACGCGATGGGGTTCAATCTGCAATGTCATATGTAGGCGCAACTGATATACCGGAATTTAGAAGTAAATCGGATCATATCTTAATAACTCAAAACGGCTTAGTAGAAGCAAAACCACACCTGCTACTGTAATAATAATTATAATTTTAAACTCAAGTAAAAACCTATTATAAAATATAGATTATTATATATTTATTGTAAATGGTTTTAAATATTAGGAAGAGGTTTCATGAAAAAGAAAATATTGTTGCTTTCAGATGATCTTAGAATGAATTCTGGAATAGCCACAGTTTCTAGGGATATTGTCCTCAGTACTGTGGATCAGTTTGATTGGTTACAGGTTGGTGCAGCGATACAACACCCAGACGCTGGTAAAATGATAGATATATCTGAAGATGTTAAAACTCAGACTGGGGTAGAAGATGCAAATGTCCGTATTATTCCTTACAATGGATATGGCGACCAAAATTTAATACGAAGTATAATTGAAAACGAAAAAATAGATGCCATTTTGCATTTTACCGACCCGCGATTTTGGGAGTGGTTGTATGAAATGGAACATGAATTAAGACAACATATACCACTTATGTATTTAAATATTTGGGATGATCTCCCGGACCCATGGTACAACCGAGAGGCATATTCATCTTGTGATTTGCTTATGGCAATATCAAAACAAACTTATGGTATAAATCATCGTATTATTAACAGATACGAAGGACGTGTATCACCAACTCGTGTAACGTATGTGCCACATGGAATAAGCGAAAATGAATTCTTCCCAATAGACGAATCCCATCCATCATATGAAAAATACATTGAGTTTAAAAATACTATTCTAAAAAATAAAGAATACGATTTTATCGTTTTTTGGAATAACAGAAATATTCGCAGGAAAAATCCCGGTGATGTTATATTAGCATACAAACATTTTTTTGACTCATTGACACCGGAGCAGCAAGAAAAAACTATTCTAATCATGCACACTGCCCCTGTAGATCAAAATGGAACGCACATACCAAATCTAATAACTGATATTGCTCCGTATTTAAACGTGGCATTTTCTGATAAAATGGTTCCACGCGATGTAATGAACTATTTCTATAATCTAGCAGACGTAGTAATTACTATGACATCAAACGAAGGTTTTGGTTTAGCAACCGCGGAGTCAGTTATGGCTGGTACTCCAATAATTGTAAACGTTACAGGTGGTCTTCAAGATCAATGTGGTTTTGCTATAAATGAAAATGGAAATCGGCGTTATTTAATGGAAGATGATTATATAGAAATCGGCTCTCTTCATAATAAAAAGAAATGGAAGAATAACCCAAATTTAAGTCATGGTGAATGGGTGACTCCAATTTGGCCATCAAACAGATCATTGCAAGGGTCCGTACCAACTCCGTACATTTTTGATGATCGAGTTGATTTTGAAGAAGTAGGTGATGCTCTACTTGACTTATATTCTGTACCACGCGAAGAACGAAAATCTCGTGGAAAAAGCGGTAGAGAATACATGCTAGATCCAAATACAGGACTTTCTAGGTCTAATATGGGCATTCGGGTTAGGGAATCAATTTTAAATTGCATAGATAACTTTACACCAAGAAATAGTTTTGAATTAATTAAAGTTTAAGGAAGATATATGTCTAAACCAGTATTAGTTTTTCAAGGTCCAGTTTCCAGTAGAAGCGGGTACGGAGATCATGCTCGTGAAATAGCATTAGCATTTATAAATTGTGATAGATATGATGTTAAATTGATACCTACTAATTGGGGCGCAACTCCATTAACCGGGCTAGTAGAAAAAACAGGGGACAATGAAAAAATAAAAAATGCCTTGTTAACACAAAATCTACAATCACAACCAGACATATTTGTACAGTTAAGTATACCATCCGAATTTAACCCAATCGGAAAATATGCAAATATTGGAATTACTGCTGGCATAGAAACAAGCATGTGTGCACCTGAGTGGTTGGAGGGTCTTAATAGAATGGATTGGAATATCGTCCCGTCTAAATTTGCAAAATTAGTTTTTGAAAATACTAAATTCGAACGCAGAAATAAAATAACGAATTCACCAGAAGGTGTAGTAGAATTACAAAAACCATTGCATGTATTATTTGAGGGAATCGATATTAATATATTTAAAAAAATAGATGAGACTCAAGTAAATACATCTATAAACGATATGTTAAGTAATACTTCTGAAGATTTTCTATTTTTATTTGTTGGGCATTGGCTACAGGGAGATTTTGGTGAAGACCGAAAAGATGTAGGCAAAATGATATACACATTTTTAAATACGTTTAAAAATAAAGATATCCAACCCGGACTCATAGTAAAAACTTCAGGAGCTACGTTTTCAATAAAAGACAAAGAGCGCATACTAACAAAAATAAACGCAGTTAAATCTATGTTCCCCGATACGGATAAATTACCAAATATATATCTTTTACATGGTGATTTAACAAAAGAAGAAATGAATTCATTATATAACCACGGTAAAATAAAAACAATGGTATCATTCACAAAGGGTGAAGGATACGGTAGACCGTTATTGGAGTTTGCAGTGACAGGAAAGCCAATTATTGTTTCTGGGCATTCTGGACACATGGATTTTATAAACCCGCAATTCCATTCCTGTATATCTGGTCAGTTAACAGAAATACACCCAACCGCAGTTGTAGATAAGATTTTAATACAAGGTTCTCAGTGGTTTACGATAAATTATGACGAAGCATCCAAAGTAATGCTTGAGCACTTTTTAAATTACAGCAAATTCAAGAACAATTCAGTTAAGTTTTTAAATCAAGTTAATCAGTGGTCTTTTGATAAAATGGCTTCAAAATTGGTAGATGTTTTATTTGCCAATGAAGTTAAAGTACCTGAAAAAGTAGAAATTGTTTTGCCTAAACTTAAGCGTATAGATGCGTAATGGCTAAAAATTCTGTGTATTATACTAGAGGCGGGTTTCAACGGGATCGATCTAGAAATAGAGGATCTTATTATCCGTCTCATTATAAAAGCATAAAAAAAAGTAGACCGATTCAATTTAATAGACTTGAAAACGGGTTTATAGTTAAAATGAATTATTATGGAAATACAACCAATATTTCAAAAACAGCATTTTATTTAGTAATAGAACCAGATTATACCCCACCTAGATTTTTGGCTAAAAGAAGACGTGATGGAAACTCTAAAATGAAACGATATATGCATGTTTTTGATTTATCGTATGTACCACCTGCACAGGTAAGAAAACTTGTAGAGTTTACAAAAGAAGTTAGAATAAGTAATTTTGTATTTTCAAATAGTAGATTTGCTTTTTTAGATTTTAGATATAAAAAACGTGCATTGTATGATGCGCTAGTTCCAACAATGAGAGATTCATATAGAACACTTATACGCGATAAAATTAATATTAAAAGTGTTGAGCTTATAGATTATGATTTTAAAGAAAAAGCAGGAGCCCCTGACATTAAGTTTATACGGCCAAATCTTACGAATCCACAGGTAAAATTAGAACTTCAAAAAATTTCTTATGAGCTAAACATAGATATTTCTAAATTAACTAAGGCATTGCCGTCCGGAAATATGATGAAATTTGATCTAGCGTTGTGGGAGGATCTAAACAGATCCCAAAGTGCAATTGGAAAGGGTGCCGAGTGGTTTTATAAAACGAGCGCAGAAGCACTAGATGAAAATTACAAAGCAACACCAGAAATAGTATCAAAGGAAATCCAAGACATGATCCCAAAATTATTCAAAGATCAAAGAAAATATGCCCCGATAGTTTTAAACTATCAAAATGAAAATTACTTAGTTTATGGAGAAAAGCTAATGCAAGTATGCAGAGCATTGGCTATAATACCAACTGTTTATATGATAAAAGTATAGGAATTACAATGTTAAGCTACGCAATATTAGTTTCAGATGAATACGAAGAATTTAATAGATTAATAACACATTTAGTTAGAATTAAAGAAGACGAAGATGAAATAGTTGTTTTGCTTGACTCATCTAAAACAAATGACCGGGTACGTACAATTTTAATGAATAATTCGTCTATAATAAAATACAAAGAGAACGATTTGAATGGAGACTTTTCAAAGCAAAAAAATATACTATTTTCAATGTGTACAAAAAACTACATTATAAATTTAGATGCAGATGAAATGATAACAGAAGAGTTTATAATAGCCGTAAAAGAAATACTTAAACAAAACACTAGTGTAGACGCCTTCTGGGTGCCGCGCTGGAATGAAGTAATCGGTATAACGGATGAATACGTAAAAGCATGGAGATGGTCAATGGATACACAAAAACGGATAAACTGGCCAGATCTGCAAATGCGTATCCTAAAAAATAATATAGGGATTAAATGGGTAGGTGCTGTTCATGAGCAGTTAACAGGGTACAATTCATATGCTATATTGCCGTTGGAACGCGAATATTCGATATATCATAAAAAAACTTTAGAAAAGCAAATAGCACAAAATGATTTTTACACGAAAATACCTAAAACAAATACCTAGATAATTGAATTTAAATTAAACAAATGATATTTATATAGGTATGGTATAGATTTCAAAAACCTAGAGGATTAAAAATGGATAAGTTGATTACGTTTATGGTCCAGTTTGAGCAACAATTAAGAGTTTACCATTGGCAAACTAAATCATATGCACGTCATATGGCTTACGGTGCAACATATGAAGCTCTTGGCGGACTAATAGACGCATTTGCAGAAAGCTACATGGGCAAATATGGAAGAGTTTCTATAAAAAATATACCGATCGTAGATATGATAAATGAAAATGATATAGAGCAGCATTTAGCTGCTTTTATTCGTGTTATGGATGCCTGTGGAATGGCATGTAAAAACGACCCAGATCTGTTAAACTTGCGCGATGAAATGTTAGCACAAGCAACCAAATTAAAGTATTTAATTACACTTGGCTAATATGAAAATGTCTTTAATTTCTATATTAGACGCAATAATAGAAGAGTATAAACGCAATTATAAGCGTGAATACAAAAAATTTCAATCATCAAAAAAGATGAAGAAATATAGAGCAGAGCTTAACAAATACAATAGAAAACGTGGTACATACGGAAATGGCGATGGAAAGGATGCATCACATAAAAACGGCAAGATAAACGGATTTGAAGACGAATCAAAAAACAGAGGACGGGCAGAAAAATCTCGTCTAAAAGGTAGCACACGTAAAAACTGAAATAAATTTAAAGGGTCTAACATGGAAAACAATGCGAAATCAATGGGTCTTGGTGATGATGTAGAAAAAGTTGCACATGCGCTGAAGTTAGATAAAGTGGCCGAAAAAGTAGCAAATTTAGTTGGCAAAAAAGATTGCGGCTGTGGCAAGCGCAAAGATGCATTAAACAAATTATTCCCATATAATACCACCAATTCCGGCGAATAAATTTTTTGGAGAGATTAATGACAAAAATTACAATCAAGAATTTGTACGATTTTTTTACTAAAGACTTTGCACCTATAACCTTTGTACTCACAACCCTACTTTACTTTTATTGCATAGTCTCTAATTTTCAAAACTCGTACCTAATGTATTTTCTTCTTTTATTAAACTTTGCTGCATTTGACAGAATAGGGTATTTTTACTTAGCAAAAGACAGTACAAGTATAAACCAACTTATATCATACAGAGTTTTACAGCATGGTTTTTTGATAATGCTCGGAATATCATTTTATTTAATAAACCCATTAATACCATT